>Ga0116144_10005300_pt1 | contig 11779 bp, 8 predicted proteins | sample AD_UKC035_MetaG_FD_89746 | JGI IMG/M metagenome (GOLD analysis project Ga0116144, IMG submission 89746) | Active sludge microbial communities of municipal wastewater-treating anaerobic digesters from USA - AD_UKC035_MetaG | ecosystem: Engineered > Bioreactor > Anaerobic > Digestate | place: USA... | reverse complement strand
CCTCCTTCACCTGGGCAACCACTGTCCGCAGGGTGGCCGCTGGTCGCAGCCTTGCAGACTCATGGGTGTCCCACCCAACGCCGTGTAGGCCGATACCGAGCCGGACCATGTTGAAATGAGCCTCGGGGAAGCGCGTGATCGCGGCGCTGTTCGCGATGTGTCGCAGGGGTCGATAGCCCAGGACGTGGTCCACCCGGTCGGCCATCTGTGTGAAGCGGTGGAGCTGCTGACGCGTGAAGTCATCGTTCCGTTCATCTTCACTGGAGGCCAGGTGTGAAAGGATCGAAGCCACCCGGATGGGTGCCCTACGCAACGCTTCCAACAAGGCGTGGAGCTCGTCGGCCTGGAAGCCGAGTCGGTGCATGCCGGTATCCAGCTTGATGTGCGCCGATGGGGCAGAGCCCGCTGATCGCTGGTGTTGCAACACAGCGTTCAACGAGGCCATGTCATACACTTCGGGTTCAAGGTCGAAGCGGTGCAGGGTCTCCATGGCCACTGGCTCCGGGTTCATCACTAGGATGGGTGTGGTGATGCCGTGCTGCCGTAGCTCAATGCCTTCATCGGCGTAGGCCACGCCGAGGTAATGGATCTGTTCGTGTTGCAGGAGCCGGGCCAGTTCAACCGCGCCACCGCCGTATCCGAAGGCCTTCACCATGGCCATGGTCCGTGTGGTGGGGCGCAGCAGAGCACGGTAATGGTTCAGGTTGTGCCGTATGGCCTCCAGGTCCACCTGCAGTTCGGTGCCATGCACGTGCTGCTGCCAGCGTTGCACCGCACGTTCCAATCCGAGTTCGCGGGCGCCCTTCACCAGCACCACCGCCCCTCCGAGGTCGCTCAGGTCCTCTTCTTTGAGCAGTGCTTCCGTGTCCGCGTGGAAACGGGAACCCTCGGGAAAGAGCGCGTGTTGTTCGCTGATGGCTTTGCCCACGCCGATCACCTTCCGTATCCCGGAGCGCTCAAGCAGGGCGGCCACTTCGCGGTAGAGGTGTTCAGTGGAAAGCCCACTTTCCGCGAGGTCGCTTAGGACGATGGCTCGAGGTCGGCCCTGCGCGATGCGCAGCTGGTGTTCCAATGCCACGGCCAGGGAGCTGCGATCATTGCTGTAGCTGTCGTCGATCAGGGTGGTGCCATGCCGCCCTTGCATGGTGCGGAGCCGCATGTCCACCGGCGACAGGACCGAGAGCCGTTGATCGATCCATCGGACATCCCGGCCCAGGGAAAGGCATGCCGCAATGCATGTGCGCGCATTGGCCACGCTTGCGCGGTCGGTGAACGGGATGGTGAACACATGCTCCGCACCACCCGACCGGATGGTCATCTCGGTACCGTCCCCTTTGAGCTCCTGACCGATCACCTCCAGTGAATGGCCGTCGATCACCTGTCGAGCGTTCTTGAACAGGACACGCTTCTCTGCCTCCTTGAGAGCACGATCACCACCGAAGCCTTCATCATGTGCATCACCGACATGCGTGAGCACGCCGATCGTCGGGCGGATCATGCGTTCGAGCGCGACCATCTCGCCCGGCTTGCTGATGCCGGCCTCGAAGATGCCGAGCGTGTGCTCCGGACCGAGCTGCCAGATGCTGAGGGGCACACCCACCTGACTGTTCCAACTGCCGGGGCTTCGCACGATGCGTTCTTCACCGCTGAGCATCTGGAACAGCCATTCCTTCACGATGGTCTTGCCATTGCTCCCGGTGATACCGATGACGGGCATGTCGAAGCGGCTGCGGTGCCAGGTGGCGATCGCCTGCAGCGCTTTAAGGGTATCCTTAACGCGAACGATACCAGCCTCCGGAAGCCCGGAAGGATCGACCTGCTCGCTCACCAGGAAGTTGCGCAACCCACGGTCGTAGAGTTCCTTGATATACCGGTGGCCATCATGCCGTGGACCGACAAGGGCGATGAAGAGCGCGCCCTGTCGGAGGGCGGCGTTCCGCGAATCGATCACAAGGTCTGTGATGCGTGCATCGCCACTGCCGAAGAGCACGCCTCCGGTCACCTTGGCGATCGTGCTCAGGTCGGGTCGCTCGAAGGTCATGGCGCTGCCTGCTTGGAACGCGCGGCCATGAAGCAGGTTCGGCACAGCGGTTCGTAGCTGTCCGTTTCACCAAGTACGACCAGGTCCTGGCTGGCGGTGGTGCGGTGGCTGTACTGCGCCAGGTCGCCGCAACGCATGCAGATGGCGTGCACCTTGGTCACGTATTCCGCCATCGACATCAAGGCCGGCATGGGTCCGAAGGGGCGCCCCTGGAAGTCCATGTCCAGCCCGGCAATGATCACGCGAATGCCCGAATTGGCCATCTGTTCGCAGACTGCAGGCAAGCCACTATCGAAGAACTGGGCCTCATCGATCCCCACCACTTCGATCGCATTCGTCAGCAGCAGGAGGTGGCTGCTACCCGGCACGGGCGTGCTGCGGATGGAGGTGCCCTCGTGGCTCACCACGTCGTTGTCATGGTAGCGTTTGTCCACGCCGGGCTTGAAGATCTCCACCTTCTGTTTGGCGAATTCGGCGCGGCGCAGGCGGCGGATGAGCTCTTCCGTTTTTCCGCTGAACATGCTGCCGCAGATCACTTCGATCCAGCCCTTGCGTGGGCCACGGGGTCCGGTATGCTCCAGGAACATCTTCGGTATCCGGTCCAGGGAACGTGCCGGATCGTAATTTGGCGGTGCGCGAAAATAGGGATCTTCGCAAAGGACCCCTGGGGAACGCGGTCCGGACACATGAGCAACGACAAGCCTTTCCGCAATATCAACGAACTGGTCGCGGCCTTGTTGGCGGCCAGCAGGGAGCTGGGTGATGGCAGCCTTGAACTGGACGGACTGGAAACGGCGTGCTCGGATGCGCGTGAATTGTACGAGCGCCTTGTCGTGCTCAGGCACAAGGCGCGGGAGTCCGTCAGTGCCCCAGGCCAAGTCGGCGGCAACAAGCTGCGGGAGCGGGACTCCCAGTCCAGGGAGCAGGAACCTGCGCCCGTGCGACTGGACACACGTCCGGCTACCGATACGAGCTCGCGGCAGACCTCGTTGATCGACGCCATAGCCAGCACCGAACAGGGTGACAAGAAGCCGGTGCGAAAGGAGACCGGGGCACAAACGCCATCGTTGGCCGAGAAGTTGGAGAAGGCCGCAGTGGAGGATCTGAACAAGGCGATCAGCCTGAGCCATAAGTTCTGGTTCGTGGCCGAACTGTTCAATGGGGACCGGGCGGCCTACGACAAGGGTGTGGAGCAGCTCAACAATTTCAAGGACATGAGCGAGGCCAGGGACTTCCTGGAGAAGGAAGTGGTCGGGAAGTTGAAGGTCCCGGCCGACCCCGAAGCACTCGCCACCTTCACCGACCTGGTGCAACGCCGCTACGCATGATGCTACGTACCATCCTTCTCGGGTGCGTCCTGTTCCCCTGCTGTTCGATCGGCCAGGATGCTGAGGCGATCCGTAGTGAAGGGCGCAAGTATGTCAAGACGCTCACCTCCGCCGCCATGCATGGGCGTGGATACGTGGCCAACGGCGATGGGCTTGCGGCCGATTGGATCGGACAGCAGTTCGCCAGGATGGGCCTCAAACCGCTCAAGGAGGACTATTTCCAGCCCTTCCAGTTCAATGTGAACAGCTTCCCGGACAGCTTGAAGGTGAGCGTGGATGGTCAGCCGATGCGATCAGGGAGCGATTTCATCGTGGACCCTTCTTCCGGTTCTGCGAGCGGCACCTTCGGATTGGTCCATTTGACCCCGACGGATGTGCTCGACCCCGCGCGTCGCTCCATGGCCATGGGTGTCCTCGCTGGTCGCGCGGCCTGCCTGGACTTGCCACCCACGAATAACGCGGACTCGTTGCGTCTGTACCGGGAGATGGAACAGGAGCTGATGCACTTCTGTCCGGTGGTGAAGAAGGTGGATGGGAAGCTCACTTGGGGGGTGGCGCAGGAGGCGATGCCGTTCCCGCTGATCGAGGTCTTGAGCCCGGTCCTCACGGACAGTTCGGAGAGCATCACGATCGATGTTCGGAACACCCTGCTTCCACGGCATGAGGCGCGGAACGTGCTGGGATGGGTGAAGGGAAGGAGCAAGAAATGGGTCGTCGTCGGGGCCCACTACGACCATCTGGGCCACATGGGACCGGATGCGATGTTCCCAGGCGCCAATGACAATGCGAGCGGGGTGGCGATGATGCTCACGCTCGCGGACTGGTTCTCAAAGCACCGGCCCAAGTACAACATGCTCTTCGTGGCCTTCGCCGGTGAAGAGGCGGGCTTGGTCGGCAGCGAGTGGTTCGTGGTGGACCGACCGGTAGATCTTTCCAGGATCAAGTTGATGTTGAACCTGGATATCCTGGGCACGGGCGATGACGGGATCACGGTCGTCAATGCAACAGCCCAGCAGGTGGGCTTCGACCAGCTCGTGGCGATCAATGAGAAGCGGAAATTGCTGTCCCAGGTGAAAGCACGAGGCCCCGCCTGCAATAGTGATCACTGCCCTTTCGCAAAGCGGAACGTCCCGGCATTGTTCATCTATACGATGGGCGGGATCGCCGCTTATCACGACGTGTACGACAAGGAGGAGACCCTGCCGCTAACCGAGTTCGCCGATCTCCATGCCTTGCTGAAGGAGTTCCTCACCACGCTCAAATGAGCATCGGTGACGAGCACGACCAGCGGCCGGTAGCGGCTTCATCGCCCACGCGTTCCGCACTGACCTTGGTGCCCACCCCCATCGGGAACCTGGACGACATCACCGTGCGGTCGACGAAGGTGCTGGCATCCGTGGACGGGGTGATCGCGGAGGATACGAGGGTGACCGGCCGATTGCTCATGCACCTGGGCATCCAACGTCCGTTGATCCCTTTCCATACGCATAACGAGCACCGCATGGTGGATCAGCTGGTGGCAAGGATGCGGGCGGGGGAGCGCTTCGCCCTTGTGAGCGATGCCGGCACACCGGGCATCAGCGACCCCGGATTCCTGCTCACCCGCGCGGCCGTTCAGGCGGGCCTGTCCGTGGAATGCCTGCCCGGGGCCACCGCTTTCGTGCCGGCATTGGTGAACAGTGCCCTGCCCAGCGACCGCTTCGTGTTCGAGGGCTTCCTGCCTGTGAAGAAGGGACGACGGACGCGGTTGGAGGAACTGAGTACCGAGGGCAGGACCATGGTCTTCTACGAAAGTCCGCACCGTTTGCGCCGCACCCTCACCGACCTCATGGAGGCCTTCGGCCAGGGGCGCCTTGCGAGCATCTCCCGGGAGATCAGCAAGCTCCATGAAGAGACCATGCGGGGAAGCCTGGCGGATCTAGCCACCCATTTCGAACGGAACGAGCCAAGGGGAGAGTTCGTGGTGGTCGTGAGCGGCGTATCTTGAGTGTCCTTTGGATCGTTCGGAGTGTTTACTTTGTCAACACAATGATGTTGATAACCCTGATCAGTCGGCGACTCACGCTCGGGTTGGTTGCTGCCCTCACTCTCTTTCAAGAGGCTGATGCTCAGGCTTATCTGTTGCATTCGCCGGACACCTTCCTGCTGCAGCGTACCACCAACCCCTTCAAACCGATAGGTGAGCCGGTCGGGGAATTCGTGGACATTTTTCCGGCAATGGGCCAATGGACCCTCCTCTTCGAGAAGGACGGGGTGAAGCGCAAGGTGAAGTGCAAGGACATCTGGGGCTTCCTGTACAAGGGTGTTCTTTTTCGGATCAATGACGAGGGTCCGATCCCCGTCCGGCTCATGACCGAAGGGGAGGTATGCTATTATGAGAACGGCTTCGCGCACCTGCGCATGGTGCGCGACGACCTGGAGGTCGCCACTTATGATGTGGGCAATGCCGCCTACCTCAGCAAGGACCTCAAGGGGCCGATCGTTCCGGCGCGCTTCAAAGCGGATGACACTCGATCGCCTTCCGGGCTGTTCCGCACCGAGTATCCCATGCTGGAACCTCTTTACCGATGTATCGGCGACAACGATCAGATGGATCCGATCCGGCAGTGCGTGGTCGACTTCGAAAGCGGATTGCTCGGGGACCGTCGGGAGGTGGATCCCGTTCGCTGAGCGGATCGCCAATGAAGGCCTGGACCCTATCGGCTCACGGTGCTCCCGAGCGCGTGTTGCGCATACAACAGCATCCGCGACCATTACCGGGCCCCGGTCAGGTGCGCATCAAGAGCGAGGGCTTCGGATTGAATTATGCGGACGTGATGGCGGTGCGAGGTCTTTACCGTGAAGCACCTCCGCTCCCCAGCATCCTGGGATACGAAGTGGTGGGGGTGGTGGATGAACTGGGTGAGGGGGTCTCCGAGGCATTGCTGGGCGCCCGGGTCGCCGCCCTCACCCGCTTTGGCGGTTACGCGGAGTATGCACTAACGGACCACCGCGCGCTCATCATCATCCCGGGGGACATGCCCCTGGGTGTGGCGGCTGCCATGACAACCCAGGGATGCACGGCATGGTACGCGGCCCGGATCCTTTGTCCATTGCGAACCGGTGAACGGGTCCTCGTACATGCTGCGGCCGGAGGCGTTGGACAATGGTTGGTACAACTCGCCTTGCGTTCCGGTTGTGAGGTGTTCGCCATCGCCGGTGGCCGCGAGAAGGTGGACCATTTGCGCAGCCTTGGTGTGCACCATGTCATCGATCGCCACGCCGGCGATCCAGGGCGTATTCTGCGGGATCGGCTTGAAGGGTCGCGCCTGGACATATCCTTCAATGCGGTGGGAGGGACCTCCTTCCGATCGGACATGCGCGCGCTCGGTTCCGCTGGTCGGATCGTACTTTACGGTGGTTCGCAGCGCACGGCCGCCGGTCCTTTCGGCACACTTCGCTTCGTTTGGAACATGGGTGTGGTGGTCCCGATATTCCTGATGATGCGCAGTCAGAGCATCCTTGGGATCAACATGCTGCGCATCGCAGAGCATCGTCCGGACCTTATTGCGGAGTGTCTGGCCGGCATCAAGGCGACCTACGATGCCGGCGGGATCGATGTGCATGTGCACGGGACCTTCGCCAGCGAAAGGCTTCCGGAAGCCTTGAACAAGCTCGCATCAGGCGGTACCATGGGGAAGGTCGTGGTCAGCTGGTAGCGCCCTGAACCGTCCGTCCGAAGGCGGTGGGATGGAACGTGCATCGGTCGGCATGGACCGTTGTGGTGGTGCCGGGCCGGGAGCCGCCTCCGGTGCTTGTGTCCGGTACTTCGTGCTGTGCCGGAGCACAGTGTGGGATCCCGGCACGACCACTGCCATGAGAATTAGCTTCCAATACATGATCACAGGTCTCATCGGCCTGTTGTCCACCTCCTCCATCGTCAACGCACAGGCCATCCAGCAGGGGGATGTTCTTGCCCCAGTCAGCGCCACGTGGCATATGCGCAGCCTGCAGTCGATCCCCACCCTTCCTGTGGATGAGATCCCGACCATCTGGCCATTCGCCGAGGTGGTCGGCAACGATGTCTTTGGATCCACATTCAGCGTGCTCGACCCCGCGACGGTTCCTGAGGCCACCTCCTATCCCGGCACTGATCGGGTGATGCGTGAACTGCGCGACGATAACGACCGCGATACCTATACCTTCCTGGATGTTCAGGCCCAGCATTGTCTGGCGTTGGCGAGTCATGATGCCCTGGTCACCACGGTCTATTCACCGGGTGCCCTGGTAGCGGCCTACCCGTTGGTCCTTGGAATGGCGGTCACCGGCTCCGATTGTTCCACTTCGGTGAGCCCGACCTCTCTGACCCCGTATTGTGGTGAGACCGAGATCATCTTCTTGAAGACGGGCTTGTTGCAGTTGCACTTCGGAGAGTTCGACGAGGCCAGGCTGGTGCGAACACGCCGGATCAAGGTGAACCAGACGGACCAAACGGACAGCACCATGACCGAGACCCTGACCTGGTTCGCTCCGGGTGTGCCATATCCGCTGCTGCAACTGGTCACCGTGAACTACGCGAACGGGGATCAGGCGCGCTCAGGGCATATCCTCGATGAAACATCTGTTGTGGGGCTGGAGGAGTTGGGATCGGCATCGCCTCTTCGTGTATTCCCGGTGCCCAGTTCCGGCGATGTCTTCCTGGATGCCACGAACGGCGGCTATCTACGCATCTTCGCTTCGGACGGGCGCTTGGTGCAGCAGACCAGACTGGCGGCTTCGGCCACACCCGTGCGACTTCCAATGGGGGATCGGTCACGAGGGGTTTATCACGCTGTCCTTCAACACAACGGCTCCATCGAGCGCTTCAAGTTCGTCCTGGAGTGAGGCGCGCTACCGAACCGTTCATCACGGGATGGTGACAAGATGGGGACGGATAGTTTTGCCGGTCATCGATCGACCATGTTGAACCGGATCACCGCCTTCTTGTTCCTGCTCGTTTCAACCCGTGCTGCCACCGCGCAGAATGAGCCGCTCTGGCTGCGCGCTCCCGCGATAAGCCCGGATGGCGGGACCATCGCCTTCTGTTACCAGGGGGACATCTGGCGGGTGTCGGCCGATGGCGGCGAAGCCATGGCGCTCACCACCAATGAGGCATACGACCATACGCCTGTATGGAGCCATGACGGGCGGCACATCGCATTCGCCAGCACGCGCTACGGCGGCTCCGATGTGTTCATCATGAGCGCCATGGGCGGACCTGCCACACGGCTCACCTACCACAGCAACAACGAGGTCCCTTCCGACTTCAGCCGTGACGATGAACAGGTCCTCTTCTACGGGACACGTCAGGACGACCCCCGCCATCAGCTCTTCCCGATCGCGGGCTTCGGGGAGCTTTATGCGGTCCCGGTCGGGGGTGGAAGACCGGCTCAGGTGAGCACCGTCGCGATGCAGTGCGCGCGATATGCACCAGCTGGGGATCGGATCGTGTATCAGGACAGGAAGGGCTACGAGGACCCCTTGCGCAAGCACCATACGAGCAGTGTCACCCGCGACATCTGGATCTTCGATCCGGCCACGAGGTCATATCGCCAGCTGACGACCTTTGCTGGAGAGGACCGCGATCCCGTGTGGAGCAGGGATGGCAGCTCGGTCTACTACCTCAGCGAGGAGAGCGGCTCCTACAACGTCCATCGCATTCCCGCAGCGGGTGGAACGAGCGCCCAGGTGAGCCGGTTGGCCGATCATCCGGTCCGGCACCTGAGCATCAGTGATGCTGGGACCTTGTGTTTCAGTTTCCGTGGGGAGCTATACACCATGACGGATGGTGGCGAGCCGCGAAAGGTGTCCGTGCGCCTGCACTCCGATGGGCGGTACGATCCGGAGCGGATCATTTCTGTGAACAGCGCCGATGAGTACGAGGTGAGCCCGAGCGGCAAGGAGGTGGTCCTCGTTCATCGCGGTGAGGTCTTCGTCAGCTCGGTCGCCGAAGGGACGACACGCCGGATAACGAACACGCCGGAACAGGAGCGGAACGTGAGCTTCAGCCCGGATGGGAGGACGATCCTCTACGCGAGCGAGCGGAACGGCAGTTGGGACCTTTATACCACAAGCCTCACGCGGAAGGAGGAGAAGTACTTCTTCAACGCCACGGTGCTCAAGGAGGAGGCACTGCTCGCCACGCCGGCCGAAGAGTTCCAGGCCACCTATTCACCCGATGGCAAGGAGGTGGCCTACCTCGAGGAAAGGACCACCTTGAAGGTGCTCAACCTCGCCAGCAAAGTGACACGGACGGTGATGCCCGGCGATAGGAACTATAGCTACGCGGATGGGGATCAGTCCTACGCATGGAGCCCGGACAGCAAATGGTTCGTGGTGAACTTCCTCCATCCCGATCAGTGGATCGGTCAGGTCGGATTGGTCAACGCCACAGGTAAGGACTCCATCATCGACCTCACCCGAAGCGGATACGGCGGGTATCAGCCGCGTTGGGCCATGGATGGCAAGGCGATCGTCTACGTGAGCGATCGTGATGGCATGAAGAACCACGCGAGTTGGGGCAGCCAGGGGGATGCGTATGCCATCTTCCTCACGAAGGCGGCCTTTGACGAATTCAAACTGAACAAGGAGGAGGCAGCTCTTGCCAAGGAAGGTGAGGAGAAGGACGAGGACTCCAATGACAAGAAGGAAGGGGCGAAGGCCAAGGATAAGAAGAAGGAGGAGGAGGAGAAGCCGGTCGAACCACTGAAGATCGATCTGGAAGGCATCACCGAACGGCGCATCCGGCTCACCCCGAATTCCAGTGACCTGAGCGGTGCTGTGCTGAGCAATGATGGAGAGAAGGTCTGGTACTTGGCGGCCTTTGAGAAGGGTACCGACCTGTGGCAGTATGAGGTGCGCACCCGCGAAGCGAAGATCCTGCACAAGATGGGTGAAGGCTGGGCTGGCGGGCTCCTGCTTGACAAGGAGGGAAAGAATCTCTTCTACATGGGCGACGGTGGCATCAGCTACTATGACACGGATAAGAACGAGAGCAAGTCTGTCGGCATCAACGGGGAGATGGTGCTGAACGAGGGCGCAGAACGTGCCTACCTCTTCGAGCATATCTGGCGTCAGGTGAAGAAGAAGTTCTACCGGGAGGATCTGCAGGGCGTGGATTGGGACATGTACAAGACGGAGTATCAGCGCTTCCTGCCGTACATCAACAACGATCACGACATGGCCGAGCTCTGTAGTGAACTGCTCGGCGAGCTGAACGCCAGCCATACCGGTGCGGGGTACGGAGGTGATGAGGTGGAGAACGCGGATGCCACGGCTTGCCTGGGCCTGCTCTATGCTTTCGAACCGGGTCCGGGCCTGCACATCGCGGAGGTGTTGCCGAACGGACCGGCCACCAAGGAGGGCTCACGGATCAAGGCCGGTCACATCATCGAGCGCATTGACGGTGAGGAGGTGACGGCGAATGCTGATCCCGCCCGCTACTTCAACCGGAAGGCGGGTCGTTACATGTTGCTCGATCTCTTCGATCCAAGGACCAACGCGCGCTGGACCCAGACGGTGAAGCCCATCACCGCGTGGGAGGAGGGCCAGCTGTTATACAAGCGCTGGGTGGAGAATAGCCGACAGCTGGTCGACAGCCTGAGCGGCGGCAAGCTGGGATACGTGCATGTACGCGGGATGGATGATCACAGCTTCCGCGTCGTATACGAGGAAGCGCTGGGACGATATCACGACCGGGAAGGATTGGTGGTGGACACCCGGTTCAACGGCGGTGGCTGGTTGCACGACGACCTGGCCACCTTCCTGAACGGCAAGACCTACATGCGCATGGAACCGCGTGGACAGAAACTCGGTACCGAACCGCAGTTCAAATGGCAGAAGCCGAGCGTGGTGGTCATGAGCGAGGGGAATTACAGCGATGCACACATGTTCCCGGTCACCTATCGCGCCTTGGGCATCGGCAAATTGGTGGGAATGCCTGTGGCCGGCACCGGAACGGCCGTATGGTGGGAGGGTCTCCAGAACAACATGTGGTTCGGGATCCCACAGGTGGGTATGATCGATAACAACGGGAACTATCTGGAGAACCAGCAGTTGGAACCCGACGTGAAGCAGGCGCTGGATCCGGGTGCCGTGAGCATGGGTCGCGACCAGCAATTGGAAGAGGCCGTGAAGGTGCTGCTGCAATAGAGCTCTTCGATGGGTCGGACTCAGATGGCGACCTCGGTCAGCTGCAGCGAGGTTGATCAAAGGGAGGCTCTTCACACAAGAGTCCTATGCGTAAGTCCTGGACATTCGATGACCCCGAAATCAGTGGTGTCCGGGGAAAGTGTGAAGGTGTGAAAAAGTTGAAGGGGGCGTGAGCCCCCTTCGGTGTGTAGGTTCAAGGTGTCTGACACCAAGAGCCGAACACATGAGGCAAGGTAGCCTG
>Ga0116144_10005296_pt1 | contig 11782 bp, 7 predicted proteins | sample AD_UKC035_MetaG_FD_89746 | JGI IMG/M metagenome (GOLD analysis project Ga0116144, IMG submission 89746) | Active sludge microbial communities of municipal wastewater-treating anaerobic digesters from USA - AD_UKC035_MetaG | ecosystem: Engineered > Bioreactor > Anaerobic > Digestate | place: USA... | reverse complement strand
TTAATCCAAATCATAGTGTCTCGATTTTATTTATGCCGAATTTAATTGGAGTAAATAATCTTCGGGATGCGCTGGGTGAAGGGGATATTATTTACCGGTACGAAATTAATAAAAGTCAATTCTATGAACAAAGGAGGCAACTAATTTATCAATTAAAATCAGAACATTATTTTCCGACATCCAAATTGAAAATTGACCTTAATGCCTCCACCAGTTTTGGGAATAGTAAAGCGCCTGATTTTAAAAATCTGGAGTTGTTTGCGGGGTCCGAATTTGTGTATAATTATGACAAAACAAGATCTTTTATTAACAGAGATTATAGGTATTTATCGGAAGATATTTTTGATTCAAATGTGAATTTTTCAATGCCGGTCAATGAAAAGGCTGGCTTGGCCAGAAAATTCAAATTTGGAGGGGCATTTCAATACATAGATAGATTGTATGATCAGTACAATTATACTTTAAATTTAAATAATGTGAGTCCGATTATTACTAACAATGATTTGGATGAATACTTTTCTTTGGACCGATTTGACATAGTCACCAGGAATATAGGTGGGGAACTTCGTAAAAATATTGATTTCTTTTATGGCAGACCTGATCCTCCTTCCAACCACACTTTGGGATTCAGCAGGATTGCTGCAAGCTATGCGATGTTAGATTATACTCTTTTATCTGCTTTAAGAGTTTCGGGAGGACTTAGGATGGAATGGAGCAATTTATTGACGGATGCAAAAGAATATTATGAAAGAAAATTACCTTATAATGATAAAAATAGAGTGGGTCCCGGGGATAATTTTATTATTAATGAGGGCATTTTAAGAAGTTTGGATTTCCTTCCCAGTCTAAATGTTATTTATAAATTGAAGAAAGATGAATCCTTTCCGATTAACCTTAGATTAAATTATAGTAAGACTCTGGCAAGGCCGTCCTTGAGGGAGTATTCAGAGACCATAGTGTATGATTTTGAATTAAATTCACCTGTTTTAGGAAATTCTCAATTGAAAATTGTTAAAGTTGACAATTTTGATTTTCGTCTGGAGTCTTATTTTAATTCTGGTAATAGTATATCGATAAGTGCTTTTTATAAAAAGTTTAAGAACCATATTGAATTGTCCGAAGGGATTTCCTGGACTAATTCCCTAAGTTCACATGTAGCAGGAGTAGAATTTGAAGGAAAAGTTAAGATTCTCAAAAGTTTGGATTTGAAAGTAAATCTGGCATATATTAATTCTTCTGCCGAAGTCGTTTTTAATCGGTTGACCATATTAAATTTTGTTAGAAGCTGGACTCCAATCGATACAGTTACGCGTGCCATGTATGGTCAAGCTCCTTATGTAGTGAATGGTATTTTAACATATAATATGGAGAAAGTGGGCATGAACGTGACGCTGAGTTATAATTTGCAGGGGCCCAGACTTGTGCTCTCTTCACTGGGTGGGCCTCCTGATATTTATGAAATGCCAAGACATTTATTCGACCTGAGAATTTCAAAGAATTTAGGATCCCATTTTGGATTTAGTATCAACATCCGTGATCTGTTGAACTCGCCTATCAGAAGAGCTTATAAATTTAAGCAAGGATATATACTTGACTTCGATAAATACAATTTCGGTACCAGTTATAATTTAGGTGTAAATTATAAATTTTGATCGTGATGTTCACTATAATATTCAGACTTCCAGTATTATTCATTTTGCTGTTTAATTTTTGTTGTAGTTCAATAATGTATGGGCAAATTGAAAACGTAATCGTGGAGAAGTATTATGTTTCAGATCGATTTGATGCTACAGATACTTTCGGCGGATACCTTCCTGAAGGTTCCATTACTTATAGAGTATTTGTTGATTTAAAGCCTGGTTCCAAAATAAGAAAAATTTTTGGTGAACCTGAGCATCCTTTGGTGTTTAAAAGTAGCCATCCTTTTTTTAACCATAAATCAGATGGCCAATCCTTCGCTAAGAACTTCAGTAAATCGCGATATTCAGAAGGGACTGTAGCATTAGATAGTTGGCTTACCATTGGACAAACTACCCGAGCTTCAAGTATCACCAATTTTGGTATCTTAAAGGAAAATGATCGCAACGGATCCTTTATAGGTGGGAAGAACAACGATGGAGGTAGCGCTGACATTAGTGGTGGGCTTTTAATCAATGCAGATCCGGTGGCTAACATTCCTATTGTTAGCTCGGATGGAATGGATACCATGTCAGTAGTACCTAATAATTGGTCTGATTATGGTTTCATCGATGCCATAACAGGAGTGGATCCCACCATTTTTGGCACAGATACCACTTCAAACTCTTTTTTGGGATATAATGTAGGTCTCCAGAATTCGGGTGTGGCCGGAGTGTTGTCCGAATTAAATCACGTTTTAGTAGCCCAATTAACTACTCTAGGAGAAGATCTTAGTTTTGAAATGAATCTGGAGATTGAAGAAAAAGATCAATCAGGCACTAAAGTAGTTAAATATGTCGCGGATGACCGTAATTTGAGTTTGGGTGAAGAATTCAGCCCTTATTTAAAGTATCCATTTATATGTGGATGTCAGGATCCAAACTTTCTGGAAGCCAAGAGGAAATATGCCTGCAATGCTGTAGATTCTTGTAAAACTTTGATTGTCTTTGGGTGCACTGATTCCTTAGCCTGCAATTACGATCCCAGGGCAAATTACAATATTTCCACCTTGTGTTGCTATGTAGGCTACTGTAATGATTTGGATTTAAGTGTTGTTTGTCCAAATTTGAAGATAAGGGATCATGAAGATGTCATTTCAATTAATGTTTTTCCCAGTTTGGCTGTTGATCAGCTTAATATCTCTGTGGTTCCAATTATGGATCGGAATATTGAAATTAGAATATTTGATTCATTCGGTAAAAGTTATTTATTGGAGTCTGTAAGATACAACGGGATCATTTCATTTGATATTTCTCATTTCCCTCCTGGATTATATTTTGTCAGAATTTCTTCAAATCAGTTTAGAATTGATAAGATGGTGACTAAAATTTGAAATGTGAAGCATGTTTTATTACAATAAAATATTTATAAAATATTTGGCCCTCGTTTGTTCTTTATGGTGGGTGGCTTGTCATGATCCGGAGCCGGATCCTTATGTCCCACCCACAGGTACTATGTCGGATATTGATGGAAACACTTATATGACTGTAAAGATTGGTGATAAATGGTGGATGAAAGAAAACTTAAAAGTCACCAAATTTCGGAATGGTGTTCCCATAAAAAACTCCCAGGAATTGAAAGATTGGATTCAGCCAATTTCTTCCTACTGTATCTATAAAAATGATGTCAATGCACCAGGTTTGCTCTACAATTTTTATGCTGTATCTGATGCAAATAATATTGCCCCGGAAGGCTGGCATGTTCCAACTGATGATGAATGGAAAGTGCTGGAATTATCTTTGGGAATGGGTCTTTCAACTGTGGATCTGGTAAATTTTCGGGGTTATCTTCAAGGAAATTACCTGAAAGAGAAGGACGTATGGAATGATGGAAAAGGTCAGGTGGGCAACAATGAAAGTGGTTTTTCAGCATTACCTGGCAGCTGCAGATTGTTTACCGGAGAATTTGGAGAACCGGGATTGGGAAGCAATGGTTTCTGGTGGACATCCTCTGCTCATGGTACCAATGCATGGTATCGGTATTTGGATTATAAGAAACCTAATGTATTCAGGTACTTTGGACCTAAAAATTACGGATTTAGCATCCGGTGTGTGAAGGACTGATTTATTTCTGCAAAAATCTATTTACTTTCCTTTTATAATTTATTGAAATATTGACGTTAAGCCGTGGAATGTATTATAGCAGTCTTGTATTGATCCTTTTTAATAAATAAACTATGATTAGATAATTTTCAGTTGTTTTTTTGTAAACACGCCACCATTACTTTTACAGCGAAATCATGATTTTGTTATAATTTATCTCAAATCTATTTATCTATTAAAATTACAAAAATGAAAACAAAGGTTATTTTTAATTTATTACTCATTGTTACTTCAGCAATGACCATCTTGTCCGCTCAGGACTATGTTGGTAAATCTTGTGGATGTCCTCCTGTTGCATCACGTGCAACAGTGAATTTTTCTACACTTTCAGATGCCAATGGAAATTTGACAGCAACCAATACTATATTGGACTGTTCGAAGACTTACATTCTTGACAATACGAATACGGTAACTACTGGAAAGTATTATGTAGGAAATGGAAAGAGTATTACGATTGCTCCTGGAACCATTATCAAAGGTGCCAACGAAACGGTACCTGGATCTAGCAGAAATGGTGGAGTTTTGACTATTTCAAGAGGGGCTAAAATCTTTGCTGCCGGTACAGAATCCTGTCCTATTGTGTTTACCACAGTATTGGATGTAAACGTGGATGGATCGTATGGTATCGCCAACAAAGGTAAATGGGGTGGTTTGGTTATTTGCGGGATTGCACCAAACAATTTGACTTCCACGGGTTCCCCGAACAACTCCACACCTGCCGGAAATGGCAGACTTGGTGTACCTGGTACCGAGGGAGTAGGCTTCATTGAAGGATTCACTAATGTGGAATCAAGAATTTATTTTGGAGCCGGTGCAGGTGATGCAACTTTCCCAACACCTGATCCGAATGACAATTCCGGCATTATGACCTATGTTTCACTTCGTCATGGGGGAGAAGTTATTGGTGCGGCCAACGAATTGAATGGCCTTACTTTGGGTTCAGTAGGTAGAGGCACTACTCTCCACCATATTGAAGTTGTATCAAATTTGGATGATGGCATCGAGTTTTTTGGGGGAACGGTAGATTTAAAATATGCCTCTGTCTTATTTAATGATGACGATGGTTTTGACTGGGATTTGAACTGGTCAGGAAGAGGCCAGTTTTGGGTGGTTGTAAAAACTGACCCTACTACGGCTTCCGGAGGTGACAATGGTTTTGAATCTGATGGTGATGATAATAAAGTTGGTGTAGGTCCGCAATCTAATCCTACTGTCTACAATGCTACATTCATCGGTAGTCTTGGGCAGAATGGAGCAGCATACAACCCAAAGAATGCTGCTCTTTGGGGTACAGGTATGATGATGAAAGAGGCTACACAGGGTACAATTCGCAATTGCGTGATAGCAAACTACGCAAGAGGACTGGATCTAAAAAATGATAATGCCAGGAGTGGTGCTAATTTGGATGCATACGACTATTGGATTAATGGTGATTTGAAAATTGAGTGCAATACATTTGTCATGAATTCCGCAGATACATCCACTGCCAATACATTTCTTTTGGTTAATGGTGTCAAGGCTACAACTGACACTACAAAATTCTTTGCAGACCAGAATGTGGTGTTAAATTCAGTTTCCGGCTTTGATTTTCTTTATACGATGGAGACAGGCATTGGTGATGATAATACAGTATCAAACACTTATGATTTAATTCCTGCAGCAAATCTCGGTACTACTTGTACTGCTGCTCCAGTGGATGGCTTTTTCTCCCCTGCACCTTACAGAGGCGCGTTTGAAGCAGGTAAAAAGTCCTGGATGTCAAATTATACATTGAATGCACTATTAGATCTTGAAAATGGCTTGGTACCATGTCCTACAGACACGAATCAGGACGGAACGACCAACGTCACAGACTTCAATGCAGTATTGGGTGCATTTGGATCTAACTGTGATTAATATAAATTTTATTAATTGTTGAATCGTATTTTAAATTAGAAAAAATGAAAAATATTTTAAATAAGATCATACTGGGATTTTGTCTGATTCTGGGTGTGTCAATTGTTCATGCTCAAACAGGTCTGGATGGGATCGTAGTAGAAAAATATTATGTGTCCACGGCTGCGGATAATCTCATTGACCCAACACTGCCTGTAGGTTCCGTGACTTATCGCGTGTATGTGGATCTTTCTGCTGGATCTCAATTGATTAACGTGTTTGGAGGTCCTTCCGGCACTTATCCAATGAGGATCTATTCATCCCAAAACTTTTTCAATGACGCTACCAATGGAGCAGGTACTGCCAATGGTGTATCTAACGGTCTGTTGATCAGTGGTGCTGCCATCGTTGATTCCTGGTTGTCATTTGGAAGCGGAGGTGGAACCAGAAGAGCCATCCTTAAAACTGAGGACATTGATGGAATAGCTACACCCCTTACCAACTCAGGTGGAATGATGGGTTCAGCACTCACAGTCCGTGATGGAAGAATCAATTCAACCCCCAATGCCTTGGCTGCTGCTACAGTAGGTGCAGATATTGAGGGTGGTGATGCTGCTTTTGATGCGTTCGCTGCTACGACCAATGGCAATGATTTCAATACTGCTTCACTGCCGGCAGGATTTTCTCTGTACGGATCCGGGCCTGCTAATGCTGCAGGAACTGGAAGTGGAAACCTTGTCTTGATTGGACAGTTTACAACAGCCGGTACATTTGGGTACACATTGAATGTGCAGGTATTGAATCCTTCTGCTGTGGTTGAAGAGTACTATGCCGGTACTACCAATCCGGGCGGACCTAATCAGTTTAATCATCCGAGTTTGACACTTACTCCAAATGATCCTCCCGTAGTATCCAGTTTTACGGCCACTCCAAACGGAAGTGTGATTGTTGGTACAAACATTAATTTGGCCGCAACTGCAACGGATCCTTCACCTGGAACCGTGGCTTCTGCAAAATTTTTACATAATGGTAATGTTATTGCCACCATTTCTGGTGCTGGTCCATTCAATACCAGCTTCGCAGCGGTATCAGGTGCTAATACTTTTTTAGTAAGAGTATTTGATAATACAGGAGATTCCACAACATCCAGTCCTATAACAGTAACTGGAGGCGCGAATCAGGCACCTTCGGTCAATATCGTAGCTACACCTAACACTGCAATCGTTGGGGATATCGTGACCATTAAAGCAAAAGCAACTGATGTGGATGGAACAATCGATAGTGTTGGTTTTTATGTAGATAACGTTTGGATTGGACGTGATGTCACAGTCACTGCACCAGATTCTTTTTCTTTTAACTGGACAGCTTCAGTGGGCAACCATTTCTTTAAAGTAATAGCATATGATAACCTTGGATTGGCTAGCTCCACATTAGCTGGTGCGACAACTCATACAATCAACGTTGTCAATAACATTCCTCCTTCTGCCTCTATTACATCTCCAAACTCATCTGCTACCTACACTGCTCCTCAAGTTGTGACAATAGACGCATTGGTTACAGATTCAGATGGTACAATTACCACTGTTGAATTTTTAGTAAACAATATGGTTGTCGGTACCGACAACGTAGGTCCAACATATTCTTTCAACTGGACCAGCGTTATAGGAACTGCCAGCTTGACTGTGAGAGCTACTGATAATAAAGGCGCCCAGACTACCTCTGCTCCAGTAGTTCTTTCTATCGCTGACCCCAATGCTTTGCCTTATAGGGTTACAACTGTTGTTCAAAACTGTCTCTCCTCCACATTCCAAATTCCTATTGAAGCAGTAGATACGGTTAAAAATGTGATTGGTTATGACGTTGTTCTGAACTATAACAGAAATAAGGTAACTCCAACAGGAATAGTTACTGTAAGAAATGTGCTAATCGACTCTCTTATAGTGGACGTAAGCAACAGCATTGATGATCCAAATGGCAGAATCAATATATCGACATTCTTCAATGGTACTGCACCATCTAATGCCAGTTTTTTTGGAAAAGGAACCATTTTTACAGTTGAATTTACCAAAACTCCTAATTTTCAAAACGTAGATACAGCAGTATTTACTGTTTCAACTTTGCAGGAAAGCAGAATTACGGGTGTAACTGCTAAATTGGTTGAAGCTGGAAGTTTTATCACATACAGAGATAGTCTTTTTACTTCTTCACTTAGATTTTGGGGAGATAATAGCCCTATTAAGTACAATGCTGCTAACCCAAATGATTATTTGGTGACCAATATATTAGGAAACAATGGGACTTGTACCAGCCAATCTTTGGTTTCAGTTCAGCCTAATCTTAATGGTGATTTTACACACAATATCTTAAATGGATTGGATATTTCCATCAACAGAGATATTCTGGGTACTACCAGTGTTCAACCTCTGGTAAATGGAATGGATGCTCTTTTAACAAGAAAATTACTTGTCAATGATCCTAGCTTTGTTCCCAATATTTATCAGATGATTGCAATGGATGTTAATCTGGATGGAGTGATCAGTGCCGGTGACCTTTCTCAAATTAATCAGAGAGCCGTATTGATGATTCCTGAATTTAGACAAGCATGGAATTATTCTGCTGAGGGCGTATCCAATGGACAGTTATCAAAAGACTGGTTGTTTGTTGATGCTGCCAGAATTGCTGCGGTCAGAGAATATAAAATCTCTTCCACCTTCCCATTAAATGATGGATTAGGATTTTCTAAATTCAAGGTCCCGCAGGTTCCTTTCTGTCTGCCTGTTACAGTGACAGATGCTGCAAATTGTCCTCTGATAACTTCAGAAACTTACAGAGGAATTATGCTGGGAGATGTGAATGGAAATTATCAGAATATTGCCAATAATGGAATGCTGAGAACAAATGATAAGTTAATATTTGATTTATCGAAGTCAGTGGTTAATGGTCATTATATTGATATTCCTTTGAATTTTAATTCTTCCGAACAAGTTCATGCCATTGACCTGGAGATGGAATTCAACTTATCAAGCCTGAATTTCATTTCTGTTGTAAACCTTACACCGAATGCAGAAATTCTCGAATATTTCAACAAGGATGACAATACCTTGAGGATTACATCCAATAACATTAATGGATTTACAGAACTTCTTCCAACTTTTGCACTGCGTTTTGAATTATTGAATGGTGAAGTTTCTGCAGACGATCTTGGTACTGCTATTGCATATTTGAATGGGGAAAGAAAGAATTCTGAGGTTCGCACTTCCTCAAGAGGTGAGTATGAAGATTTTTCTTCATTTGATGCTTTGGTTTATCCAAATCCTGCAAACGATGAGCTTTTTGTAGTTTCATCTGAGAATTCAACCATCACAATTCTAGATATGAATGGTGTTGTAGTTTCTCCTTCTATAAAATCAATTGCTAAGGAAACTGTTAAATTAAATACTCAGAATCTTGTAAGCGGTTTATATTTTATAAAAATTTCGAATGGTGTCTTTGTTTCAACAAAGAAGGTTATTATTAACAGGAATTAAGAGGTTATTTTCTAAGAGTTGATATATTTTAAGGCTGCAATCTTATGGATTGCAGCCTTTTTTTATTGCTATTTATTTCTAATTTTAATCAGGTAATTTAATTTTATTTTGAAATTAGATTTTTACATCAATTCTGTCGCATGCATCCGTTGATAATTATATTAGGTCATTTTTGGAGTATAAATTTTTAGTATGAAAGTACATGGATCAGGATTGACTATGTGGATATTAATTGTTCTTTTAATTACTAATAATACCCACATAGAAATAGTGCAAAGTAGAATTTATATTTATTTCTTGAATTTAAGTAGTTAATTCTTCTTTTCTAATGCAGGAGGTACAACATACATTTGGAATAAATTGAACTTCAAGCTTGAATGGATTGGAAGATTTTATAACGATATGCTTATGTGGTTTTGAGATATTGTAGTCCTCTGTACATTTTTGTGATATGGCCCTTACCTGATACATATTTTTGAGTAAGCATGGATATGTTACTTTAACTCCATAAATGCGATTTATTAACTCTTTGTAGTAATCCAAATATGGTAATCCACGCTTTAAATTTCAAGGGATTACCCTATTGATTACACTCTTCCCACTTCAAACTCGTTATAAATTCAGGCCTATTGTTTATCTGTGTCCAATTTTGGTATGAATTATTTTGGTTCATCTGGTCTGTAATTTTAATGGCCTTTCCTGGTCCTATACTCAAATGCGCTGATGTGGCTATTAGTTTACGATCATAGTCATCCAAAAATTCAAAGCCCTGAATTTCTTTCCATTTTGTATAAAATCATGTTTATAATCCATTCTCCAGTTCAGAAAGTATATCTTTGAATGCGTATTAATGCCTCTTTTATCCTTTTCGGCCCTTTTCTTCTTTCCGATGGCCTCTTGTTCAGTCTTATCTTTTTATACTCCCACTTGACGCATTTAGAGTTCCACATCAGACCTTCATAGCGGAATCGTTCATATAACGTATTCATTCCTTTCCCAGGAGGTTAATTGCTAATTCCATGATTTTATCTTCAGCTATAGTTTCATCCTATATCGATAAGTAATGGTAAACCGATCGCGACAGGTGCATAAGCTTACAGGCCCTGGACAAACTATATCCATATTCTGTCCGGATATAGTCCACCCTGTCTCTACGTTCACAGGGCCTTAGTTCTTTTTTGAAAGTACGTCTCGCAAGACCACATTGTCCATGGCAAGCTCAGCATACATCTTCTTGAGTCTGGCGTTTTCATCCCGTAAGGCCTTTAATTCAGATAGTTGGCTGGATTCCATTCCCGAATACTGCTGCTTCCATTTGTAAAAAGTTACCTTATGGATTCCCAACTCCCGTACAATCTCTTCAACTGAACGGCCTGCCTCATATTCCTTGAGCGCTTTAACAATCTGTGATTCAGTAAATTTTGACTTCTTCATATTAACAGTTTCAAAGTTATTCATTTTGTAACTTTTTAAACTGCACTAATTTAGGGGAGGGTTACAATAGTATGCCTGTTACTAATGGGCCCGATAGTAATATTGTCAGCATATATGGGAAATATTCATCAATTTCTGTAGAATTCCCTGGAATTCCTTTATTCGATAAAAATAGTATAGATCCTCCAAAGGAAATTATAGAGCACAATAGAAAAAAGCTGATTATCTGATTATTGGAATTGATAAGTTTAGTTCTCATAGCTGCTTAAATGATTGACTTTTTACTTATAGTAAATACTGCAAAGCCAGATCCGATAATTAAACCTGATATTGAAGGGACTATGAGAAAAACTGAGTAATCATTATTCCAGAAAATAGTAATGAAAACAAGTAAAGAACCAAATAAGTAGATACCACTTGTAAGCAATCCCAAAATAAGGCCCCAATAGAGTTTTTTTATTATGCCATAGCCACTTATTAAAGATATGGGTCCGGTTAAAATAATATCTGCCCAAGGAATTAACACAGTCAATAACTCAGTTTGGGAGAATAAACTCCCATCTCCCCAAGTATATAGACCACCGATAATTGCAAAAATGCCAGTGAGGATAAATAGGACTCCAAATATCTTATTCATTTTCTTAAGATGCTGTCTGTAAAACTATCCAACCTTTCTTTTAGTTTATCACTGAAGTTTTCTTCGGTAATTTTTGCTTTAGCAGTAATATCTGTGGTTATTTTTCCATCATATCCCGTAATTAGAGATGTTGAAAATGCAGCGGTATTTTTCACTAATAATCCACCAATTTCTTTGGCAGAATTTAATACATGGTTATAACCGTACTTATTATCCTTATTTCCTTCACTTGTTTCACAGGTTACTGCAAAGTGAATAGGCTTTGATAGTTGCTCGCATCTCTTAATAATAGTTCTCAATGGAGATATAAGAAGTCCACCCCACACCGGACCAATAGTGATGACTTCTTGAATTTCATTTATCCGTTTCTTAGAGATATTTGTTGGAATACATATTTTTAATAGAGAAATCAGGAATAACAAACCAGTATAATTTAACCATGGATGAACCATCACCAAGTCGCAGTTTAGTATGCTTGAGATTTTTTTTGCTATGAAATGACTATTTCCTGTCTTCGAATAGCATAATAT
>Ga0116144_10005295_pt1 | contig 11784 bp, 12 predicted proteins | sample AD_UKC035_MetaG_FD_89746 | JGI IMG/M metagenome (GOLD analysis project Ga0116144, IMG submission 89746) | Active sludge microbial communities of municipal wastewater-treating anaerobic digesters from USA - AD_UKC035_MetaG | ecosystem: Engineered > Bioreactor > Anaerobic > Digestate | place: USA... | reverse complement strand
GTTTTACCTGGATATTTAATCATTGGTGCAGATTCTCATACCCCGACCTCTGGCGCATTAGGAGCCCTGTCAATCGGAGTTGGAAGTACGGATTTGGGTGTAGCAATGGCCACTGGAGAAGTATGGTTAAAAGTACCTGAATCAATGAAGTTTCTATATAAAGGCAAATTGAATAAATGGGTTGGAGGAAAAGATCTTGTTCTCTATACTATTTCAAAAATAGGAGTTGATGGAGCGAATTACCGTGTTATGGAATTTGCAGGCGAAACGATTAAAAACCTTTCGATAGATAATCGCTTTACTATGTGCAATATGGCAATTGAGGCGGGAGCAAAAAGCGGAATCATTGAAGCAGATGAGATAACCGAAGAATATCTTAAAGGAAGGGCAGAAAAGGAATATAATATTTTTAAAAGCGATCTGGATGCTGAATATGAGCAGGTAATAGAAATCAATGTTGCAGATATAGAACCACAGGTTGCTTTTCCTCATTTACCTGAAAATTGTAAAGGTATAAGCGAAGTAAAAGATATACTAATTGACCAATCTGTCATCGGTTCCTGTACCAATGGAAGAATAGAAGATATGAGAATTGCTGCAGAAATATTAAAAAATAATAAAGTGAATAAAAGGGTAAGATTAATAATTATCCCAGCTACTCAACAAATATATTTGGAAGCTTTAGAAGAAGGTTTATTGAAAATATTTATTGAATCCGGAGCCATAGTTAGCCCACCAACTTGCGGCCCATGCCTTGGTGGTCATATGGGTATACTGGCAAAAGGAGAAAGAGCAATATCTACCACTAATCGTAATTTCGTTGGACGGATGGGACATCCTGAGAGTGAAATATATCTAGCCAGTCCGGCAATAGCCGCTGCTTCTGCCATTACCGGGAAAATATCCAGCCCAGAGGAGGTTATTTAGCTATGATAATAAAGGGGAAAGTGTGGAAATTCGGGGATCATATAGATACAGATATAATCATTCCAGCACGTTATCTAAATACATCAGACCCTAATGAATTGGCTTTGCATTGTATGGAAGATTATGATAAAGATTTTATAAAAAATATTTCACCCGGTGACATTATTGTTGCAGGGGATAACTTTGGTTGCGGAAGCTCCAGGGAGCATGCACCAATAGCTATCAAAGAGGCAGGTGTCTCATGTGTTATTGCTAAGTCTTTCGCAAGAATATTTTTTCGAAATGCAATCAATATAGGTTTACCCATCTTTGAATCATCAGAAACCAGTTTAGGAGCCTTACAGGGGGATGAACTGGAAATATTTCCTGAAAAAGGTATTATAAAGAATATTACACAAAATGAGCTTTATAATACCAATCCTATGCCCATTTTTATACAGAACCTAATTGCTTCTGGTGGGTTAGTAGAGTATACAAAAAAAGAAATTGAGAGGAGGCAAATAGAATACTAATGTACAATATAGCATTAATTCCTGGAGATGGTATAGGACCAGAGGTAATCAGAGAAGGTAAAAGAATTATTGATTTTGCTTCAGAACTAAATAATGTTCAGATTAACTGGGTAGAATTTCCTTTCGGTGCCGAACATTATCTCAAAAAAGGTGAATTGTTACCGGATAGTGTTTTAGAGGAGATAAAAGGTATGGATGCAATCTATCTGGGAGCAGTTGGAGATCCTCAAGTCAAACCCGGTATCTTAGAAAAAGAGATCTTGCTAAAAATCAGATTTTCTTTAGACCAGTATATTAATTTAAGGCCTATTAGATTATTACAGGGGATTGAAAGTCCTTTGAGAAATAAAACATTTAAAAATATTAATTTTTATGTAGTTAGGGAGAATACTGAAGATTTTTATATTGGAACTGGATCGAGTTTTAAAGGTAAGGAGTATCATTCTGACCATGTTATAAAAAGAAATCTTTTTCAATCAAATATTCAAATAGACTTTCAACTTGACGGAGAGGAAGAGATCGGATATCAGCTAGGACTATTGACTCGGAAAGGGTCAGATAGAATTATTCGTTATGCCTTTGAACTGGCTGAAAAAAAAGGTCTCAGCAAAGTTTCCACTGTTGACAAGGCTAATGTTTTATCTGATATGTATGGTTTATGGAGAAGAGTTTTTAAAGATGTTTCTCGGGATTTTCCAGACATTTCAACTGATTATTATTATGTAGATGCCATGACCATGCTGATGGTTACTAATCCAGAGAGATTTCAAATTGTAGTTACTCCAAATATGTTTGGCGATATTATTACCGATTTAGGTGCGGCAATTCAAGGAGGTATAGGCATTGCCGCCAGTGCAAATATTAACCCAGAAGGAATATCAATGTTTGAACCGATTCACGGTTCTGCACCTGATATAAAAAATCAGGGTAAAGCCAATCCTATTGCTGCAATTCTAGCTGGAGCAATGATGCTCGATTCTTTAGGTGAGACGAAGATCGCATCAACAATAGAAAATGTTACCCAAGAAGTACTTAAGGAAGGAAAGATTAAGCCTATAGAATTTGGGGGAAAAGCTTCAACATCTGAGATTGGAGATGGAATTATCAAAAAACTAAAAAAATTATTGAATTAACTTTTTATTTGTAAAGAGATATCGAGAAAATACAGGAAGTGAATAACGAAAATTTGTTATACCAATTTTGATGATTCCCATTAAATTATAAAAAGAAATTGAAATGAAGATGGAAATAAAAAGAAGTATTGGTTGTCATACCATATCTATTATGTCAAAAAAATCCTACTAAAATATTTTTAGACGTTTTTTACTTGATTTGACAATAATATTATCGCCTGTATAATATCAGATACACACAAAAATCATACCAAAAACCTTCAGCATGTTTTTCGCTCAAAATATTGTCATTTTAAAATTTAATATTTCTGAAGCTCTAAAACAGAATCAGGAAATTGAAAAATATTGAAATGCAATACAAATATAGAGTGCCTTTATTTTACAATATCTGTTCTGGTAGATAATCCTTATAGAAAGTAAATCTTTTAAAAAATGAAAGGGGATTGCTGCCAATCACAGCTATAAATACAACATCTACATAATGAATAGATATCTGCTGCAAGAACAATTCCAAAAATATTCTCTGAATTTAATTTTCTGTTCAGATTGGCAGAAAGAAAAAGATGTTAAAGGACCGTCCCCTGACATGTTTTAAATAGTAAAGGAGGTGAATGAAATGGCAAATAAAGAGGTTGATAAGGAATTGCAGGCCCAATGTCTCTGTCCGGGTTGCCCCTCTTATCTGGATTGCGGTGACCCGCTGGCATATTGTTTGGTTGGAGAAGTAAGTAAGTGCATTAATACCAGGCAGGGGTGTATCTGTGATTCCTGCCCGGTATGGGAGAAAAAAAGGTTTGAAAATGGTTACTACTGCATCACCAAAGGGGGAGAATAGCAAGTCTAATAATGGGGTTAGGTCTCAACATTTGACATTCCTTTCTTATGTCAAATGTTGAGACCTGACCCCTAAATACATTCTTCGCAGGAATGAGGAGGAGTAAAAATGGATTTTGTTCAAGAGGTTGATATTTTAGTGGTGGGCAGCGGGGCAGCAGCTTTTGCTGCCGCAATAACTGCCAAAGAAAAGGGCGCCGAGGTCATTATGCTGGAAAAGGGTTCTATTGTTGGTGGAACTACTATGCGCTCCGGAGGAGGTTTTTGGACACCAAATAACCGCTTCCAAAAAAAGATGGGAATAAGAGATGAAAAGAAGGATGCTATAAATTACATGGCTCGCCTTTCTTATCCCCAATTGTATAATCCTGATGACCCTATGTTGGGGCTTATTAAGAACGATTTTGAATTAATAGATACCTACTATGACCGGGCACATCAGGCAGTTGAGTTTTTAGAAGATTGTGGGGCAATTAAAACAATAAATGAGATAAACTGGACAGGGAAGCCCCAGGTGGATTATATGGACCACCTTCCAGAAAATAAAGGGGTACGGGGAAGATGTCTCTATACCCAGAATAAGGATGGCAAACTCTCTTACGGAGGAGAATTGGTCAGGCAATTAAAAGCATGGGCAAATACAAATAATATCCCTATAATCACCAATCATGAAGCAAAACATATTTTACGAAATGCTCAAGGCGAGGTAATAGGCCTCACAGTTTTAAAAGAGGGGAAAAATACTCTGAATTTCCGTGCCAGAAAAGCGGTGATATTTGGCAGCGGAGGCTACACCCACAACACTGAATTTATGCTGCACTTCCAGCGTGGACCTCATTTTGGAGGCTGTTCAGCGCCGACCAATAAGGGAGATTTTATCAGAATGGGTGGAGAGATAGGTGCCAAGCTGGGCAATATGGCCGGTGCCTGGAGAGCGCAGCTCATACTGGAAAATGCCATTAAATATCCTGATGGAGTTCATAATGTCTTCTACATTGGTGGTGACAGTGTTTTGGAGGTCAACAAATACGGTTTGAGGGTAATGGATGAGAAGCGTAACTATTCTGATAGAGCTATGACTCATTTTGTATGGAATCCCCAATATGCCGAATGGACCAATATGCTGCTGTTTATGATTTTCGACCAGCGTACTGCCACTTACTGGCAGGGCTTCACACCCTTCCCAGTTCAAGGGACAGAGGTTGAGCATATTATCACAGGAGGCAACTTTGATGAGCTGGCAGAAAACATTTCAGCAAGGTTAAAAAAATTAGCACCCCATACTGGAGGTTTTTCTCTAGATAAAAGATTTTTAGAAAATCTGAAAGATACTGTTGACAGATTCAATCGCTTTGCGGCAGCCGGGAAGGATGAAGATTTTGGTCGAGGTGAGTTTAACTATGACCGGGAATGGACTACTTTCCCACCGACCATCCCTGGAGTGGAATGGCCGCCTAAGGATAGTCCAAACTATACTATGTATCCTTTGAGTGAAGAAGGACCTTATTATGCCGTAATTTTGGCAGCCGGAACATTGGATACCAACGGAGGTCCTATAATTAATAAGAAAGCTCAGGTACTGGATAATTTTGATAATCCAATTCCTGGTTTATACGGAGCCGGAAACTGTATTGCCTCTCCAACTGCCAATGCCTATTGGGGAGGTGGCAGCACGATTGGTCCGGCATTGACCTATGGACATATTGCTGCCTGGAATGCAGTTACAGAACCTGTTAAACAAATTTAAGTTATTTTTTAAAGAAAATAAAAAAAGATTGTTAGAGTTTAATTAAAAAAGAAAAGGAGGAACAAAATGAATCGTCTACCAGATTCAGAATTGGTAATGATACCAGGAGGTACGCTTATTACTGATACACCGGAGGAGGGACGTGCTTTAGCTATGCTGATTGCCCGTCATACTATTCACAATATACAGCCCGATCTTGATGTACTGAAAGCACATCGTGAGGAGTATTCTACAAACCCAAATAGTCTTACTGCTGCTGCCCAGGTGGTGGCTATTGAATTCCAGACCATAGCAGCTGCCAACAACTACTGGCGTAAATAATAAATATTCTTTAAGGAGGTCAGATATGGGAAGTGTCTATAAAATAATTGAGATTGTTGGTACCAGCGAAAGTTCCTGGGAAGATGCAGCCAAAAATGCGCTGGACACAGCGGCAAAAACTATTCAGGATATCAGAGTTGCTGAGGTAAATAAGCTCGATATAAAGATAAGCACTGATGGTAAAATCTTTTATAGAGCAAGATTAAATGTATCCTTTAAGTACAGAACATAGTTAATAATTATTCCATAATAATTGATTATCTTAAAAGCCAAGATTAAACAGAGTAGCCCAGGTAATTAATGTTTTACCCTGTTTACTCTGTTTAATCTTGATTGATAAATAATGTTTATTATTTTACGCCAGAAAGAAATAATAACCCAGGAAATGGGTAAAACTACCTGCCAGAACAAAGATATGCCAGATTGTGTGATTATAAGGTATTTTAGGAGTTATATAGAAGATAATCCCCAGAGAATAACAGAGTCCCCCCACAATTAATAGATATAGTATTCCAGTGGGAAGTATACTGATGATTGGTTTAGTAACCACCACAATAAGCCAACCCATTATTATATATAGAATCATAGAAAGGATTTTTGTTTTACTGAAAAAGAATATCTTCATAAAGATACCAGCAAGTGCAATAAGCCATACTACTCCAAATATTATCCAGCCCAATGACCCTCGTAATAATACCAGGGTTAATGGGGTATAAGAGCCGGCAATGAGGAGATATATAGCGATATGATCCAGAATGCGAAATATATATTTTTTTCTTTTATCAGTAACACTATGATATATAGTTGAACTAACATAAAGGAAGACAAGTGTTGTTCCATAAATAGCAAAGCTCACTATTCGCCAGATGTCCTCTTTCTCTATAGATATATAAAGGAGCATAATTAAGCCAACAATGCTTAGAATTGCCCCAATCCCATGTGTAATGCTATTAATAATTTCCTGGCCTTTTCCATAATCCTGATTTAAAAAAGATATTTTTAAAATACTCTTCTTGTTCATAATGATTACTGACCTCTAAAATTATATTACCACAAAATTTTGACTAACATTCAATTATTCAGAGAGTTTATTAGTTAATAGTGATATTTATTTTCAAAATATGGGTCAATCCCAATTTTTCTGTAAAATTAAATAGCCACCAAATCCTCCTGGCATTAACTATTGCTTTCATTAGTTTTTATTTTATCTTCAAATTTTTTACCAAAAATATTGACAGGCTAAATTTGGCATGCTACAATACTAACGAACGTTAAGTAAAGGAAGCTTATGACAGAAAAGGATTTGCGGGAGCGAATAAAGGAAGTGGCAGTAGAGCATTTCGACACTAACGGTTATCATGGAACAACAATACGAAATATCGCTAAAGATGTGAATTGCTCACTGCCTATGATCTATTATTACTACAAAAATAAAAAAGAGTTGTTTGATGAAATTATTAAAAAAGAATTTTTTAATCTTTTAAAAAAGCAGGCATCATTATTGAAAACTGACAATATTATTGATTTTTATACAAAGTTCATTTTCGATTTAAACTCCTTGAGTAACTACGATAAAAAAGTATATCGCCTTGGTATCAAGGTTTACTTATCGTTCGAAGGAGACGAGGAATTGATGAAACTTATGGATGAGTGGGAAAAGAGTATATTACCCAGGCACCGTGAGATTCTCAAGCCCCACTTGAAGAATGTTAATAATGAAAAAGCAATAGTGAGAACATTGGTACATTTACTAGAAACGATGATCGAAAACATTGTCGTGAAAAACAGATATCTACCAGAAGATGAAATCAGGGAAGAGATATCCATTGTTCTAAAAAGTTGAGGATAATTCGCGAAAACCTTAATCAAATATAATTCGGTATGTATCGATATGCAAAATTACCGTTTTATATTTTGCAAATGGATAAAAAAAGCTTAAAAAAATAATATTAATAAAGGAGATAAAAATGGAAATCGAAAAAAGACTCATCATGGTGCAAAACACGTATGCGGCATCTATCGCGGAGACTGTTAACAACTATGAAAAACTGGGGGCGTTAGAGGCAATTGTGGAAAGACGAAAAGAAAGGCAGGTACAAACAGCACCTTATTTGAATCAGCAATTGGATATTCAAAGTGTTGAAGATGTATTCTATAAGCTTTATGAAATCTATGGCTGCGCAAACTGGACTGTAAAGAAAATAGAGGATGGTTACATTGCTATGGCGACTTCATGTAAGCTCTGTGCGCTGACAAGAAAAATGGGCGGAGCGAATCCTTGTAATGGCTGGTGCCTTGACCCAATGATTGCAATGTTATCCTGCGTGAGCAAAATTGATAGCAAACAAATAACTGTTGAGAGTACTTTAATGAACGATGATTGCTGCAAAGTATCTATCGATGACAGAGCAGAACGTTAACGAAAGAAAGAATACATAAGAGCGATAATCATAAGTATAACGTTTATAAAGGGTTAAAAGGATAGAGATAAAAGAAAAGGAGGGTATGCTTATGGAATACTCTGTACCTACATTGTCAATAGTTTTTATGGTAATTGTTGCACTGACTGGCATAATTATTCCGATTGTTCTTTTTACAATATTCAGAAAAAAATATAAAGCAAATATTGCACCTTTCTTTATTGGTTGCACAGTATTTATCATATTCGCATTATTACTTGAACGCTTTTTTATTACATTTCTTTTTAAAATGGCAGCCGGAAAGGTAATTAGAAGCAGCATATGGCTCTATGGCATTTTTGGTGGACTGATGGCAGGACTCTTCGAGGAAACTGGTCGCTTTACTGCTTTTAAAACTATATTAAAAAAGAGTCGAAGTAATGACGCAAATGCGCTGATGTACGGAGCGGGACATGGTGTTTTGAAGCTTTTTACATTCTTGTTTTCAGCATGATTTCTAATATTATAATGTCGGTCATGTTGAACCTCGGTTTGCAGGACAAATTAATATCCGGTGTCACCGATGAAGCAAAATTACGGACACTTTACGCAACATTTGCTGTATTAGCTGGTACCCTCCTGTAAACTTCCTTATGGGAATAGTAGAACGAATTGCGGCAGTAGCTCTTCATATTTCTTTATCAGTTTTGGTATGGTTTGCTGCAGGAAAGGAAGCCAGGTGCTTCTGGTTCTATCCTCTCGCAATATTATTACATTCTGCAGTTGATGCGATTGCGGTAATTATGTCTAAATATCTTCCAAACGTATGGGCAATTTTAGCAGTAATTTACGTGCTCTCTACCTGTTGCGTTATGCTTGCTTTAAAAGTATGGAATATATATTCTTCTCAAAGTGATATTTCGGGAATTTCAGCGGGAACAGAGTAGGAAATGTGGCAAAATAATATCTCTTATTTTTGATGTAGTTAAAATATAGTATAAGCGCATATCGAGGTAATGATGTGGAAACCAGTAAATTCATAATTGGAATTAAAGAAACCGGCACTTATACTTTTTCTGTTAAAGGTTCTAAAGCAGAGGGAAGCGTTTATTTTATAAAGGTACATCTTAAACCTTAAGAGGTTTCGCGAAGGTGAATGTTATAAAATCAAAAAACTATATAATTCAATATGTCATCTATACTTATCTATTGTTTGGATTATTGCTTTTTACATTAGGTGGTATAGCAACAGTAATATTCCATGGGACTCCATTGGTAATGAGATGGTTAATTGCCATAACAGCATGGACCTCCACCTATGTATTGCTGCTAATGTTTAAAAAAATTTATCCTGATAGTACTGTAAGATTTTTTTACAAAAAAGCTTTTAATGTAAAACTGAATTTTCGTTTATTAATAACGACAACTATAATACAGACTATTATTTTTGTATCAAGTGTTTACATGATCTCTATACATAGAAATGTTACGATCATAAACTTACTCGATTTGTCATTTTCAACCATAATGTCAGCCCTCTTCTTCACTCTTATACAGGGACCAGCAGGAGAAGAGTCAGGCTGGAGGGGGTACTTGTTGCCAGAGATTGAGAAAAAGATAGGGATCGTTAAGAGTTCTTTAGTAGTTAGTTTGATATGGTCATTTTGGCATGCACCAATATGGTTTTTAGATACAGGATACCATGGAATAGTTCTAATAAAATACATAACAGTATTTGTTATTTGCATCACTTCCCTGGGATTCATTATAGGCATTTGCTTTCATATATGTAAAAACCTATTTATTCCTATTTGGATTCATTTCCTATTTAATTTTTTTGGAGAAACATATATAAGCTCCAAGGTGGAACTTGTTGCCTGGTATGCATTATTCTATTTTATTGTAGCTATTGGATTTTTTTTATGGCATAAAAGGGTTGGCATATTAAGTAATAAATAACTGAATCTTGGACCGCATAACAACATTTACATCGATATGAGAAAATATTTCGTTGTTTAAGGGTTTTCAGGGAGGTCAAAAAAGAAAATGGAATGCCGAATAACTGAACAGATATCTGGAATTTTTAGGCAAAGGAGAACCGATGGACACTAACACGATACGAAAATGTGAAAATCTATTTAATAAAGCTATTGCCTCAAATAAAATATATGAAGCGGTATTATTTGTAGAAAATGAAAATAGTGATTTTTCTTATAACCAGGGATATGGAAATAAGAATATAGATTCCCCGATACTCATGGCTAGTATTACAAAATTGTTTACAACTACCTGTATTTTAGCATTACAGGAACAGGACATGCTGTCGCTTGATGATAAAATCACAAATTACTTCGATAATTCCGTATTGGGCGGTCTGCATGTATTTAGAGGTAAAGAATATTCACAAGAGTTGACAATATCTGATTTACTATTTCAGACAAGCGGATTGCCTGATGTATATGAAGAAGGTGAGAATAGTTTTAAACTGCGCGTTATTAAAGAAGATTTCTTTTATACCTTCAATGATTTAGTAGTTATGACAAAGAAATTAAAACCGCACTTTCAACCTCGCACAGTGAGGAGAGCTTACTATGCGGATATTAATTTTGATTTACTTGGGGAGATAATAGAAAGTATTATGAAGTGTCCATTAAATAAAATATATGGGCACTTTATATTTGAACCTTTAGGCTTGAAAAACACATATCTTCCTGAAAGTGAAAATGACTTTGTGCCAAATATCTATTTTAAGGATAATACTATTCATCGCCCCAAATTTGTCATCAGTAGCCGTGCAAGTGGTGGATGTATAACCACTACTCGAGAGATGATGATATTTCTTAAAGCTTTCTTTAGCGGAAGATTGTTCAATATTTCGATTTTCGATGAGCTTTCGTCTTACAATAAGTTGCAAGCAGCAATGGGTCCGATTTGCTATGGCAGTGGATATATGCGAATTCCTCTAAATAGTTTGGTAACTCTCTTTATGGGAAAAGGTGAACTAAAGGGGCATTCCGGTTCGACAGGTTCATTTGCTTTTTATTACCCTGATAAAAAACTATTTATTGTAGGAGATTTAAATCAAATGGCGAATGCTACCTTACCCATTAGGTTATCTATAAGAATCGCAATGTTAGTAAAATAAAAAAGTTAAAATACGCTATTAAAAAGAAGATGAGTTGATGGAGTCATTAATTTTTATTATCTGTCTATATTTTCTACATGTTGTCTAAATAAGGGTTTTGAGATCTGTATAAACTTATTCTAGCTGTTGTCAGTGTTTTTTGTAAAAAATGTCTTAAAAGAAATAAATTTAGATAAACATAGATTGTCAAAAAAGGAGGGTTTAATTAGATGGAGAAGTTGAAACATAATAGCATTTTTTTGGGCATTATTATTGTTGTTTTATTGTTCATTGTACAGATATTTTTGGGAAAAGTGGGGCACTTTTTTGCAAAGATGATTTCTATTCGACAAATTGATCCTTACAATATTTTTGCTGAGATTTCTATTCATCATGCTATTCAAATGCTTATAGTTCTAATATTAGTTCTAATATTAAGCAAATTGTTAAAAATTGATTTTTATTTTAAATTAGGTAACGTAAAAAAAGGAGTAAAATATTTGATTTTATTTACAGCAACTTTAGCAGTTATTACAGTTGTTCTACACATTTTCATGTATGTTAATGGCCAGTTACCGATGTATGATTTTCCTTTAGATAGAAGAAATATCCTCGGAACCCTGGGATTCCAATTATTTTTAAGTGGACCTTCAGAAGAGATTGTTTTTCGAGCATTACCGATAACTATATTAGTATATGCCTTTGGTAGAAGTATTCCAATAAAAGGATATATTACATTAGAAGTCATACTGGCTTCAATATTATTCTCATTCGCTCACATTAACTG
>Ga0116144_10005293_pt1 | contig 11786 bp, 6 predicted proteins | sample AD_UKC035_MetaG_FD_89746 | JGI IMG/M metagenome (GOLD analysis project Ga0116144, IMG submission 89746) | Active sludge microbial communities of municipal wastewater-treating anaerobic digesters from USA - AD_UKC035_MetaG | ecosystem: Engineered > Bioreactor > Anaerobic > Digestate | place: USA... | reverse complement strand
CCCGCCTTCGGCTCGATCATGGTCTTGAAGGTGAAGAGCACCGTTGGGCCATCGGCGCGGCATTCGAGCTGGCCGCCGCCCACGAGGTCTTCGGCGGGCATCTCCAGCGCAGCGGGCGCCACGTTGTCAATGAATCCCATGAGCCGGCCGCTGCCCATGTTGCGCGCCGCGCTCAGGCAGAACACCGGGTAGCATGTGCGCTTCATCATGCCTTGCTTGAGGCCCTTGCGCATCTCGTCCTCATCGAGCTCGCCCTTGTCGAAGTAGTGCTCCATCAAGTTCTCATCGTTCTCCGCGGCCTTCTCGACCAGTTCCTTGTGGAGGGCCTCGGCACGTTCCTTCTCGCTATCGGGGATCGGCTGCTTCTCGGGCTTGCCCCCGGCGTCCTTGAACACGTACATCGTCATCTTCAGCAGGTCGATGATGCGGTGGAAGCCGTCGCCCTGCTCAACCGGATACTGCATCACCGTCACTGCACCGCCGAAGTGCTCGCGCGCCTGCGCCACCGTGCCGTCGAAGTCGGCATTGGGGTGGTCGAGCTGGTTCACGCCGATGATGACAGGGCGGTCGTAATGGGCGAGGTGTTCCCAAACGAGGTCGGTACCCACTTCCACGCCATGCGGCGCGCTCAGCAGCAGTACGCAGGTGTCGGCCACGCGCAGCGCCGGTATCGTCTCGCCGACCAGGTCGTCAAGTCCCGGCGTGTCGATGATGTTGATCTTGTAGTTGCGCCACTCGGTGTGCAGCACCGTGCTGTACACGCTACTGCCGCGCTCGTGCTCGAGCTCATGGTGATCACTTACGGTGTTCCTGTCCTCGACTCGGCCGCGGCGTTGGATCAGACCCGCTTCGAAGAGCATGGTTTCGGCCAGCGTGGTCTTGCCGCATCCGTGGGCACCGAGAAGAGCGATGTTCTTGATGTGTTTGGCATCGAAGACTTTCATGGCACAAAGGGGGATTGAGGTGGATGTTGGAGTGACATGCCACCGTGGAGGTCCCCCCCGGGCCATGGGTCACGGTCCGAAGTGGACGCGCGGAGGAAGGCGGAAGTTAACGACCGCTCCATCGGACTTCCAAGCCCACTGGTCGGACGTCAAAGCGTTGACCCGAACCTCTGCTCGAGCCTGATAACGGACAGATGACTAGTTAAGCGACTCCATCGCCCGCATCCCCTGCAGGCGTTTCAGCCGGGCTACCACCTCTTCATAACTGGCGGGCAGGTTCAGTTCCTTCTGAGGACAGAATCCATGGTTCTCACCAGCCTGATAACCCTCCAGTGAAGGTGATGCCTGCTGTTCCGCCTCATTAGGCGATGCGTTCTCAGTGTTCTCCTGCTTCACGGTCATTGGGGGAATGAGGCGCTCATGGTCCTGAAACGGGCCGAAAGCTAACGCATCGGCAAGTCCACGTGCAAGGGAACCGTCCCGGATATGCCACAACCTCGGATTCCCGAACCGGAATGATGTCCACCTTTGCGGGCCAGGTTCCTGACAAATGCACCTACGAGCCCACATTCTTGCCGGATTCCTATCGATACCGTTCACTACAGCGATCGCCCAATACGCGCAGAAAGGGATGGTCCATGTGAGCGTCGGAACGGCCATCGGTGCACATGGGACTGAACAGGAAGGTAGGTATCGCGTCCTGGGTCTGACATGGACCGAAACACACACGGACGGAGCGGCGACGGTGACTTTCCCGCTCCAGGTGAGCTACGGAGTTCGGGATCGTTTCTCGCTCGGTCTGATGATGGAACCCGGGAGCTATGTGCCCGACACGGCCAGCACGGATCAGCAGAACAGCCTGTTCAATATGGCCATCGAACCACGTTTCTACATTGTCAATGCCGACCGGCTTGCTTGGCATGCATCCATCCACCTGGGCGGAGCCGCTCTGCGTATCACGGACAAGGACCCCGAGGTGGATGCACGTTATGCTGGTGGGGCCTTCGGCCTTGGGACCGGGCTTGCCATCGGACTGGGTAGCAGCTTCGGGCTTGGATTCGACCTGCGCTATCTGGCCACGCGGATGGAGCTCCGGAGCATGGAGGTGAACAATGCGAGTGTCACGGACTTCTTTGACGCCACCTTACGGACAGGAGGCGTGCTCGCCCAGTTCTCGCTGGCATTCCGGTTCGGTTGTGGGTAGGGATCGCACAGGTGATGCGCGGCCCCACGCAGCAGGGTGTGCATCGGGTCGCCGGGCCCACCGCATGGCCATGGGTTCGTACCACTGGGAGGGATCCCCGACGGATCGTCCCGATCCCTACATTTGCGCCCCCGTCGGGCGAGCCTGACGATCATGCCTCCCTAGCTCAGCGGTAGAGCAGCTCATTCGTAATGAGCAGGTCGCCGGTTCAAATCCGGCGGGGGGCTCTCTGGAAGGGACCGCTGTGGTGGTCCCTTCTTCATTGGTCCAGTAACGCTGCGGCTCGGCGGGCGACGCGGATCCCAATAGCCACGCCCATGCCACCAAGTCCGGCGGCTACCACGATGCGCTCGGAACGGCGTTCAATGATCGGGGATTTCGCCGGGCACATGCCCATGATCCCGCTCCAACGACGTTCGATCTTGAAGGGCTGGCCAGGCAGGATAACGGTGCGCAGCAAGTGCTCCAAAGCGTCCTGGATCAGTTCGGTGGAGCCTTCTTCCGTTGTCGTTTCTCCAATGAGGTCAAGATTCCTGCCACCTCCCAGCAGCACACCGCCAGCGTGGTCGCGGAAGTAGAAGTAACCCTCGTCATAGTGGAAGGTGCCGCGGAGCTTGAGCCCGGGGACCGGGAAGGTCTTGAGCACCTGGCCACGTGCTGGCGCCACCGGCAGGTCGGGCATGAGTTCACGCGTGTAGCCATTGGTACAGATCGCCACCATGGCGGTCCTGATCGGTTGGCCCCCCTTCGTGCTCAAGGAAACGCCTCGAGGCGTTTCCTCCAGTCCCGTTACCTCGGTAAGTGGCCGAAAGAGGACGCCTTCCGCCACCACTTTCCGCAGCAAGGTGGACATGAGCCTGCCACTGTCCAATGGACCTTCCAGCCTCGTGCGAACGAGGTGACCAACGCCGGTAAGTCCGAAGCGGGTGATCGCCTCATCATCCTGAACGAATACCTGTTCTCCGAAGATCGGTCGAAGCGAATCGTTCAACGCATTGAACCGATCGGCCACGGCCGTGTATCCCTTGGTATGCCAAGGATAGATCTCGTGTCCTCCGGTCGCTTCGAACCCGATCCGGGAATCGCCGAGTTCGGACCTGAGTTCAAGCAACCCTTTCCAGCGTTCCTCCACGCGGGCGAGCATGGCATCCTCACCTTCCTTGTCCATATCGGCGAGCAGTTCGCTTGGACTTCCGAAACATGCGAACCCTGCGTTCTTCACGCTGGCTCCGATCGGATGGGCGCCGCGTTCCAGCACGACCACCGAATGATCGGGATGCCTGCGTTTGTGGAAGAGGGCAGTGAAAAGACCGACGATACCACCACCGATCACCACGATGTCCGGCTGCGGATGGAAGTGTTCAGATTCCCAGATGCTCAACATACGAAACGGTCCAGGACCGATCGATCCGGTCCGCGCCCAAAGATGTTGTAAATTAGCCCGTTCGATGAACCGCCTGCAAGTCGTTCAGCGTCAAATGATATCCGCTCGATCAGGTCTGGCACGTTGGTGCTGGTCAGCGCTGCTCATGGCCACCATGGGTGTGGTCAGCGCCCAGGTGGACAACGTGATGATCTATGGGACCGTGAAGGACCTCACGAGTTCCAAGAAAATGGACGCGGTTAGCGTGATCGTTTATAAGAACGGGGCGAAGTTGATCGAGGTGCCGACGAACGCAAGCGGGAAGTATGAGGTGAACCTGGATTACGGTGCGGACTATAAGATCCAGGTCGCCAAAACGGGGTTCGTGGGCAAGAACATCACGATCGATACGCGTAACGTGCCCGAAGAGGAACGTCAGGGGGGGCACGGGATGAACATCGACTTCTCGATCATGTCGGACCTGCCGGGGATCGACTATTCGATCCTGAACGAGCCGTTCGGTATGGCGAAGTACACCGGCGGAACCTTCACCTGGGACCTGGAGTACACCAACAGGATGCGCGATGCGCAAGCACGGCTCATGAAGGAGTACGAGGACATGCGCAAGCGCGAGGGCGATGCGGAGGCCAAGTACACCAAGCTGATGCAGGATGGCTCCAACGCCATGACCTCGGGTGATTTCAAGAAGGCCGTGGATGCCTTCACCGGGGCATTGACATTGAAGCCTGGCGACGCGGTGGCAACAGCCAAGTTGAGCGACGCCAAGATGCGTCTGGATGCCTTGGACGCCGACAAGAAGCGGAAGGAAGAGTATGCCGCCCTGATCAAGGAAGCCGATGGGCTCATGGGAAAGAAGGACTACGCCGGGGCCAAGGGCAAGTACAACGCCGCACTCGGGATCCAGGATGAGGCCTATCCCAAACAGAAGTTGCGGGAGATCGATGTGATCCTGGCGGATCTGGAGAAGAAGGCGGAGGAGGAGGAGAGGGCGAAGGAGCTCCAGGAGAAGTATCAAGCAGCCATTGCCGCGGCCGATGCCGCCCTAAAGGCAGAGAACTGGGACCAGGCCACTGCCAAGTACACGGATGCGAGCAACTTGAAGCCGGAGGAGAAGTATCCCAAGGACCAGCTTGCCCTGGTGGCCTCAAAGAAGGCTGAGGCCGCGAAGAAGGCCGAGGAGGAGAGGAAAGCTAAGGAGCTTCAAGAGAAGTATCAAGCTGCGATCACCGCTGGCGATGCCGCGTTCAAGGGAAGTGAATGGGATGAGGCCACGGCGAAATACACGGATGCGAGCAACCTGAAGCCGGAGGAGAAATACCCCAAGGACCAGCTCGCGGCGATCCTTCTCAAGAAGGACGAGGCCGCGAAGAAGGCGGAAGAGGAAAGGCTCGCCCGGGAGCTGCAGGAGAAATACCAAGCCGCGATCTCGGCAGGGGACCTGGCTTTCAACAGTGCGAACTATGACGCAGCTGAAGCGAAGTATGCGGAAGCGAGCGACTTGAAGCCGAGCGAGAAGTATCCGAAGGACCAGCTCGCGGCGATCATCAAGAAGCGCGAGGAACTGGCCAGGAAAGCGGAGGACGAACGGAAGGCGAAGGAGTTGGACGCGCAATACCAGGCAGCTCTTGCTGCGGCTGATGCAGCGTTCGGGAACGAAGCGTGGGATGAGGCATCCGCGAAATACACCGAGGCCAGTGGGCTGAAGCCAGCGGAGAAGTACCCCAAGGATCAACTTGCGGCGATCGTGGCCAGGAAGGCGGCCGCCGAGAAGGCTGCAGCGGAGGCTGCCAGGCTGAAGGAATTGGATGAGAAATACCAGGCGGCCCTCGCAGCCGCGGATGCCGCCTTTGGCAAGGAGTCATGGGAGGACGCCACGAAGAAGTACACCGAGGCCGGTGGGTTGAAGCCTGCGGAGAAGTACCCCAAGGACCAGTTGGCCTTGATCGCTCAGCGCAAAGCGGAGGCCGAGGCGGAACGGGCACAGGCTGAACTGGACGCACGCTACCAAGCGGCGATCGATCAGGCTGATGCGGCATTCGACAAGGGTGATCTTGCTTCGGCCAAGGGTAAGTACACCGATGCTGCTACGATCAAACCTGCTGAGCGATACCCTAAGGATCGCATCACGGAATGTGACCGATTGATCGCAGAAGCAGCGCGCAAAGCGGAGGAGGAGCGGAAGGCTGCGGAGTTGGAGGCGCGGTACAATGCCCTGATCGCCTCTGCCGACAAGGCATTCCAAGGGAAGAAGTTATCCGATGCGCTCAACGATTACAAGGATGCCTCGGGCTTGAAGCCTGCCGAGAACTATCCGAAGGAGCGGATCGCGGAGATCGAACAGCGACTGGACGCGGCGGCGCAGGCCAAGGCCGAAGAGGAGCGGCTCCTGCGGGAGAGGCAGGAACGGGACAAGCGATACAATGACCTGATCGTCGCCGCGGACAAGGCTTTTTTGGGAAAGGACTTTGAGAAGGCCCGAACGGATTACAGCGCGGCCTCCGGTGTGAAACCAGAGGAGCAACATCCGAAGGACCGCCTGGCGGAGATCGAGCGGCTCCTGGCGGATGCCGCACGCCAAGCGGAAGCTGATAGGCTGAAGGCGGAACAGGACGCTGCCGAGAAAGCCCGACTGGCCGAGGAGCAGCGTCTTGCTGCAGAGGCGGCGGCAGCGGAGAAGGCACGTCTCGAGGAGGAGGAACGCCGAAAGCGCATGGCAGTGGAGGAGATCGAGGCCCGGTATCGGGAGCTGCTCGCGGCGGCGGACCTTGCCTTCAGCGGGGAACGGTACGACCAAGCGCGTGAGAAGTACAACGCCGCCCTTGGGGTGAAGCCTGCGGAGCAGTATCCGAAGGATCAACTTGCGGCCATCGATGCGCGACTTGCAGCTGATGCGGCGAAGCGTTCCGAAGCGGACCGTCTTGCGGAGGAAAGGGGGCGGTTGGAGGCTGAGCGGCGTGCCAGGGAGGCTGCTGATGCGGAAGCGGCCCGCCTGGCTGCAGAATCCGAGAAAGCACGGGCGGATGCAGAACGGCAGCGCCGGGAACAGGAGGCAGAAGCCGCGCGTCTCGCCGCCGAGGAGCGTGACCGGCTCGCCAGGGAGAACGCACGTGCCCTGGAGGAGCAGTACAGAGCCTTGATCACATCCGCGGACCAAGCCCTGGCGGCAAAGGAGTATTCCACCGCCCGGTCGACCTACTCGCAAGCGAGCGACATGCGTCCTGATGAGACATACCCCTTGGCCAAGATCGACCAGATCGATCGGCTCCTGGCTGAACAGGAGCGGCTGCGTGCCGAGGCTGAGGCGGCTGCGCAGCGCCGCAACTCCTCCAAGGTGGAGGAACCCCGTGCCCAAACGAGGAACGATGGAGGCCAGGAGGATGAGGCGGTCCGTTTCATGCGTGAGGCGCGCGAACGGGAAGAGGCGGAGAAGTACGAGCGCATCAAGAAGCTGCGTGCAGCATTGGAACAGGAGGAACTCGCCCTGACCGAGAAGGCGGCGGACCGCAGGCAGTCGGAAGTGACGGTCAAGGAACGGACGGTGGCCGAAACAGGCCGCATGTATGAAGGTAGTGAATCGTCACGCCTGCAACGCGCGGAGGAAGTGGAATCCTACCGTGAGGCATTGGAACGGACGGAGGCCTCGCGTCGTGAGCGCGCCAGGGAGGTGCGGGAGGCGGAATATGACGGCAAGTTGACCGTGGAGCAGACTTCGGATGATCGCGCCCGGACGTGGACCGAGTTGCAGCAGCAACGAACGGAGGCCATGAAGGACAGGAAGGCGGAACTGGCCTCAGTGGAAAGTGCACGGATATCCGCTGGTGAGCAGCGTGCAGCCCAGGCTCACTCGGATGTGGAGATACTCCGCGGGCAGTATGAGACGATGGTCTCGCGTGGTGCCGCAACCGGTGAGGTGCGGCAGCGTGAGGTGGAGAATGAGAAGGTGGCGCAGCAGGCCCGGGAGGCCATGTACTCCGGGAACAGTGCGAGCACGCGTGCGGCGGCAAAGGAGCAATTGGACAACATTCCATTGAACCAACCGCGCGGGTTCGCCGATCACAACCGGTCCAGGCTCGCCCAGGAATACCCGGAAGGGGTGACGGAGGAGAGCTACACGGAAGGGAACAAGGTGATCATCCGCCGGGTGGTGGTCAACGGCAACAAGGCGGACGAATACTCGAAGGTGATCGCGAAGTGGGGCACGTTCTACTTCAAGAACGGTCAGAGCATCACCGAGACGATGTGGCGGGCTGAAACGGAGTGAACAGTTCCCGCTCGTACCGTCAGCTCTTCTTTCGCTTGCGTAGCTGGCCCACCAGGTCGGCGATCTGGTCAGCGCTCAGCTGCTTGCCCCGGAACTTACGCTCGCCATCCACCAGGAAGATCTTCGGAGTGGAGTACACGTCGTAGGTGTCGGCGTAGTTGAGGCTCTCGATCGTGGTGTATTTCGGGATGAACTTCCTCGGATCCTTTTTAGCCTCCTCGAACACATGCTGGGTAAGACCCACGTTCACCCAATCCAGGTCGTGCTCGCGGATGAAGGCCTTCCAGTCGCGCATCAGGATGGAGTCGACCGCCTTGGCTACGCAGAACACCTCGATGTCGAGTTCCTTGAATCGTTCCTTGTACACCTTGGCGATCTCGGGGAGCTCTTTCTTGCAATGACCGCAGTGCGGATCCCAGAAAAGGATGACCACATACTCCTGCGGAAGGTCGTAGAAGTTCAGCCAGTTCTGCTCGGTCGTATCCGGCAGGCTCAGGTAGGGCGCCTTGTTCCCGATCACGAGGGGCGCTTGCTTCTTGACCCGCTCACATAGCTTTTCGAGCTTGTCCTCGGGCATCCAATCCACGCGACCGGGCCGCCCGTTGGTGGGGCAATAGTAGGTCTGTCCCATATGCACGAACACCGCGTCCATACCCATGATGTCACTCGTTTCCGCCTTGTGTGTGACCGTGTTCACGATGTATTTGAAGACCTCGTTCTTCCCATCGGTCCGTGCGATCAAGCGGTCGATCTGTGCATTCAAGGTATCGGGCACCTGAGGCAGTGTCTTGCCGTAGAACTCTTCGAACTTGTTCGCGAACACCGGAACACGCACGATACGTTCGTCCATGAGGTCGAAGTTGTCCCAATAGTGGTCGCGGTACTGGTAGTACTGTGCCGCACTGTCCAATGAGCCGTCCGCTTTGTGTATCTCCGGCAGTTCGGGGGACATGCTCATGCGCACCAGGGCAGCTGCGAGAAGCCCGGGATCGGCAGCGATCAGGTCGTTCTGGTACTTCTTCACGGCCTTGTCCAGTTCATCCAATTTGGCGCGTAGTCCGTTCTTGGCCAGGGGATCCTTTTGACCATCCAACTGGGCCTTGATCAGGTCGCTTTCCTTCTTCTTCTCGTTCAGGAAGCGGATGTAATCCAGGAATACCTGGTTCTCTTTGGAGTTCTTGACCACAAGATGCCCCATGAGGTCGGCTGTATCCGATGCCATGCGGATCACCGGTTCGTTCACGATCATCTCGAAGTAACTGGGCCCGGGTATGACAACGGCGTAGACACCTGCTTTGTACCCCTTCTTGTTCTTGAAGACGATCCGGCCCTTGGGGTCGGCTACGGCGGTGTCCGCGTAATAGAGCTTGTTCCCGTAATAGTTGGCCAGGTAGATGGTGTCCTTTTCGGTGCCAGTGATCGTCACCTCGATATCCCGGACGGGATCCTGTGCGTGAGTGTGCGAAAGGCCGATGAAGAGCGAGAGGAGGGTGGTCAAGGTTCCACGCATGGTTGCAAAAGTAACGGCGTCGCAGAAGTGCAAAACCTGTTCCAACAACGGACGCCCAACTGGTACGTAGGGGTTGGCCGCGTGGTTGGTTAAGGCTTGTTAACGTGTTCAGACCATCTCGGTCTTGAACTCACTGGTGGTGTGGAAGGTGATCTCCGGATTGTTGCGTCGCTCCAGGTCCAGCATGTACGAGCTGGGTGCCATGAAAACCGGGTTGCCGTCCTTGTCCTGAACGATCTGTTGCGCTTTGATGCGGATGAACTGGTCCAACGCAGCCTGATCCGTGCTGGTCATCCAGCAAGCCTTGTGCGCGGCGATCTGCTGGAAGCTGCACCTGGCCCCGTATTCGTGCTCCAGGCGGTAGGCGATGACCTCGAACTGGAGTTCGCCAACACAGCCAACGATCTTCTTGTTTCCAGGCTGTTGAGTGAACAGTTGAGCGACACCCTCATCCGTGAGCTGCCGGATCCCCTTGTCCAGTTGCTTCGTCTTCATGGGGTCCAGGTTGACCAACTCACGGAAGAGCTCGGGAGAGAAGGCAGGGATACCGCGGAACTGGAAGGTGGCACCCTCCGTGAGGGTGTCGCCGATCTTGAAGTTCCCCGTGTCGAACAGGCCGATCACATCGCCTGGCCAGGCTTCTTCCACGATCGATTTCTGTGCCGCGAGGAAGTTGGTGGGAGTGGCGAAGCGCAGCTGTTTGTCCAGTCGAACGTGCCTGTAGTACGTATTGCGCTGGAACCGGCCCGAGCAGATGCGTAGGAAGGCGATCCGATCCCGGTGGTTGGGGTCGAGGTTCGCATGGATCTTGAAGACGAAACCACTGAACTTCGGGTCATCTGGAAGCACTTCCCCTTGGTCGGTAGGTCGCGGTCCGGGAGGCGGAGCTATGCCTACGAACGCGTCGAGGACCTCCTTCACGCCAAAGTTGTTGAACGCACTTCCGAAGAACACCGGAGCGATCCTGCCATGCCGGTAGGCGGTGATGTCGAGCGGGTCATAGACCCCTTCTATCAGGTCGATATCCTGACGCAACTGGTCGGCCGGGGCATCACCGATCCGCGCCACCAGCCGCTCGTCATGGAGGTCCTCGATCCGTTCGCTCATGGCTTCGACCTTGGTCTTGCCTGGATCGAACAGTCGCAGGCCCTTCCTGTACAGGTCATAGACGCCCTGGAACGTGGCGCCGATACCGATGGGCCAGCTCATGGGCCGCACCTTGATGGACAGCTTCTCCTCCAGTTCGTCCAGCAGGTCGAAGGGGTCGCGTCCCTCCAGATCCAGCTTATTGATGAAGACGATGACGGGGGTGTTCCGCATCCTGCACACCTCCATCAGCCGTTCGGTCTGGGCCTCCACACCCTTCACACAGTCGATCACCAGTACCACGCTGTCCACAGCGGTCAGGGTGCGATAGGTGTCCTCGGCGAAATCGCGGTGACCGGGTGTGTCCAGCAGATTGATGAGCTTGCCCGCATAGTGGAAGGTCATCACCGAGGTGCTCACGGATATGCCCCGCTGGCGCTCGATCTCCATGAAGTCGCTGGTGGCACCGCGCCGGATCTTGTTGCTCTTTACCGCACCGGCGGTCTGGATGGCTCCACCATAGAGCAGGAACTTCTCCGTCAGCGTGGTCTTGCCCGCATCCGGGTGGCTGATGATGGCGAAGGTCCGCCGGTGTTCGATCTCTTCCTTCAGCGACATGGCTCAGGCCCGATGCCGGAAGCTCTCCAGGCATGGGGCGGGCAAAAGTAGCCCTTGGTCGAAAGCGGGATGGTAGGTTCGCCGTCTCCGGTAATTTTGGACCAAACCTGCTGCAATATGACCCGACGATCCGTAGTTCTTCCCTTCCTTTTGACAAATCTCGCCTTGGCCCAGGACCCGGTGACCATCGCCCTGGAGAACTTCGCCACCGGCCTGGATTCTCCCGTTGACATCGCCCATTGTGGAGATGATCGGCTCTTCATTGTGGAGCAGGCGGGTGTCATTCGCATCGTCTCCCCCGACGGCACCGTTTCAGCCACTCCCTTCCTGGACATCCAGGACCGGGTGAATGACAATGGTGGTGAGCAAGGTCTGCTCGGGCTGGCATTCGACCCGCTTTATTCAGAGAATGGCAGGTTCTACGTGTATTACACGGCCGGGTCTGGGAACGGGACATCGCGCGTTTCGAGGTTCACAGTGACCGCCGATCCGGATGTGGCCGAACCGACCAGTGAGGAGATCCTTTACTCGGTCGCACAGCCCGCATCGAACCACAATGGGGGCGACGTGGCCTTCGGTCCGGACGGCATGCTGTACGTCGGTTTCGGAGATGGTGGGAGCGCGAATGACCCATTGAACAATGGTCAGAGCCTTACCAATGTCCTCGGTGACATCATACGTATGGACGTGAGCGGCGAAACCGGTTACACCCTGCCACCGGACAACCCGTGGGCAGGGCTCACGAATGACACGGTCCGGGTGATCTGGGCCAGTGGCCT
>Ga0116144_10005289_pt1 | contig 11795 bp, 9 predicted proteins | sample AD_UKC035_MetaG_FD_89746 | JGI IMG/M metagenome (GOLD analysis project Ga0116144, IMG submission 89746) | Active sludge microbial communities of municipal wastewater-treating anaerobic digesters from USA - AD_UKC035_MetaG | ecosystem: Engineered > Bioreactor > Anaerobic > Digestate | place: USA... | reverse complement strand
TCTGGTCACATGCAGGTGGGGCAGGCCCTGACACGCATCACCGTTGAAGGCGAGCAATTGCCCGAGCGCGCCCGTTACCTGTACATTCACGAAGGGCTGAAACGGGTGGAAGTGGAGCAAGCCGATGCCGGCGAGATCGTGGCCCTGGCTGGGCTGGAAGGCATTGGCATCGGTGAGACACTGGCCGACCCTGAAAACCCCGTGGCCCTGCCCCCCATCCACGTCGAGGCGCCCACTGTACGCATGACCTTTGGCGTCAACACCTCGCCCTTCTCAGGGCGAGAAGGGCGCTGGAACACCTCCCGCAAGCTGCGCCAGCGCCTGTTCGATGAACTGCGCTCAAACGTGGCCCTGCGCGTGGCCGAAACCGAAACCGCCGACACCTTCCTGGTCTCAGGGCGCGGCGAACTGCACCTGGCGATCTTGATCGAGACGATGCGCCGCGAAGGCTACGAATTCCAGGTCTCGCGGCCCGAGGTGATCTTGCGCGAGGACGAAGATGGCGAGCTGTTAGAGCCATTTGAAGAAGTGCATATCGAAACCAGCCCCGAGACGGTGGGCGTGGTGGTCGAGATGTTGGGCGGGCGGCGCGGCAAGATGTTGGACATGCAAGACACCCAAGAAAACAGCGTCCGTCTGAAATACTTAGTCCCCACGCGCGGCCTGCTGGGTTTCCGCTACCAATTCCTGACCGCCACGCGCGGCGAAGGGATCATGCACACCCTGTTTTACGATTACATGCCCCTGGCAGGGGCCATGGAAACACGCGCCACCGGCTCGCTGGTGGCCTGGGAGCCGGGCACAACCACCTCTTACGGGCTAAAGAATGCCGAAGAGCGCGGCTGGTTGTTCTATGGCCCGGGCGTGGATGTATACGAAGGCATGGTGATGGGTGAACACCAACGCCCTGGCGATCTGACGGTGAACGTGTGCAAGAAGAAGCACATGACCAATGTGCGGGCGGCGCGCGGCGAGATGGAAATCCGCCTGACTCCCCCACGCCAGATGAGCATCGATGAAGCGATCGAATACCTGGCCGATGACGACCTGCTGGAAGTGACCCCCCAAAGCTACCGCATCCGCAAGCGCATCCTGAATACGCACGAACGCGGCCGCCTGCACAAGCTGGCAAAGCTAGAACGAGAAGATTAGAGGCTGACTACCGTACGGCGACCAGATCGGATTGGAACAGTTCGATCTGCCCGGCCCTCAGGCTGGCAAGGACTGCCGCCTCATCACACACCCCATCCGGCAGGATATTGTAATAATTGCCCAGGCGCTCACTGCTGTGAGCGTCTGTGTTACTCAGCAGGCGCAGGCCCAGGCGGGCCGCAATGGCACGGATCTCAGCCTCGGCAGAGGGCGGAGTATTATATGAATGCAGCTCGATTGCATCGGGCGGGTACTGCTCGATATCTGCCGTAATGGCGGTATGGTAGCGGTAAGGGTGCGCCAGGATCAGAAATCCCCCGCCGCCACGCACACATTGATAGAGCGCCGGATAATCCCAATCCACGCGCTCAAGAGCGGGGTTGAACTGGCCCAAAACCAAAAAATCTTCCCCATCGGCAGTCACTTCGATGCCGTTAAAAATGAAGAATGGGGCGTAACGCTGGTTCAACTCTGCCAGGTGGGTAGACGGGCAAAAGTGGTAATGATCGGTAAAGTAGATAGCATCCAACCCGGCAGCGACGGCGGCCCGGATCTGCTCTTCTTCGGTCGCGCGGCCGCAAGGAGAACGGTCACGTGTGTGCACGTGGAGATCGATTTTCATAAGGGGCAATTATAGCGCATAGATCAAAATTTTACTCCCCAATAATCGAGTACAATTGCAAAAATATTTAGAGTGAAGAAAGAGACCCTTATGCACCGTATCTTACCCGTATTGACCATCCTGATCCTGCTCTCGTTGGCCTGTTCAACCCTGGCGCCAACCCAAGAGCCCTTACCGACCAGCACAGCCGTGGCCGAAATTGCCACCGCCCAACCTTCTTCGACAACACCGGCTGATGAGCCGACTGCCACCCATGCGCCCGCCACACTTGCCCCCACCGCAGATGCCGGGACGGCTGAAGGCACCCCCACCGCCGAGACAAGCAGTGATACATTAGACCCAGCCATCGCGGCGCAAATGGATCAAATCCAACAGGACGTGATCGATCTGCGCGGCCTACAGCCCAACGGCTCGTTCAGCCGCGCCCTGCTGACCCCCGAAGAGCTGCGCCAAAAGGTGCTGGACGATTTCTTCTCCGATTACAGCGCAGAAGAAGCTGCTGAAGATGCGGCTGTACTATCAGCCCTGGGCCTGCTGGAACCGGATTTTGACCTGATGAACTTCTACATTGATCTATACTCTGAGCAGGTAGCCGGTTATTACGACCACGAAACCCGTGAGATGTACGTGGTTTTGGGAGAGGGTTTCAAGGGCACCGAACGCATGACCTACGCCCACGAATACACCCACGCCCTGCAAGACCAGACTTACGATATTGACGACGGCCTGGAATACAACGAAGACACTTGCAAAGACGATTCCGAACGCTGTGCGGGCATCCAGGCATTGATGGAAGGCGACGCCACCCTGTCAGAATACTTGTGGTACTTTAGCTACGGCACCCCGCAAGACCAGCAAGATGTAGAGTCTTTCTACGACTCTTACGAAAGCCCGGTTTACGACAGCGCCCCACCCTTCATGCAAGAGGATTTCCTCTTCGCCTACACCTACGGCCTGAGCTTCACCATGGGCCTGTGGCAAGAAGGCGGCTGGCCGGCGGTAGATGCGGCGTACGTCGACCTGCCGGATTCGACCGAGCAGATCATGCATCCCGAGTTGTACCCAGATGAAACCCCAATTTCCGTCGTCATCCCCGTAAATCTGACCGGCACGCTGGGCACCGATTGGAGCGAGATTGACAGCGGTTTGATGGGCGAGTGGTACACCTTCTTGATCTTGGGGCGCGGTATCGACCCCAATTTCCAGGTTGATGACACCACCGCCTTTGCCGCCGCGGCAGGCTGGGGCGGCGACGCCTACCAGGTCTTTCAGAACGCCGCCACCGGCCAAAGCGTGCTGGTGATGGTCACCACCTGGGACAATGGAAGTGAACGCAGTGAGTTCGTTCAGGCCTTCCAGCAGTATGGCGACAAACGCTTTGGCGTACCGGCCGTTCAAGAAGGCGACGACCTGCTGTGGGAATTTACCGACGGCTTCAACGGCCTGTATCTGGATACAGGTGTCTCTACCATCTGGATCTTGGGGCCAGACCGGGCGACGGTTGAACTGGTGGCCGACGCACTTTCAGTGCGATAAAACCCCAAAAATAAGATGGGGTGGAGCTAATGCTCCACCCCATCTTATTTTTGGAAATTCTTTTTCAGCCAGGTGACCGCCGGGCGGATATCCACCCGGGCGGCAAGCTCCTTCAGGCGTGGGATTTGGGCCAGGTCGCCCAGGTCGATTGGCTCAGGCAAGACCGGGTCAATGCGCTGGTAACGGCGCCCGAGCAGGCGGGCAGCCTGGTAATCCGGCACATCCACGCTCCCTTCTAGCATGATGTCAATGAGCGGGCGTGCCCACTGCGTCCAACCCCAATCAGCGCTTTGAGCATTCAGATGGCGAGCATAACGGCCGGTGCCCACCGAGAGCAAAGCCACCTGCGTCAAGCGGCGGCCGCCGGTGCCGGCATCCAGGGTTTGGGCCAGGGCGCACATGCTGGGATTATTGGCCACCACCCCGCCATCAATATACCCCTGGTAAACGGGGAAGTAGCTGGGGGCTGCGGATGTACGCAAGGCCACATCCACCACTTTCTCATCACCATCACTGCCGGGGCCGGGGAAGTTATGGAAGAACTTAGGCTTCCAGGTGCGCTGTCCATCCAGCACGCGCGGATTGCCGCCGCCGTTATCCAGATCAAAAGAAGAGATCAAGACCCGTCGCGGCAGTTGGCCCAGGGTTTGCTCCCCAAACTCGGCCTGTAGTACATGCTTCAACCCGGCATTCGTGTATTCGGCGCCGAAGGCATTGCCGGCATCTTTCAAGTCATCCAAGAGCGAGTCGGCAAAGACCTCAGGGCCATCCCGTTCGTACATACAGGCCGCTTCAGATGGGGTTTTGCCCGCTGCCAACCCCAACGCCAGGATGCCCCCGGTGGAGCTGCCGGCAAACAGGTCTACCATGCTCAAAAAGCCGGGATAGGCCTCTTCCAGGCGTTCCAACAGGACCGCGGTAAGAATGCCACGGATACCGCCGCTGTCTAACGAGAGGATGCGGAATTTGACCATCGCGCGTCTTCTCCTCTAAGGCAGGTTTTCGAGCACAAAATGGCGCTGGCGCAGGGCTGCGCGGTGGAAGTGCACCCAACGCGAGTTCCAGAAATTGGGGCGCGAGCGCAAAGGCAGCATCTGGTACCAATCTCGTTCGCTGTAGCCATCCCAATCCACGTCACCTTCCAGGGCTTCGCGCCGCCAGGTTGAATGGTCATAGGCGTACAGCTCACCGGCTGAGCTGAACCAATCTCCAAAGGTCTTCTGCCAGGCCTGGCAGCGCAGATCCAGGTTCTTTTCTTGATACGAACGGTAGGCGCGCAGATTGGAACGATCGAGCGTAGTGGGCTTCTTGCCAGGGTCGGCAAACAGCGTGCGGAGCTGGGGCTCCAGAACGTTCCAGGGCACAAGCAGAGAAGGGCTGATCTTATCGACTGGCACCAGCTTATGGTAGATCGAGCGCGCGGCGTGGATGAACAACTCAACATTGTCGCGTTCAATCTGCCGGCGTTCAGGGGTGCAAAGATAGAAGCGCCATTTTTGATAAGACAGATCGGGGAAGTGCCCGGCCTCAGCATGGCCAATTTGGGGAAGAATATCGAAAAGCAGGTTCTCTGCCAGGGGGTGATCCCAGCGGCGCGTCTCACGATGATACGTCGAGATCTCTTCCACGTCATTTTCGCCGTGCTCCTTGCGCCCCGAGAAATCCTGGTGCGCCCAAGAATCGGCATACGCATGCAAGGCCACGCCAATGCGGCAAAGGCGGCGGGTATTCTCTTCCAGGGGTTCCTTGCAGGCCTGGTCGATCAACAGTTCCGTAAAGGGCGAGCCCGGGCGGGTGATAAAGGAGAAATTTGGCGCAAGGGGGTCAAAAGGCCTGGCAGGCAAGAAGTGAAAGGGAATCCAAACCCGTTTCTGGGCCGACCAGGCCAGGCTGGCAACAGCATCCAGGCCCTGGTAGCAGGTGCAGACGGGGTCGAACTTCAAGTAGCCCCCGCCAATGTCAATCCGGATCAGCTCGCTCTCGGTGGCGTTATCCACATATTGAGAAGCATAAGCGATCGTCAGGGCGTCGGCGGGGTTAAAGCCCGCCGCACGGCACAAGACAGCAATGGCGAAATAATGGAAATCCTTTTGCATTTTGGCTCCTCCCGTTTCAATTCTTCAGTAGGTCTTCAAGGGTATCCACCAGGCCCATCCCCCGCCCCTCGGCCCACTGCTCAATGCCCTCCCAGAAGGCATTCACCGCCCGCATGATCGGCTGGGAGCGGGCCAGCCGCCCAGACATCACCAACTGCGCCAATTCAGCATACCCGGGCGGGGCACCGGGCAGGGTCAACGATTCATCCCACATGCAGGAGGTGGTGGTAAAGAGGTGGTGGTTAGCCAACCCCACCAGGCAGGCCCCAGCCCTGGCCAGTTCTAACGTATAGTAAGGCAGCACCACCCGGTTGCCGGCCGCATTTGCATTGCGCAGTTTGCCCACCAGCTCGTAGATCGTGCCAATGATCAGTTCTCGCATGGCAAGCTCAAAGGCTTGGTCTGAGTGGTCAAGGGCCGCGGCGCGCAAGCGAGGGAAGAAAGCATCTGGATCGTAGAGCGCTTCCACGTTAACCACCCCGCCGTGGGTGATGGGCCATTCCCCCTCCACCTGGGCCGCCCAGCGCAGCAGCACATCCGCGCTATTGACGTCCACCTCAGCTTTCCAAGGCCCGTTTGACCACTCATAACAGGTCTCAATCCCATCCCCGCGTAACACACAGTGCATCTCGATATCCGAGAAGGGGCCGTCGGTGCCGCGCGCCAGCGAGCCGTACACGCCCAGGGCCAGCAGGTCGGCGGCATAATGCGCTCGGACGGCAGATGCAATCCGGCGCATATTTTCCAGGCGCTCATCGTGTGCAATCGGGCAAGGCCCCTTCATGGCATCACCACCTGCGAAATCATTCCATCCACCGCCACCACCCACAGGCTGTCGCCGGCAGGGATAAGGGTCAGGATAGGCACGCCCGGCGTATCCAGGTCAAGCACCGCCATCACCTGTCGGCTGGCTGTGTCCACACCAAGCAGGCGGGCACCCTGAGCCACCCACAAACGCCCAGCCACATAAGCGGCCTGAGAACCGCACACCCCCAGCACATCCCCATAAGGGCCGGTATCCGGGTCCACCGCCAGGATGCTGTAATCGCCATACATGCCCTGCACCGGCACCCACAGCACTTGCAGCTTCTCATCATAAGCCGGGGCATTGGGGAAAGTTTCTACCGGCATCTCGATATAGGAGTGCATCGCTTGTGCTAGCGGGTCGATGCGCACCAGGTGCATGCCGCCCATGGCCTCGACCGCCGCCCAAACCCAGCCGCCGCCATAGGACAGGCCGCGCACGTAGAACGAATCGAATGCCACCGGCGGAGCCCAAAGCGGGTTAAGCATGCCATCCACCGGGCTGGCTGTGCTGGGGTCATAGGCTTGCAGTACGGCGCTCTCTGATCCCTGGAAGGCCGCCCACAAAGTCTCGCCGTCGCTGGCCAGGCCTTGCAGATCCGTGTAACCCTCATCCGCCGGGCCAAGCAGCGCGTACATACCGGCGTACAATTCGGACGAGTTGGGATCAAAAGCATCGGCCATGCCAAAACCACGCGCCGAGAGCCACAACCAGCCGTTGCCAGCCGCGCCCAGCTCGGTAGAGCCAACGCCATAAAAAGATTGGGCCGCTTCCAGGCTCTCTGCCTGGTAAGCCGGGGCCGGCTGCGCTCCGGCGGCGAACAACACATTCCAGGTGGCTTCATCCAGCGTGCCGTTCGCCTCCAGGCCGTTCACTTCCTGGAAGTGCCGCACAGCATAAGCCGTCTGGAGGGTATAAAAAGGCGAGTTCGACCAATCAACATCATGGCAGATTTCGTAACCCAGCTCTTCAAGGCGGTCTTTGACCTGGGAACCCATCTCGTAGGGCACGGGCGGGTCCACATACGCATACACCTGGCCGGGATAGGCCAGGCTGGCCCCCTCCAGAGGTGGGTCACCAGGGGGTACAGGGGTAGGCGGCAGAGAAGTGGCCGAAAGCTGGGGTTCGGGGAAGGGCGTGGGCGATGGCTGAACCAGCTCAGAGGCCAGGGCGGGCGTGTGGGTTGGGGTCTGGGCGGGCGGCACCGGGCCGGTTGGCCCGCTCAGCAGGGTCTGGCAAGAGAGCGAAAGCAGCAAGGGAATTACAAACCAGGCCAGCCCAAGAGACGACTTACGGGTACGGGAATGAGGCATCGTGGGTTCCTCCATTCGATCAAGTCCCGTTGTGCGGGTATTTACCAGCAAAACCGTTTCCGAACGAATTGACGCGCGTTAATTCTACCCCACTTGCGCCCTGAGAAAAGCCTCAACTTGCGGCAAAGAAGGCAAAGCGGCCCGCCCACCCAGCGCCTGGCTGTTGAGCGCCGCCACGGCGCTGGCCAGGGCCGCCGTTTGCCGCAGGGGCAGGCCGCGTAGCAGGCCGAACAAAAAAGCCCCGTGGTAGGCATCGCCACAGCCGGTCGTATCCACCACCTGGGGCATACAAAAGGCCGGTTGGTGGAAAGAGCCCGCCGCCTTGGGGAAGACCCAACTGCCATTGACACCATCTGTGATCACTACCAAAGACGGGCCTTCGGCCAGCAGGGCCTGGGCGGCAGGCCGGATGGCATCGCAAGCAGTGTATTCGGCGGCAAAGGCGCGCGCCACGATACAGATATCCACCAGGGGCAGCAGTTGGCGCAGGTCAGGGCGGTAACGACCGGCTCCACCGTCAAATGAGACCCGCACCCCGGCCTGGCGCGCCAGGTCGGCGGCGTGCAGGCAGGCCGCCCAATGCCGGCCGTTGAGATGCAAAAAGCGCGCCCCCTGCACCAGCGCGGCGGGCAGCTCTTCTGGCAGCAGATCACCGGCGTTCTTGGGCGAATAGACAATCGCCCGTTGGCCGCTGCCCGCCTGCACCAGGATCGAGGCCAGGCCCGAAGACTGGCCCGGCCGGCGCACGATGAAACGCGTCTCGACGCCCAGGGCGGCAAACTCATCCAAGATCTGCCGGGCGCGCCAATCATCCCCCAGGGCATCCAACATCGCCGTACGCGCCCCCAGGCGTGCCAGGGCCGCCAACGCGCTGGCTACCGGGCCGCCGCCCTGCACCCCCATCGCCAGGGCCGGCTGGGTATCATCGCCGGTCGGGAAATGTTCCACCAGGGCCAGGATGTCGACGGTAGAGACACCCAGGCCTACCACATCATAATTGTGCGAGGCAGGAAACGTCATTGGCATCACCCCATGCTTAGCTCATACGGGGTCAGCCTGCCGGAGCCAGGGCAAAAAGGTCAGGATGGCAGGCGCCAGCAGCCCCAGGGTAGCTACCCCCAACCAGGGATTAAAAGGAGGCAAGGCCAGGGCAGGGTATGGGCTGTACCACAGGCCATCTTGGGCCGCCGGTTGGAGGTAAGCCGCCAGGACCAAGAGCACGCCGAAGCAGGCCAGGCTGTCCCAGGCTGACCAGCGCCAGCGCCGGTAGCTGCTGCGCGGCATACTGCGGCCCATGGCCCACAAGCCGCCCAACACCAGGGCCGCCCCGCCGGCAGCCAGCACACCCCCCAGCGGGCCGCCATACCCGGTCAAATCCAGCAGCCAGCCGCCCATCAGCAGCAGCATACCAGGCAAGATCGCCAGGCGCGGCGAGAGCCAGGCGCGGCGGGCAGTGCCAGGCTGCGTGGGTTGGCTGGCGAAGCCGCGCGCCGTCATGGCCTCGGCAAGCTGTAGGGCGTGCTCCAGCCCGCTGACCAAGAGCGGCACCAACAGGGGCAGCCAGTCGCGCAGGCCGCGCAAGCGGTGGCCGCGCACCGCCTGCGCCTCACGCACTTGCTGGAACTGGCGCAGGGTGGTGGGCACATAGGTCACCGCGATCGAGGCAATGACCGCCACCGGATAGTAGGTGCGCGGGATCATGCGCACCAGGGACTGCACCGGCAGCACCTGGTTCAGCAGGGCAAATGCAGCAAACATGCCCGCCAAAGCCAGGCCGTTAATGGCCCCGTAAACCACCCCTTCGAGAGTCACCGGACCGCTGAAGAGCGGCAGGCGTCCCGGGATGGTGAACAGGCGCGTCTGGCCTACGTGCGAGGTAAAGGCGTTAAAGAGCGCTGCCAGGCCAATGACCAGGAGGGCAAATTTGAAGGGAGAGATGGGGCGCAGCCTGCCCGCCGCGGCAGAGGCATCTCCAGGCCCGGCAGTGCGCCAGGCCTGGGCCACCAAAAGCAGGCACAGCCAGATGAGGAGCAAATACAAGGGGTTGCGGGTGACCGAAAGCGCCACCAACGCCCCCGCCAGCCAGGCGCCCCAGGCCCAGGGATGCATCAATTTGCCACCGCCTGGTACACAAAGGTGAACCGCTGGCGAAAACGGCGCAGGGCTCGCAGCACCGGTGCCCCAAAGGCCAGCACCAGCAGCAGGTTGCCCAGGGCGGCTGCCAGGTCCCAGGCCAGAGAAGTAGCCAGGTAAAACACAGCATAGCGCTGTAGGGTTGGCCAGAAGCCCAATCCCGCAGACCAGGATTGGGCTTCTGGCCCGATGATGAAAGGCCACTCCCACAGGTTCATCAGCGCACCGTACAAGAAACCCCAACCCACGCTGAACACGGCCAGGGTGGCAATTTCAGCATGCCGGCCCAGGGCTGGGGCAGCAGCCTTGGTCAACTGGCGCGCCAGGGGGGTGCTCAGGCCAACCCACCCGGCAGTGAACATCTGGGCGGGCAGCCAGGGGCCAACCCCGCCGGTCACCAAAGCCGAGACAAGCATGGTCAAGGCGCCCATCAAAAAGCCCACCCGTCCCCCAAAGACATAGCCGGTCAGGATGATCAGGAAGAAGACCGGCGTGAAGCCTCCCGGGCCGGGAAGGGCTGTCTCTACAAAGCGCAGCACCGAATTGATCGCCACCAACACCCCCAGCAAAGCCACCAACTTGGTCTGCATGCCTTGCCCCTGGGCTTCGGCCAAGAGCACCAACAGGCACAAGCCCACCAGGGCCGTCATCAGGCCCGGCATCTCACCCAGGCGCATGCGCCCAGGGGCTGCCTGCCCTGCCAGCGCCGGTAAGAAGAAGGGGTAGAGCAGGGCCAGCAGGCCAGACAGGGTGCTGACCAGGAGGATGGTGATATCAAGCAGGCGGGCGCGCATAAAAGCCTAACTTCTTTCCTTGCGGCGCAGGATGAGGAGCGCCGCCCCCAAGATGCCAGCCAGGCCCGCAAAAGCCAGGTAAGCGGCAACCGGCTGGCTTTTTTCTACCGCCTGCTCGGGCTCAGTCGTGGGCGCATCGGTAGGCAGGGCAGTCGGCAAGGCAGGTTCTGGGGTGGGCGTCAAAGTGGCCGCGGGCGCCGTGAGGCCAGGCTCAGGATAGGCCACCTCAGCGATCACCGGGACGACCACCGCCGGTTCAGGGTATGCAGTGGGGGCAGCGCTGGCGGCATCACCGCCGGCTGTATCGCCGCGGCCCAGGTAAGGGCAGACCTGCGCGAACGCGTCGGCACCCAGGTCTTGCGGCGGGTCTCCGCCCCCCCACACCCAGGCTTGCAAGCTGCCATCTTGGGCCAGGTTCTGGTCCATGCCAGCCACCGCGTAAGCCCAACCCTCTGCGCTGGGCTGCCAGTAAGACCAATAATCCGGCATGCCGCAGAAGCAGTCAGAGGCCAGGCAGCCCACCCCGCCGATGCCGCAGGCGGCTGTGCCCAGGGCCGGGTCAGTGACTGTTTCCAGCGGCAGGCCTGCAAGCTGGAGCAGTTCCAGGCCAGTCAGGGCATCGCTGCTAAAGGGGACGCAGGCGGTAAACCGCTCTCCACCGCTATATTGCACCAACAGGGCGGCATGAGAGCCAGGCGCTTGCGGCAAGAAAGCTGTCAGCGGTTCACCCAGGCCGATCAGGGCATCGGCGGTGGAATAAGCGTTGACATAGGTGCCGCCGATGCTACCATCCTCTTTTTGCATTCCCAGCAAAGCACTGAGCGGATCGCCTTCGGCAGCAGACCAGGCAGCCGGGTCTTGCCCGGCGGCCCGGATGGCCTGCAAAACCCAGCCGGTGGTATCGGCATTCAAGGGGTCGGTATCCCAGGCCGGGCGCCAGCCGCCGTTCGGAAGCTGGGCGGCCTTGAAGAAATTCAGCGCATCCTGGATGCGGCTGTCGGCAGGGCCCAGGTTGCGGCTGGAGAGCAAGGCCACCACCACCAGGGCGGTGGTGTCAGGGTCGCCCGCCCCCCAACTGCCGTCGGCAGATTGGGTGCCGCTGAGATAGGTGGTGGCCTGGATGGGGACCGGCCGACCGGCCAGGCTGAGGCCCAAGATCGCCCAGGCCTGGCCCAGGTCTGAAGCCGCCCCGCTGGACCAATCCTGGCTGGCGGTGGTGCTGTAAGCGCCGCTGGCAGGCTGGAAGCTGGCCTCCAGCTCAGCCGCCAGATCTACCCCACCCAGCGGGGTGGCCTCGGGGTTGGCGATGGAAGCGGCACTCAAGAGCAGGCCGGCGCGCCCCGG
>Ga0116144_10005286_pt1 | contig 11803 bp, 9 predicted proteins | sample AD_UKC035_MetaG_FD_89746 | JGI IMG/M metagenome (GOLD analysis project Ga0116144, IMG submission 89746) | Active sludge microbial communities of municipal wastewater-treating anaerobic digesters from USA - AD_UKC035_MetaG | ecosystem: Engineered > Bioreactor > Anaerobic > Digestate | place: USA... | reverse complement strand
GCCCCTTCAATTCCGAAGCGAAATAGAAACACTCTCCGTCACGGTAGAAGAAGAACGGTTTTTCGCCGCACCGGTCACGCGCCATGAACATCGTCCGCGCGGTCCTGTCGTACAGCGCGAAGGCGAACATGCCCCGGAAGCGCTCCACGCATCTCTTCCCCCAGACGCCGTAGGCCGCCAACAGCACCTCGGTATCGGAGGCGCCATAAAAGCGGACCCCCTGATCGGCGAGTTCCCGGCGCAACTCGATATAGTTGTATATCTCGCCGTTGAAGGTGACGGTATAGCGGCCGTCCCTCGTGCTCTGGGGCTGCGCCCCCCCTTCGGTGAGGTCGAGTATCGAGAGTCTCCGGTGCCCCAGCGAGACATGCTCATCGTTGTAGAGGCCCTGCGCGTCGGGGCCACGGTGGTGAAGGGTGTCGACATCTTCCCGCGACAGCCGCCGGGGAGTCTCCGGACGGCGATTGAAGATGCCAATCACTCCGCACATCATTCAACCCCGGTCCAGACAGTGTTTCACGCACGAATCGAGCGCATCGGCAAACCTCTCTTCGCTGAAATCGGAGCGGTACTTCGCAAAACCGTATGAGGTGCCGGGCCGTGTCGCCAGGACATCGAGCGCCTCCGCTATCCCATCGACATCCCCTTCAGCAACAGTCAGGCCCAACGAGTAGCGGCGGACGCGCTCCCCCATCACATAGCGGCCGCTAACCAATATCGGTTTCTCAAAACAGGCCGCCTTGGCCAGCATGTTGCTGCTGAGCCTGAAATCTCGATACACCGCATAGATGATATCCGAGGCCCGTATCAGCGCGTTGAATTCGGCCTCGTCGGGCAAAAAGCCGGAAAGACAGAAGAAATTTTCCGGCGGATCCTTTATCACCGCATCATAAGCCGCCCTATCTTCAATGCTCAAGGTGCCTTCGATGACCTCGCCAACCTGAAGGAAATAGAAACGGCCTTTGCTGGCGGTCCGTATCAGCTCATACCATGTCGCGAGATCCTTCTGTCCGCCGATGGTGCCTCCCATGAAAACGATCTTCCGCCCGGCGCTCTTGCGGCGGACCTCCGTTTCGAACACGGTCGGCGACGTGGGAAGTCGCGTATCGGTCACGTCGGACAGGAAGGAGATATGCTTGTCCCCGAAATAAGCGGCGTACCGCTGCGCCGCCCCTTCGTCAAGAAAAAATGCGCCACGGCAGGATCCGATGCGGCAGAACCCGTCACGGCAGGGGTCGGCCGGCGGGTCGAAGCGCACCCCGACCCACGGTGTCGGGCACACCGATTCGTAGCGAGCCCACGCATCTTCGGTCATGTCGTACATGTCAAGGTACAGGTGGATAATGAGGTCGGGCTTTCTCGTGGTGCCATGCAACGCCCGGGCGATCCGTATCGCGGCGGAACGGGGAGGGTCGAAAGGGACGGCATCGCCTTTGTCAGGATGGAAGAAACGGGGGAACAGCGATCCGGTCAGCGAATAAAGGGGGGGGGTTATCTTCCTAAAAAAGGCCCTCCTCTTTCTTGCGAGGGAAGAAATATCCTGCTCCGGGTCTCCGGCCGGCGACCCGCCGCCGTGCCTTTTCAGGAACTCGCGCAGGTAGTCCCTCGCGCGGGAAAAGGAACGGACATGCCACGGCCTGATATCGCGGGTCCACGGCAGGAGGGTCAGCCTTTCGCCGCCGGGCATTTCACCGCGGTCAACGATAGCGGCATTCTGCGTCAAAAGAAGGACCTCGTGGCCCCGCCGCAATAGGTTGTGGGCAAAAATACCGGTCCAGGAATCAAGGTGGCCGCGATACGAAATGGGGTTATATAACAGGACGCACCGGCTCATCGGTCTGACACCCGAACAGGTCGGCGGACAATGCCTGACAGCGGCACGCAGCCCGTACGCACTATGCTTTTCTCCTCAATATCAGGGAGCGGATCATCTTTGATGCCGGCTCGTAAGAATAGTGCGACAGATAGGCGACCGCCTTCGACCGGCGGAGGTCGTCAAGCGATGCCGCGAGGTCCTCTATCACGATGATATCGGGCCGGTATCTGTTCCAGTCATTGGATCGCAGGACGCCCATCTCTTCCCCTTCCACATCGATGGAAAGGAGGTCTATCCGGGTCCCCGGCGCCGCATGATCGTCCAGTATGCCGGCCAAGGTCCTCTGCGGGATCTCCCTTTTCTCCCTCAGCGGGCATCCCGTCGCGACATAGGTCTCGGCGAGTTCGCTGTTGAATGTGTTGTATGCCGCATCTTCAAAAAGGTAAAAGGTCCGCGGGGCCGTGTCGTCCGAAACGGCCGATTCGATGTTGATGTCCTCGGGCCGCATCTTTCTAAAGAGCTCCATGGAACCGGGGGTCGCGTCTATATTGATCCCCCGCCAGCCTTTCCGGTAGAGGGTATAGGTGTTGGAGAAACGGACCGGATGATGGGCCCCAACATCGACGAAAAATCCCTTTTCGGGCATCCCCATCTGCTCCAGGAGGGTATCCTCCGCCTCCTGCCCGTAGTGCAGCACCGCACCGGTGGCCTTGCGGATAAGGTCGAGGTACCGCTCGGGGAGGGCCCGATCCCGCGATGCATCGGCGAATATCTCAAGTAGAGGAGCGAGCAGACGCTCCTCCCTGCCCTCGTCGAGTTCCTTCCGGAGTTCCTCGCCGGCAGATCCCCGGTGCGCGGAGAATGTCGAGAGGATCTCCGCAGGATATTTTTCCAGCAGCCGGTGGATCACCTGCAAGCGCGCCCTCTTAAAAGACAAAAGAAGCAAAATAAGTCCAGACAAAATCTCTCGGGTCGGTCTATGCATTGGAGTCCTCATCGCCAACTACACTCCTTCCCCAAAGTAGCATCAACCATCGATCGACCACTCTCCCCTAACCATTACAAGAGCACCGATGTCGCCGCTCATGGCCCTACCTGTACGGTAAAAATCACCGGGGAGGATACTGAAAACACCCACCGGTTCCCGAAGATAGTCAGACTCTATGCCGTCGGCTAGCAATCGCCCCCTGATCCAGACAGAACCAGGCGAGAGAGGGAGGTCTCGTATCAAACAACGTACTATCATCTCTGCCCCGGCATCTATTGCGAACAATTGGTCCTGATAGGAACTATATAAGACAAAGAGTCTCTCCTCCAAAGAGCTGTGGAACGAAAAACCGAGATCAACCGCTCTCTTTTTCCTTGATCTATTCCTTAAGGTAAAAACGAACACCGCATCATCTCCGGTGAAAACAGAGGATATCCCTGTCTTCCCGTTACTTTCGATATGAAAAGCAGAAAAGATCACATCCCTTGTCCCCGACCTATCGGTTATTTCTCCGAGATCGTTCTTTATTTCGATGTCATTCATGTGCATGTAGGTCTCTATAACCTTCTCCGTCGGTGCATCGACAGCGATGCACCCATGTTTCAGCAGGAGACATCTTCCGCACAAATTCCTCACCGCCGCCATATTGTGACTCACGAAGAGCACTGTTCGTCCCTCTTTCTTGCTCACATCATCCATTTTGCCAAGGCATTTCTTCTGGAATTCGGCGTCGCCGACGGCCAAAACCTCATCAACCACGAGGATCTCAGGGTCAAGATGGGCCGCGACCGCAAAGGCAAGGCGGACATACATGCCGGAAGAATACCGTTTGACTGGCGTGTCGATGAACTGCTCGACCCCGGAAAAATCTATTATCTCGGTGAGTTTCCGGTCTATCTCCCGCTTCTTCATCCCGAGGATGGCGCCGTTCATGTAGATATTCTCGCGCCCGGTCAGTTCGGGGTGGAAGCCGGTACCGACCTCCAGCAAACTGCCGATACGTCCTTTTATCTTCACACACCCCGATGTCGGCGCCGTGACGCGTGACAGTATCTTGAGGAGCGTCGATTTCCCTGCACCGTTCTTGCCGATGATGCCGAGCACTTCTCCCTGCTTTACCTCGAACGACACATCCTTCAGCGCATGGATGATGCCATTCTCGTCGGCGAATTGCTCCATTTTTTTGCGGCGGCCGCCATCCACCGGCAGATTGGGGTCATCTTTGCCCCTTCGGCGGGCCCACCACGATTGCAGGTCGCGCTGGAAGGTACGGTGAGTGATAGCGCCTATCCGATATTGTTTTGAGAGGTTCTCTACCGAGATCACCACATCGGACATGCTACACCGTATCTATAAAGGTTCTTTCCACGCGATTAAAAAAGAACAGCCCGATAACGAGGAGCAAAAGCGTTACCGCAATCCCCGTGCCGAAGACCGACAGCGGTGGCAGAGCCGTACCGAAAAAGATATGCTTGAACGATTCCATCGCGGGGATGATGGGATTCAATGAATACAGCGTTTGCCATCTTTCCGGCACAAGCGAGACCGGGTAGACTATGGGGGAACCGTAGAGCCACAATTGCATGAGGAACGATAACCCCACCTGAAGATCACGATAGCGGGTGGTGAAAGCGCTGATGATAAGCCCGACGCCGAATCCAAGTATCGCGACATAGGAAAGCGTCAGGGGGAACAGAAGTATCGTCCAGTTAATGGCGCTTTTCATGCCGATAACAAGATAGAAAACATACAGTGCCGCGAACAGCACGAACTGTATGGCGAAGCGGCCGAGACCCGCCACGACCTGCGCTATCGGCACGACCAACCGGGGAAAATAGACCTTGGAAAAGAGATGGACATTGCTGATCAACACCGATGAGGTCTGGGTAAGGATGCCCGAAAAGTAATTCCAGACGATAAGCCCCCCCATATAGAAAAGCGGCTGGGGCACGCCATCGGTCGGTATATTGGCGATCTTGCCGAAGACCACGAGGAACATGGCGGTGGTCAGGAGCGGCTGGATGAGGAACCATGCGGGACCAAGTATCGTCTGCTTGTATTGCGTGATAAAATCGCGCTTGATGAACAGGGCGATAAGGTCGCGATAGACCAGAAGTTCAGCGATATCAACAAGGCGACGATCCCGCACCGGCGTAATGACCGTCGTCCATCGGTCCGGAGCGTCGCTTCCCTGCATCATCATCAGGTGGGACTCCTCTGAAAAAGGTACGCAGGGAAGTATAGCAGGGAACTATTGATGGTGCAAGTCTTTCGTAGTGTTCATGCAAGCCCCCTCCGTCCAGTCGTCGGGGACCATAAGAACATCCCTCGGGATGGCACTACCGATGCCGACACCCGAGACGACACCAGATCCGCAACTAAAGGTCAGATCGTTGTGCGCGTTGAATATCCAGTACTTGCCGTCCACATTCTCATAACTCTTCGTCGCCATCACCGCTTGTGTGATGGCTTCTCCGTTGTTGTATGTCTGGAGGGAGGTGGTCCACTGCAAGGTGCCTATGCGGGTAGCGTAGTGATCGGTCCGCCCTCCGTCGGGATCCTCCCAGAAGACGAACTGCGCCTTCGCTATCTCCTTGAGCATCTCGGGGACCTCGATGGTGCGGGCTTTTTTGGTGTAGTCGGCGTACATCGGGATGGCGGCGACCGCAAGGATGGCGACAATGGATATCGTTATCATGAGTTCAAGCAGGGTGAATGCCTTAAAAGACAACCGGATCCTCCTACTGTTATCTTTCACTAAGCAATCATCATTCCGCCGGATCATCATCTATATCGGGTCGGGGAGCGCATCGATCCTCTCCTCCGTCTCGCGGGCGCGAATCATCTCGCGACGCCAGTGGTCGACATCAAGCCCCGGAGTCACCGAAACAAGCTGTAAGTGTTCAGAAAAACGGATGTTCGCCGCCGGGATATCGAACCGAAGAAGCGTTTTCTGAAGTCGTTCCGATATCGCGGCCCGGCGATCGGGGGGTATCGCCGCGTCGCCGACCATCCGTTCCCATATCGGGCGCAGTTCGACCCCGATCCCGGCATCCGCAAGCGCATCGACCCATGACGGGTCATCCGGGAAACGGTCCCGGCGAAATTCCTCGCACCGCGTAGCCATCTTTTTGGCGAACCGGGTCGCCACCGCATCAGGGACACTCGCGGCGACGGCGCGGGCCCTCCCGCAATCACCGGCTACGAGATGAAGCAGGGAAACATGAGCCGAGGCGGAGAGCGAAAGGGCGCTCCTCGCGCCGAATTCACCGTAAAGCAGAAGCGCCGCGCGATGGTCACCTTTTACGATATGGTAATTGATGAGATTGCCGTACAACGACGCGTCGCGGAACCCGGTATCCCACGCCCGTCGGTAATAGCGGAACGCGCGGTCGGGGAAGCCCGCTTCGAGATAGAGCGCCCCCATGGTATAGAGTCCCCGGAACGATACGGGGCGCCAGCGGCTGTCGGCGATGAGCACCGTGTGGATATCGTGCATCTCCCCTACCCGTGCCAGCGACTTGATCGCGAACAGGACCGCAACGAGCGCGCAGAGCAGGGCGATGACCATGACACGCCGCGAGGCCGAAAAGATGGCGGTGGTCGCACCGGCCTCGAACGGCGCCGCGCACTCGCCGATGAGACCGGCGACGCCGACGAGCGGCAGGTAGAGATAGTGATCGGCCGCTATCTCGTGAAGCGGCACGATCTGGAGGACCGGCAGAAGCGTGACGAGGAAAAAAGCCATGAAGAAGGAGGCCGGGCGGTATCCCTTACGGAACAGGAGGACCGCGACCGTTATGAACAGGCCTGCTCCGAGAAGCGAGGCCGCGAATTTCATGTTCAGTGAGGTCACCAGCGGATAATTGGCATTGTCGAGAACTAGTTGCAACGGAAAGAGACTCTGTTTCAGGTAGTAGGTGAAAAGCGTCGGCGCCGTCAGGTAATGGGTCAGCGGATCGCCGCCGTGAAAGGAGGGTCGCAGGCCGTGAATGAGTGCGCTCCCGCCGCCCGTTATCGCCAAGAGCCCGAGGATACCGGTCAGCGTCACCCCCGCCACACCCCAACGCAAAAGGCGCGATCCGGAGCACTTTTCGTACTGCCACAGGTAGAGCAACGCCACGAGCGGTAACATTGCTGCCATCTCCTTGGCCAAAAAACTGAACAGGCCGCAGACCGTAGCGCCCAGCAGGAACAGCGGTCGCCGCCGCTCGACCGCCACCACGAGAAACAAGAGTGCCGTCACGAAGAAAAGGGAGGTCAGGATGTCGCGGCGTCCCGATATGTAGGCGACCACCTCGGTATTGATCGGGTGAAGCGCATAGAACGACAGTGCGACGAGCGCCGCGAAGGGCGAAGAGGAAAGTCGACGGAACAACATCCAGAGCACAGAGAGCATGCACAGGTGGTAGAGGATGTTCATCGCCCGGAACCCAACTGGGCTTTTACCCAAAAGCAGATGGTCGATCGCGAAGGAGACGGTCCGCAGGGGACGATAGGCGTGCAGAAACGCGGGGACCGCGGGGGTCGTCACCAGATCGTTCTCTACGGTGAGCGCGCGATCGTCAAAGATAAAGTCGTTGCGCAAAGAAGGAAGATACAGAAGGACCGTGACAAGAAAAACAAATCCAAGAACTAAAAAAAGGGGGAGGCGCAAGCGCCCCCCCCCAGCAGAAAGGAACATTCGACGGGAAATTAGTAGTGGATCAGGCTCAGGCTGTTCCCCATGCACGCGCCATGCACCCAATCATTGGGAACCTGCGCGGAATTGATCGGAAAACCGACGCCGATACTGGCAGCCGCGGTGATGTCGGATGTTGATCCACAACCGCCACCAACGGCATTCTCGCCCGCATTGCCCGACGAATACGCAAAGAACTTACCGCAGGCGTAGACATAGGTCGCGCCTGAAATAGTGGCACCCGCCGAACAGTTCGTCGGCGCAGCGCCGCTGGTGTTCAGGTTGGTCTTCCAACCGATCGAACCGATGTTGTCGGCCCAGCCACCGTTACCGCCCTGCGGGTCTTCACGGAAGGCGATCTGCTGTTTCACGATCTCTTTGAGTGAGCCGGGCACCTCGGAGGTGCGCGCCTTCTTGGTGTAGTCGTTGTACATCGGGATGGCGACGGCCGCGAGGATGCCGATGATCGCGATAACGATCATGAGTTCGATGAGCGTAAAGCCTTTCTTCATTTGGTCTCTCCTTCTTTCAAACCATTAATAAGCCACGAAACACGCACGGTGTTTTCTTCGGTGCCATAATAAGCAACGAGCGTGCCAAAAAAAGGCGCATCATCTACGGGCGATCGAAATAATTGTTTTTCCTCCACGATTATGGATAATTATCGGATAATAGTCGGCCCGCTCGGCCGTGCCGCGCAAAAAACCGACGATATCTTTCATGGTGCGCGCCCCGAAGGCCTGCCCCCGGAATCTCCTCACCAGATGGGCCATCGCGGCGGCCCAGAAACGGTCGGACCGCGAGAGGATCTCTTCGCGGGAGAGCAGATACCGGAAAGATCGTGGCGATGCACGACGCATATCCCAGAAACTATCGAGCGCCACACCGACGACATCATCGTAACCATACGCGATATCAGATAGTTGTGCGACATGCTCTCCCACCGAGGATCCCAGGGTCTTCTCAAGGAACGGTATCACTTTGTGGCGGAACAGATTGCGGCGGATGGCGGTATCGGTATTGGTCGCGTCCTCTACCCATCTTTTCCCCTGCATGAAGTCCTGTATTTCCTTACGCGAGAAAGAAAGTAACGGCCTGACATAACTTATATTTCCTCGCATCAAGAGATCGGATATGCCCATAAGCCCTCGCAGGCCGCTCCCCCGGTCGAGGATACGCATCAGGACCGTTTCCACCTGATCGTCACGGTGATGGGCCGTCAGCACATACCGGATGCGCTTTTTTTTCGCTATCCTCTCAAGTATCCGATATCTCTCGTTTCTTGCAATCTCCTCCCTGTTCCCCTTTTTTTCTTTCCAGAGATCTGCGGGTATCTCCTCAACAGAACACGCGAGACCATGCTTCTGACAAAAATTGTCAACAAAACGCGCATCGCGTCGGGAATCTTTTCTCAAATTGTGGTCTATATGGGCAACGACCGGGGTCACCTGCAGTTCGGAACTGTTTTCGAGGAACAGATGCAACAAGGCCATTGAGTCGAGTCCACCCGAAACTGCTAGAAGCACTTTTCGACCAAGTATCTGGGGAAACTTTTTTTTCACATGACGAACGAATCGCCATCGAAGCGGCGGGACCGACACCATATGCCCTCCGGTCAAAAACATCTTCCCCTTGCCAAGACCCAACCTCTATACTCAAATGAAGAACAAAACAATTTTTCCCGCATTTTTCCCATATTCGCTCGTCAAAATTTGACAGAGGGCGCACCTTCCTTATAGTGTCAACATGTGTAGGATACCCCCCCTCCTCCTCAAATGGATCGGTATCGTTACCATCGGAGCGATATTCTCCTGCGCGATACTCTTCCGCCTTATCTTCCTTGACCACATACCCGGGCTGAACGGCGACGAGGCATGGTACGGCATACAGGCGCTCAACCTCATGTATGGCCGCCCACTGGAATGGATGGCCCCTTCCGGCAGACCGCTGCTCAACTTCTTCTTTTTCATCCCCATATTCATCCTGCAACTTTTCTGCGAACCAGCATTCTGGATACTTCGCTTCCCTTCCGTCATCGCCAGTATTATCGCCATCTTCCTCTCGTATCGCCTGTTTCTCGACATTCTCGGTCGTCCTGCGGCGATATCGCTTGCGCTCCTCACCGCCACGCTTCCTATCAACATCGCCTACTCCCGCTTCGGCTGGGATCCCAGCCTGCTTATCGTCTATGCCGTGCTGATCATCTATTTCTCTTTTCGCGGCAGTTTGAAGGGGGTATTGATCTCGACGCTGTTGGGCTTGACGGCGCATCCAGTGATCATTTTCCTCGGCCCCGTCGTCGTCATGACGGCGTTGACACAGAACGGCTCTGCGCTGTTGCCCTCCCACCCTCTTCAGAAAAAGATCGGGGCGGTGCTCATACTGACCTGCATCATCGCCGTGGCGGTCTACGCCGCGGGCATTGAAGCGACCACCCATCGTCTCTCAACACCACAGGATGCGTGGCTCTTTCTCTCGCTCATCGGCGGACTTTTCTCAGGAGAGACCGTGTACCGTTATATTGTTGATCCGGCAACCACTCTTGCCATCCTTGACCCCGCCTCGATAGGCGCAATACTCGCCGTCCTGTCGGCGATCGCCTTCTGGCGTATTTCTTCAAAGACATCTCAGATAGGGGCACTCGCCTTCCTCTCCGGCATCTTTTTCGCCCTTCTGTGTGGGTATCTCATGTTCGGCCCCTGGTTGCTGCTCCCTCACACCGAACGGTACGGAATCTATCTGGTGTTCCCCCTCACCTTGCTTTTCGTCATCATCCTGCACGGTGCCTTTACCGCCGAGCGACAACACTGGCCGGTAGCCATCGTCATGGCCCTTTCGCTTTCCCTGCTCGCCGGCTTCCATCGCCACTATCTTCAACCCATCCGCGAGACCGGAGGCAACTCTCAAATCGCATTCAGAACCGGAGTACTGGACCCGAAACAGGTGGCCTATCTCGGCATACTCGATGAGACGCGGGGACGCCCCGTTCGTATCTTCGCACACCAGTGGTGGATCTGGCAACCGCTGAAATACCTTGCTTCGAAAGACCCGACGGTGGAGGTTATCGAACTGCGGGAGTTCAGCAGGCCGATCAAGGGAGATTATGTCGTCACCTTCGCGGGGGAGCCACTTGACATCGTGGCACGTAAGGATCCCTCGACCTATGCGACGCGTTGGTCGGTGCTTGACTATGCCCGACGAGAGGTCATCGCCGTTTACCGCCTATGAACAAAGAAAAAGTCTTCACCTCTTATTGCAGGGGACTAAAAAACACCTTCGGGAAAACCGTCATCACAAACAAACGATCCCTTGACTTGGCAAGAAGGGCAAGCCTTACGATGATCTTAGGCATCTTCTTTTTCGCGATAGTTTTTCGCCTGATCGATCTCGACCATCTCCCCGGCTTTTACGGCGACGAAGCATGGTATGGCATACAAGCCGCCAACCTCATGCATGGGCGCCCCATTGAATGGATCGCTCTCTCCAACAGACCCCTTATCAATATCTTTTTTTTTATCCCCGTATTCCTTTTGCAACTCTTTTTTGAGCCATCACTTTGGATACTTCGCTTCCCATCGGTCATCGCCGGGCTTCTTGCCGTGCTTCTTTCCTACTATCTCTTTCATAAGATCATCGGTCGTCCCGCGGCGATCTCGCTCGCGCTTCTGACCGCCGCGCTTCCCATCAATATCGCCTATTCCAGATTTGGCTGGGACCCGAGCATCATCATTTTATACGCGGTTACAATAATTTATTTTGCCCTTCGCGACAACTTAACGGGCGTACTGATATCAACATTGCTTGCGTTAACAGCGCATCCGACCGCCATATGTCTTTTTCCCATCGTCATCACCATAGCTCTCGCGCGGGAAGATTCTACCCTATTGCCCACCGGCCTTTTGCAGAAAAGAACCGGGGCGGCGATACTTTTGACCTGCAATATGATCGGAGCGATCTATGCAAGAACCCTAAACATCGCTGCCTTCCGCTTCCCTCCAGCGGAAGAAGAAGTCCCGTTCTTTCTAAATCTCGGCAGACTTTTTTCAGGCGAGACCACATATCGCCACATAGTCGATCTCTCAATTTCTCTAGGAGCAACCGATTATTCCATATTGCTGGGAACGCTTTTACTTTTATCAGTATTCTTTTTTCGACATGCCGGCTCTACGCCAGACCAATTCGGAAAGATCCTCTTCCCTCTTGGTCTAGGCCTTCTTTTCTCTCTGTTGTGTGGATACCTCATGACAGGCCCGTGTTTTATCCTTCCCCACGCTGAACGATATGGTGTATATCTCATTTTCCCCTGTACCCTGTTCTT
>Ga0116144_10005279_pt1 | contig 11814 bp, 7 predicted proteins | sample AD_UKC035_MetaG_FD_89746 | JGI IMG/M metagenome (GOLD analysis project Ga0116144, IMG submission 89746) | Active sludge microbial communities of municipal wastewater-treating anaerobic digesters from USA - AD_UKC035_MetaG | ecosystem: Engineered > Bioreactor > Anaerobic > Digestate | place: USA... | reverse complement strand
TGTGGCCCTGATCTCCTGCACCAACCAGCCCACTCCCACGACCGAGCCGGCTCCTACCGCACCAGAACCGACCTCTCTCGCTACTGAGTATCCCGTGACATCGGCCGGCACACTCTCTCCGGCCAATCTTCCTCCGGTCATCTTTGTCATGCTCGACTGGATGAACGGCGACTGGGGCAACCCAGACTACTACTTCACCTACAAGAATCGCTATGGGCAATGGGAAACCTATACCGGCCATCCTGAGTACGGCGCACTAGGCGGCTGGGCCGAGTTTCCCTGGTACAAAGTGAACCCGGCCAAGGGTGTCTACGACTGGACCGTGATCGACGACTACATTCTCACCGCCCAGCAGTACAGGGTCACCCTGCCTGATGGCAGCGTCATCGCCAAGCCAGTGGGTATCTCAGTGGTTACCTGGGAGATGCTGGAGACCGACACGCAGATTGGCGTAAATCATACGCCTGGCTGGGTGGCTGAGCAGGGCGGAGGGCCCAGCGTTAGCTGCTACGACCCTGACGGTGCTACGGGAAGCTGCAAGCCATTCTGCACGCCCAACTTTGGCAACACCACCTGGCAGTACTGGTGGGACCAGTTTATCCTGGCTATGGGCAAGCACTATGATAACAACCCCGAGTTCTACAACCTGGCCTGGATCAACATGGCCACTGGCGCCGATGCCGAGACGAATGAACGCAAGAGTTTCCCCGGGTGCCCCTTCTTTGTCGAGAACAGCCAGACCTTTAACAACTGGGTGCTGCGGACAATGAGCACTCACAACCTGGCCTTTCCGAACACGCCCCAGTTCATCCAGTCGACCCTTCACCACATCCACGCCCACGCTGCTCACGCGGCTTCGATGACCTCCAAGATGACCGGTGTGAAGGTGAATGGCTGGGACTTTGACAATATCAATGACGAAATCCGACACGATGGCGTGGTCATCGGCGGAGTAACCGGCACGTCGAGCCTCTACTACGAGAAGATACCCACGGGATTCGAGCCAGCCGGCGCACCACGAGTGTCAGGCATCTACTGGATGTTTATGGAGGGCCTGTGTGTCCACCCCTACCTCCTGGACATGCAACTGCCCAATATCGCGGACACGTACGCCGCCCAGGGTCTGACCGGGTTCCCAATTCTCAACTTTGCCCGCGAGCATCTGGGCAAACAGATTGAGAACACGCCCGATGTCTGGATCGTTCTGCGCGACACCAAGAAGACGGATAGCTGCTGGAAGGCCAGCGATGGCATCTACAAGTGCTACGGCCCGCACCACGGCGATTTCGAGTCCTGGCTCTACCGCCGCGACACTGCTCCGGGCAGCAAGAGCGTCGTTCTGTCTGGGACGGCCCTGACCGCGGAGCTGCCTACCGAAGCCCGGGGCCACATTTACAGTTACCACAGCACGCGCCGAACCGACCAGGCAACGAACAACCCTTACCTGTCCTTCGATGTAGAAGACCGCTATCCCTTTGCCGGACAAAGGCCCAAAGATGCCGGCGGCCCTGTGTCGTGGACCATCACCATGACCCTGCTGAACAAGGGGACGGACACCCTCTCGCTGGAGTACATGAACTACTACGGGCAGATGGTAGAACGCAGGATCACCAAGGGCCCAGCTCTGGGAACGGTCAACACCTGGGTCGACTATGTCTGGAAGCTCGATGATGCCTTCTTTGACAACGGTCTGCCTGGCGCGATGGACTTTCGCATCGACTGCAACAACGACGGCAATGAGTACGTCCACAGGCTGATTGTCAAGGGCACCGGATTGCAGCTGCCTACTCCTAGCCCAACCAGGACGCGCCCGCCCACGGTGACCCGCACCAGAACGGCCACCCCCACCACCAGCAGCACGCCGACCAGGACACGCACGCCCACTATCAGTCCGACCGTCACGCGGACTCCTTTGCAGACCAACACGGCCACACCCACCAGGACATCGGTTGTCACGGCGGTGAGCACCGCTACCCCCACTGCGACCGGTACAACTCCTCCCACGAGCACGCCAACCAGCGCCGTTCCCAGCGTAACTCCATTCCCCATTAGCTGGAGCCAGGCAGTGCTGCAACAGGGCGTACTGGGTTACAGCGGAACCAGTGACACCTACATCGCCGAGAAAAACCCGTCGAGCAACTATGGCTATATGGCCAACCTCATGGCCAAAAACGACGGCAGCTATTCGGGACTGCTAAGATTCAACCTGCAGAGCATTCCATCGTCGGCTGTCGTCAATCAGGCCACGCTGCGCCTCTACACTTACAACCGTGACTATGGACTGTCCACGGAAATACAGATCTATGGCCTGCTTCGGCCATGGGTCGACACGCAAGCCAGTTGGCAGAGCGCATCGGGCGACTCGGTCTGGGGTCAACCAGGCGCGAGCAATCCGGGGGTGGACCGTAGTGAAGTCATGTACGCTGCCAGGACCGTGAGCACCCTTAGCACCTGGTATTCCTTCGACATCACCGCGCTGGTGGCACAGTGGGTGGCCAATCCTGGCTCGAACTATGGCCTGCTGCTGCGCGGCTCTGGCTCTGATTCCGTCAGCTACAGCTTTGCCAGCGCCAACTACCCATCGCTGTCGGTCAGGCCTCAGCTCCACATCGAGTACATGGTGCCCACGCCCGGGCCGACCAGCGTCCAACCGACAGCGACGAATACTCCCGCGGCAGTTGCCACGGCCACGCCGACCTGGACGCCAACCAGCACTCCCATTCCGACTCCCTCTGTCGTACCGACCGTGACACCTACTCCGCGACCGGTTAACGACTATATCACCGAGATGGAACAGCGACTGGCGGCAATCCAGCGCATTCTGGAAACCATCCTCTCCATTTTCCAGCGCGCGGCCAGGAGCGCTCAACCTCCAGCAGAGTAATGTTATGTGCAGAGTCATTGTCATTGAGCCAGCGACGGGCACCGTGAAACAACGCAAGGAGAGAACGTGAACAAGCCGGCGTGGTTCCCGAAAGCGCTGCTGCAGAGCCTTCCTTTGGCAGCCGCGGTTCTGGCGGCGGTTCTGGGTGCCCGGCTGCTCGGGGCGAACGCGGATGAGCCTGCTCCACTCGTCTTTGTGCACGCGGCGCCCATTACCCAGGAAGGTGCAGCGAGAAACCTCAATAGCATGCGCCTCGTGCAGGCACCAATCATCGACGGCCACCTCGCGGAATGGCCCGGTATTCCCAGCATCGAGCTCAACCGCAACACCGCTTACTCCTTCCAGGGTCGCATCAGCAGCCTCGAGGACCTCAGCGCGGTTATTCGCTCCGGATGGGATGACAACTATGTCTACTTTGCCATTGAAGTCACCGATGATGTCGTCATTGGCAACGATAGCACGGATGTCTGGCGCGACGACGGTGTCGAGCTCGGATTTGATGGCCTGCACGATCAATACGCCTGGGGCTGGGACGACCATCAGTACACCATCGTGGTGGACGGCCGGGTGACGGACCGCGGAACCCCGGCAACAGGGCTGCAGGTCGGCATCCAGCAGGTACCCGGGGGCTACAACATGGAAGTGGCTGTACCGGTAACTGCCCTTTCCCCCGGGGTCCCCGTCTCCGGCACGGTCATGGGCTTTACCGTCGGCCTGCATGACGACGACGACGGAGGCAATTGGGACGCCTACCTGATCTGGGAAGGAACGAACACCAGCAGCTCGCCAGAGCTCTTTGGGACGCTCACCTTCACAGAGCGCCCCGAGGATCACATCATCGCCCTGGAGGCAAGACTCATCAAGCTCGAGCGCCGGCTCCAGGAGTTGCTGGCCATCTTGAAGCAGTACGAGCTGGTCGCTCCGCTCGAGTAGGTACGGACGCGCCACTAACCTCTGGCGATCTCACCAGGAACGGCACACGCGCTAGCTTGGTCTGCCAATCCGCTTCAGACCCGCCACGCCGGCAAGGAGTCTCTTGATGCCCACCTTGCCCACAAAGACGACCGTTACCTCTTCGTCTCCACTACGCCGCTGCGAGCTAACCACCGTACCCTCTCCAAACTGCGGGTGGCGCACCCGGTCGCCAGGTTGGAAGGACCCGGCCGCTGATCCACCGGCGGCGGGGCGGGCAGCGCGGTTCTCCCCCTGGATCCTGGTCGGAGCACGAACCTCACGTCCTTTGACCAGGCGTGCCGGGATATCGCCCAGGAAGCGGGACGGCTCGCTGGGACCCTGGTTGCCAAAACGAGCACGACGGAAGGTGTGAATGAGGTACAGCCGCTGTTTGGCCCGCGTCATCCCAACATAGCACAGGCGGCGCTCCTCCTCCATCTCGTCGGGCTCTTCCAGCGAGCGGTTGTGCGGCAGGATTCCCTCTTCCAGCCCGACCATGAACACCGTACTGTACTCGAGCCCCTTGGCCATGTGCAGGGTGAGCAGGGTAGGCGCGTCGCCCTCTTCGGTCAGATTGTCCACATCGGACACCAGAGCGACATCCTCCAGAAACGCGGTGAGCCCCTCTTCGGGAGGCTGGTCTTTGTACTTGCTGGCCACTGTGCGCAGCTCTTGCACGTTCTCCCAGCGTTCCTGGCCTTCGTCCGTCCCATCCAGGATCAGGTCCTTGTACCCCGACTCGGTCAGCAGCAGGTCGATGAGCTGAACCGGGTCGCTCTTCTCACGGGCCGTGAGCAGCTTGTCCAGCATGGCCAACAGCGAGAGAAGCGCCTTCGCCGCCCGCCCATCAACGGGAGGCGAGGGCTGTGGGTCGCCTCTGTCTTCCTCATCTTCCCCCTGTTTGGCTCCGGGGCGGGCCACCTGTGCTGCCTGGAGTAGCTGCATGGCAGCGTACAGGGGCAGACTGTGCTGGCTGGCAAATTGCTGCAGCGTTTCCTGGGTCCGCTGCCCGATCCCCCTGGGGGGTACGTTCAGCACGCGTTGCAGGCTCACATCATCGTGTGGGTTGTGCGTCAGCCGCAGATAGGCCAGCACGTCCTTGATCTCGCGTCGTTCGTAGAACCGGGTCGCTCCCACCAGCTTGTAGGGCAGTCCGTGACGAACAAAGGCATCCTCAATCACGCGCGACTGGGCGTTGGTGCGGTACATCACCGCGCAGTCGCGGTAGCGACAGGTCTTGAGCCGCGCCAGGCTCTCGATTTCGCGGACCACATACTCCGCCTCTTCCTGCTCGTCATACGCTTCGTACACGGTCACCGGCATGCCAGAATCGTTCTGCGTCCACAGCCGTTTGTCGGTGCGCTGCCTGTTCAGCGCAATGACATGCCGTGCGGCATCCAGGATGTTCTGCGTCGAGCGATAGTTTTGCTCCAGCAGGATTACCTGCGCCGCGGGAAAATCCTGTCGAAAGCGCTGGATGTTGCGATAGTCTGCCCCACGCCAGCCATAGATGCTTTGATCCTCATCGCCAACGACGAACAGGTTCTTTCTGACCGCAGTGAGCTGCCGCACCAGCATGTACTGGGCGCTGTCTGTGTCCTGAAACTCATCTACCAGCACCTGTATGTACCGCTGCTGGTACTTGTGCAGGATTTGCTTGTGCTGTTCGAACATGCGCGTCGTCAACATCATCAGGTCATCAAAGTCCACGGCACTGTTCTGCTGCAGCAGTTTCTGGTAGCGCTCATAAACGCGAGACACGACTTCATCCCAGTAGGTGGGAGGGTTATACTCGCCTGGTGCCAGCAGCGACCTCTTGGCCCGCGAAATCGCTGCCTGAATGGCGGGAGGACGGTACATCTTTTCGTCCAGATTGAGCTCGCGCAGGGCACTCTTCAGGAGGGACAACTGATCGTCGCGGTCGTAGATGACGAAATCGGTGCGCATGCCGATGGCCTGAGCCTCACGGCGCAGAATCCGCGCGCAAATGGCATGGAACGTACCCACGGTCAGGCGGTCGAGGTTGGTCTGTCCGATCAGTTTGGCCAGGCGCTCGCGCATCTCCCGCGCCGCCTTATTGGTGAATGTGACGGCCATCAGGTTGTAGGGATCCATCTGGCACTGCTTGACCAGGTAGGCAATGCGGTGCGTGAGCACCCGCGTTTTGCCCGAGCCAGGGCCGGCCAGAACAAGAACCGGACCTTCAATGGCTTGTACGGCTTGAGCTTGCGATGGGTTGAGCTGGCTGAGCAGATCCACAGAGTCTCCTGCTGGGGCAGTGAATGTGCACCCGGCAACGCGCCTGGCCGAGCAGGGACTATTCTAACCGCCTTTCGAGGTTTCGCTAAATGATGGTTGCGCCCAAGACCCGGGCTATTTGGGTTGAGAGGCAATTGGCGTAGAATTGAGGGTCGACGACCCCTAGTGCCAGAAGGAGAAGAGAAGTGGACTGGAACCATGTTCCTGCGAATCTCCAGGAGGCGCGCCAGCACCTCCCCGACCTGATCCGTCAGGTCGAGCGGCGAGCGCCCTATGCCCACGCCCTGATCAGCCGCAACAGCGGGCTGCAGATCACCGTGACTGACCGTGAGCAACAGGTCAAAGAGATGGAGCCCAGCAGCGGCCTTGTCCTGTCGGCCTGGAACGGCGCCTATTTTGATGAGCTGGCTACCTCGGACCTGAGCAAGGCCAGCCTCGACACCCTGGCCCGCGACCTGTCCAGCGGCCTGAACGTCAGGTCGCCAGTTGGTCTGGATCCCGGCCCAGCCCTTGACCAGCATTGGTCAACTGCCATGCAGCAGGACCCGACCAACCTGTCGGTCAAGGACAAACTTGCCCTGTGTCTGGATCTGCACCGCCGCACGCGCGGTCTGGATCCACACATCGTCAACGTGCAGGTGCGCTACCAGGAACGCTGCGAATCCAAGGCCTTTGCCAATCGTAGCAGACACCTGTCGCAGAACGTCCTGCGCCTGCGGCTTTTTGTGCTGGTAGTCGTCACGGACGGAGCCAGGATTCAGTACGACTGGGTGGACAAGGACGGCACGGGCGGCCTGGAAGTTGTGTCCATCAGCGACCAGGAGCTGCACGACCTCTGTACCAAGGCCGTGGCTTCGCTCGCGGCGGACAAGATCCCACCCGGGGTCTATCAGGTTGTGACCTGCCCCGACGTTTCCGGCGTCATCGCACACGAGGCTTTTGGCCACGGTGTGGAACTCGATATGTTTCTCAAGGATCGGGCGCGGTCGCGCGAATACCTCAATCGGGCCGTTGCCTCGCCTCTGGTCAGCATACTCGACGACCCGTCGTATCCCGGAGGCCACGGCACCTACTTTTTTGATGACGAGGGGCAGATCGCCTCGCCTACCTGCATCATCCGCGATGGGGTCTTCCGACAGGGACTGTCTGACCTGTTCACGTCCCACCGCCTGGGAATGCCTCACACGGCCAACGGACGCCGCGAGAGCTTTGAGCGCAAGAACTATGTGCGCATGTCCAACACCTTCTTTGCCCGGGGGACCACCCCTGTGGCCGAGCTGTTCTCCGGAATAGACTATGGCATCTATCTCAACAAGACCAGCAGCGGCATGGAAGACCCCAAAGGCTGGGGCATGCAGGTTACCAGTCAGTGCGGCGAGGAAATCCGCCAGGGCAAGCTGACCGGCAGGCTGTTTGCGCCAATAGGCATCACTGGCTATGTGCCAGACATCCTCCAGAGTGTCAGCGCCGTTGGCAACGACTTTCGTCTGACCGGTGGCACCTGCGGCAAGGGGCACAAAGAGTGGGTGCCGGTTTCCTCTGGTGGTCCACATCTGCTGCTGAAAGCGAGGCTGGGCTAATGTTGCACACTATCGTCAAAACACTGCGCGAAACGCAGGGAGCTCACGGTTGGATCGTTCGCCAGGTCGAGAACCACAGTACCCAGTCCTATCTGATTGGTGCCGAGCGCGAGTGTTCTCGCCGCGTCCACAGCGAACGATATCAGGTCACGGTGATGAACGACCATCCTGCCAGAGACGGTTCGGGCAGCGCGCGCGGCGAGGCCGAGACCACAATCCTGCCCGCTGACCTGCCCGAGCTGGAAAGCAAACTGGCAGAGCTGGTGTTCACTGCCGGCCTCACCGACAACCGTCCCTATGACCTCCCCGGCCCGGCTCAGTATGCGTCCGTAGTGACGGCTGACCCGACGATTCTGGCCGACCCCTCCGCCGTGGCCGATCAGGTGACTGGAGAACTGCTCCTGGCGCTCAAGGGCGAGGCCGCCGTTCGGCTGTCCAGTGCTGAGGTGTTTGTCGAAGGCAGCCAGATCACCCTGCACAACAGCGCCGGAGCTACTGGCTCCCAGCGCACCACCGACCTCGTTGTCGAAATGGTACTGCTGGCCTCGGGCAAAGACAACGAAATGGAGTCAAACGTCATGCTGCGCCGCCGGCGGGCGGCCGACCTGAATACGGCCGCCGTCGTCCAACGGCACGCGCAGTACGCCCGCGACGCCCTGGTGGCACGAACGCCCCGCACCGGCATATTTCCAGTGGTGGTGAGCAACGAAGCCCTTGCCGAGCTGTTGATGGGAGAGGGAGACTCGCCGCTCGTCTTGCGCTCCTCAGCGCAGGCCAAGTATCAGCAGGTTTCTCCCTGGGAGCTTGGTCAGCGGGTGCTCCCAGAGCCCCTTTCCGGCGACCCAATCGTCATCCACTCCAACGCGCTGGTGGACTATGGGACGAGGAGCGGCAGCTTTGATCACGAAGGGCATGCCGGGGGGAGAACGCTGATCCTGGACAATGGCATGCTACGCTCGTTCTGGGGACCCATGCGCTACGCCCAGTACCTGAGCATACCCTCTACCGGCGAATTCGGCAACCTGGAACTGGCTCCGGGCAGCCAGCCGCTCAGCTCGTTGTTGAGCGACACGGGCACTTTCTATCACGTGGTCAGCTTTTCCGCCATGTCGCCCGATCCCATCACCGCTGACTTTGTGGGTGAGATCCGCCTCGGGTACGAGGTGAACAATGGGGTTGCCACCCCCATACGGGGCGGCTCGATCGGCGGCAATCTGCTCGCCGCGCTGGCCACAGCCACGTTGTCCAGTGAGACAGCACTTCTCGCTGGCTACTACGGTCCACTGGCCGCTCGCTTTGAGTCAATCACCGTTGCCGGCGCGTGAGAAGAACACGACGCGCTGTTTGCAAAATACGTCCAATGTTGATAAGATAGGACATTGGCGGGCGGGACACAGGCAGGGTCTGTCCGCCAGGCAGGTTTCAATCCACGGGCATGCACAGGGATCAGCGTGGAATCAGATCCCTGTCGTTTGCGCGCGCCCAAGAGGCAGGATAGAGGCAAGTGGAGTTCATTGTCGAGTTCTTTGGCCTACCACGTCGCCTGAGCGGAGTCAAAGAGACAACCGTTCAGGTCAAGAAAGACGCAACACTCCGTGACATCACCAAGGAGCTGGCCAGCCAGTTCCCCGCATTTCTCGGCCCGCTGATCGACCCCGTGAGTTTTGACATTGAGCAGCCCTACTTTTTCAACATCGATGCTCGTCACGTTCCCAAGAGTCTGGAGCATATCCCGAGGTCAGGGGAGAGGCTGTTACTACTTTTTCTGGAGGCAGGAGGTTAAAGGGTATGTATTGGGGCAAGATTCTGCACATTGATGTCTCCAAACGCAAGACACACATTCAGCGCGTGAACGAGGCCTGGCTCAAAACGTATGTCGGCGGCGTGGCCATGGCCGCTAGGCTGGCCTACGACAACATCCCCAAGGGCGCTGACCCGCTGGGGCCGGACAATGCGCTTTGCTTCGCCAACAGCGCCTTTGCCGGAACAATCGTCCCCGTGGGCACCAAGTATGGTGTGGCCGCCAAGTCGCCGCTGACCGGTTTCCTCGGCGACTGCCTCGCTGGCAGCTACTTCTCGGCCTCGATGAAGCGCGCTGGCTATGACGGCATTGTGCTCAAGGGCAAAGCCGACAAGCCGCTCTGGATCTTTGTGGACGACGACAATGTCTACTTCAACGACGCTTCGGACCTGTGGGGCAAAGGTACCTTCGAGACAGAGGAAGCCATTCGAGCCAAGGTCGGCGATGAGCGAGTTCGCTCCTGCACCATTGGCCCGGCGGGTGAGCGCCTCGTCCGCTTTGCCAACCTCACCAATGACCGCGGTCGCCAGGCCGGACGAACCGGCCTCGGTGCAGTGATGGGCTCCAAGCTCATCAAAGCCCTGGCAATCCGCGGCACTCGTTCGGTCAAGGTGGCTGACCCGGTCAACCTGATGGCGGCCTGCAACAAGCTGAGTGAGGTAGCGCAGAGCACCAAGACAGAAAAGTACCGCATTCTCGGCACCCCCTCCAACGTACTCAACATGAACCGGCTCGGCGTTCTGCCCACTCGCAACTATCAGAACGGCGAGTTCGAAGGGGCAGAGAAGGTCAGCGGCGAGTATATGAAGGCCCACTACACCGAGAAGGCAGTAGCCTGCTATGGCTGCCCGATCGGTTGTGAACAGATCGCGCACGTCAAGCAGGGTCCTTTCGCCGGTGCGCGCACCTCCATCGATTATGAATCCCTGTTCGCCTTTGGTCCCAACTGCGGCATCGATGATATCGAGGCGGTCATCGCCGCCATCGATCGCTGCGACTCTTACGGCATGGATACTATGAGCTCGGGCGTAACCATCTCGTGGGCCATGGAGTGCTTCCAGCGTGGGATCTTGACCAAGGAAGACTTTGGCGGCGTCGAGCCCACCTGGGGCAACAGCCAGGCCGTGGTCGACCTGGTCAAGAAAATCGCCTATCGCGAAGGCATTGGCGACCTGCTGGCTGAGGGCACCAAGAGGGCCGCAGCCAAGGTCGGCAAGGGTTCTGAGCACTTTGCCATGAACGTCAAGGGCCTTGAAGCGGCTGGCTACGATGCGCGCGGCTTTCAGACCTTTGCTCTGGGTTGCGCAGTTGGCACACGAGGGCCATGCCATAACCGCTCTCTGGCCTACGAGGCTGACGCCAAGGGCACTGTCGACCGTCTGACAGGCGGGCCCGAGCGTGGTGCCATTGCCGCAGAAGCAGAGAACTTTGCCGGTGTGCTGGACATCATGATGCTGTGCAAGTTCATTCGCAACTGCTTCACCGACCTGTGGAGCGAAGTGCCCGCTCTGTACACCTACGTCACTGGCATCGCCTTCACCAAGGAAGATGTCAAGGCGGTCGCAGAACGATCCTGGAACCTGAAAAAGGCCTTTAACATCCGCGAAGGATGGACCAAGGCCGATGACTGGCTGCCTGGTCGCTGGCTCAAGGACCCGATGCCGTCCGGTGGCTCCAAGGGTGCCTACGTGAAGGAGGATCAGCTGCGAACTATGATCGATGCCTACTACGAGGCGCGCGGCTGGACCAAGGAAGGGTTGATCCCCAAGGAGAAGCTGAACGCCCTTGGTCTGGATGACATTGCGAAGGAGATCGGAGCCTAAAATGGAGAAACAGTTCCCACGCATCATCTGCGATCCCGACAAATGCGTGTGTTGTGGAGACTGCGAGATGGCCTGCTCCATGACCAAACATCAGGTTTTTAACCCGTCGCTGGCCCGCATTCGCACGATGCGCATTGAACCCATCGTGATGCTTGCCGTCGGCTGCAAGGCCTGTGCCGATGCCCCCTGCGTGCTGGCCTGCCCTCGCAATGCCCTCACCCAGGACCCCGAAAAGGGCATCATTCTGGTAGATCAGGAGATGTGCGACGGCTGTGGGTGGTGCATCGAGGCATGTGACTTTGGTGCCATCCTGTTGAATCCCGCGACTAAGCGTGTCGAGATCTGCGATCACTGTGCCGACGAGGAAGAGCCACAGTGCGTCAAGTTCTGCAAGAAAGAAGCTCTGACGCTCGCTGTGCCCGAGACCGCCTCGCAGCAAGTACGCAAAGACGCTGTTTCCAGGCTGCTGCAAGAGCTGGTGACCGGAAAATAGGTCGGCCAACGCCACTTGAG
>Ga0116144_10005275_pt1 | contig 11827 bp, 11 predicted proteins | sample AD_UKC035_MetaG_FD_89746 | JGI IMG/M metagenome (GOLD analysis project Ga0116144, IMG submission 89746) | Active sludge microbial communities of municipal wastewater-treating anaerobic digesters from USA - AD_UKC035_MetaG | ecosystem: Engineered > Bioreactor > Anaerobic > Digestate | place: USA... | reverse complement strand
GGCTGGTTACAGGCAGGGATTTCGTTTCCGTGCTGGCTGCCCCTTCTGAAATTGAAAGAGCGCTGAGAAAATCCCTCGGTGTGGGAGCCGATACTGTACAGTCTCTTATATCGAGCCGGGATGATTCCTCTCTCACTGTTCTTTCAGATGAAACTGATGAAGGTATAGATATCAACGCCGATGCCGAAGACGCTTCTATAATTAGGTTTGTCAACCAGGTCCTGAAAGAGGCGATAGAACTCAGGGCAACGGACGTGCATTTTGAGCCGTTTGAGAACGAACTCAGGGTCAGGTACCGGGTTGACGGCATACTTCAGGATGCAGCCGTACCTGCCGACATAAGGCGTTTTCATGCCGCCATCGTGTCAAGGCTTAAGATATTAAGTTCCCTTGACATTGCAGAGAAGAGGAATCCTCAGGATGGAAGGATAAAGCTTCTTGTTTCTTCGAAAGAGGTGGATGTCAGGGTATCTGTCATACCGATGCTTCACGGCGAGGCAGTGGTTTTAAGGCTATTGAACAGGAGTGCCGCCCTTCTGGGACTAAAGGAGCTGGGTATGTCGGAAGCAGACAGGAAACTTTTTGCAGGCATACTTGATATTCCTCATGGCATCATCCTGGTTACAGGTCCTACCGGAAGCGGAAAGACCACAACTCTTTATGCCGGACTTTCCCAGATAAATGACGCCGCGCGCAAGATTATCACCATTGAAGACCCCATAGAATACCACTTGCGAGGCATAAACCAGATACAGGTTTCCACAAAAGCGGGACTGACTTTCGCCAGGGGTCTGCGTTCCATTTTGCGTCACGACCCCGATGTTATCCTTGTAGGGGAAATAAGAGACTACGAGACCGCCGAGATATCGGTACAGGCATCCCTTACCGGACACCTTGTTTTTTCGACACTTCATACCAACGACGCTCCCGGAGCCCTTACGAGACTCGTGGATATGGGAGTTGAACCTTATCTTGTTGCCTCTTCACTTGAGGCTGTTCTCGCCCAGCGGCTTGTAAGGTTGATATGCCCGGAATGCAAGCAGGAGATGGCCGGGTCTGAAACCGCAAGGCTCAGGAAGGAATACGGAGATAATCTTCCGGATATAATTTTCAGGGGCAAGGGCTGCCGGCAATGCCATGGTACAGGTTACAGGGGCAGGACTGGAGTTTTTGAATTTATGCATGTTTCAGACGAGATAAGGAACCTGATAACTGAAAGGGCTCCATCCCGCCAAATACGCAATATTGCAGCCAGGCAGGGAATGAGAAGCCTGAGAGAAGACGGATGGAGGATTGTCAGGGAAGGGCTTACTACCGTTGAGGAGGTTATCAGGGTTACCAAGGATGAAATGGAAAACGGAGTCACTGTCAACGGAATTGCAGGAGTGTCTCCTGAATAGTTTATTGTCCGGTATTGCAGAGCGGTTTTTTAAAGTATTAAATCCTGGTGTTCCGTGCAGTGGAGTGCAGGTACAGTATATTTTCTTTTTTTTCAGGGAATACAATGGCTCAATTTAAATACGAAGCTCTTGGAGAAGACGGAAAAAGGTTCCTGGGAAGTCTCAAGGCCGAAACAAAGTCTGATGCCCTTGACCAGATACATGCGAAGAGCCTCAGGCCTCTTTCCATAAAGGAGGATACGGGAGATGCTTCGGGAAGGTATACGGCAAAAGTTTCCCGCGGTACAGTCGGTGTTTCATACGGCAATGTAGAGGTTTTTCTTCGACAGATAGCCAACCTTCTCAATTCGGGAATCCCTCTTAACAGGGCAATCGAGATAATACTGAAAGAGGTTTCACACCCTGCCACGAGAAAGCAGTGGAATGCCATAAAGAATGACGTGGTGGGAGGAGAATCCCTTGCTTCCGCTTTTTCCAGGTGGCCCGGTTCTTTCCCTCCTGTTTATGTCGCCATGGTCAGGGCCGGCGAAACCGGCGGATTTTTAAGCGTTGTGCTTGAACAGATAGCTGACTTCAGGGTCAGGGAACAGGACCTGAAGGGCAGGGTGAAAGCCGCTCTCGTATATCCCCTTCTGCTTGTGGTGATGGCTGTGCTGGTGCTGACATTTCTCATGATTTATTTTATACCCCAGTTTTCTTCTATCTTTGAGGAATTCGGAGGTTCACTGCCTGCGCTTACCCGTTTCATAATGTCAGTCAGCCGCAGCCTGCTCAGGTACGGCGTTTTTATTGCCATGGCTGTGATTTTTATCGTTGTCGGAATAAAGAGAGCGCTTTCAAGCACCTCAGGCAAGAAGGCGGTGGAAAAGGTTTTCCTAAGGATTCCCCTGCTTGGAGCCGTGATGCTCAAGTTCGGGATTGTCCGTTTCTGCCGCATGCTGGGGACCCTTCTTGAATCCGGAGTATCGCTGGTGATGTCTCTTAATGTAGCCCGTGAAGCCATCGGGAACCAGTCCCTCTCCGATGCGGTTTCGGTTGCAGTAGACAAGGTCAAGAACGGGATAAGTCTTGCGCGGGGGCTTGCGGCAAGCACCGCTCTTTTCCCCCCCTCGGCGATAGAGATGATTGCGGTTGCCGAAGAAAGCAGCAGGCTTGACAAGGAACTGCTCAGGCTTGCTTCGACATACGAGGGTGAACTCGACAGGCAGCTTCGCATGCTTGTTTCCGTTATCGAGCCCGTCCTGCTTTTTGTCATGGCGGGATTGGTCGGAACGGTTGTTATAGGCATGCTGCTCCCCGTTTTCACCCTTCAGGAACTTATACGCTGATATGTTCTGTTTCCCGGGGGATTTTCCCGTGAAAAGATACACAGGCGCAAACATGGCGGTGAAGTTCAAACACAGGAGAAGACAGGATGAAAAAAAAGAAAAACAATTCAGGATTTACCCTTATAGAACTGCTTCTTGTAATGGTCATTTTAAGTGTTCTTGCAACGGTGGTGGTTCCCAAGTTTACAAGGCGTTCTGAACAGGCCCGCATCGTGGCCGCCCAATCGAGCATAACCAATATAGAGGTGGCTCTCGAGGCATTCGAGGTGGATAACGGCAGGTACCCTACCACTGAGGAGGGGATGCAGGCTCTCGTAGAGGCTCCTTCGATGCTTAACAGCTGGAAAGGTCCTTATATAAAAAAGGGGATTCCGAAGGACCCATGGGGAAACCCTTATGTGTACAGGAGCCCGGGCCAGCATAATGCCAACAGTTTTGACCTTTTTTCTTTCGGGCCTGACAGGCAGGAAGGCGGAAATGACGATATTGACAACTGGTCCGAGGAATGATGTGGCGGGCCGGAAAAAAGGGTTTACTCTCCTTGAACTATTGCTTGTAATGCTTATTGTGGCAGTGGCAATGGGAATTACTGCCCCCAGGCTGGGACTTTTCACGGGTTCAAGGCATATCGTGAACACTTCTGCCCGGTTCGTTGCCCTGTCGGATTATGCACGTACACAGTCTGTTTCGGAGGGGAGGACTTACAGGCTCAATATAGACAGGGATAGGGGAGCGTACTGGCTTACGGCCGAAGATGACGGGGTTTACCAGAGGCTGGGCAGCGACATGGGCAAGGATTTTCTTCTGCCCCATGGTGTGAAGATAGAGTCAGTCGAGTTCGCCTATGATACCGAGGATGTTTCTGTACCCGGTCTGCGCATGCCGGGCAGGTATTATGAAGATACGGAAGGAGAAGATGATAATAAGGAATATATTTCATTTTCCCCGGAGGGTTACGCCATGCCGGCTTTATTGCGTTTAAGCGACAGCAGGGGAAACGTTCTGGAGATAGCTTGCCGTTATCCTTCCGACCGTTTCCGCGTGGAGGAACCGTCAGTTAGCCATGAAGACATTTAACTTTGTCAGGGCAGGAAGCAAGGGATTCACGTTTGTTGAAGTGTTGGCGACCCTTACCTTTGCCGCCATAGTTCTTCCGGCGGTCATGAGAGGTATATCCCTGGCTTCGGCGGCGGCCTCGGAAAGCAGGAGAAGAACAGAGGCCTCAATACTTGCCCATAACAAGATGTCGGAGCTCATCTCCGAGGGAATCATTGATTTTGCATCGGTTTCGGGTGATTTTGCGCCTGAATACGAAGGTTACAAATGGGAGGCGGAACTTTCTTCGTGGGAAGGAGAGGCTCTTTCACAACTCGTGGTCGAGGTGTTATGGAAGTCAAGGAACCGGGAAAAGTCCGTGAGCCTGTCAACCCTTGTATACACGGGAGGGCAATAGAATGGCCAAAGAAAGAAGACCGGCCCTGTCAGCAGGTTTTACCCTGCTGGAAATGATAGCCGCAATGGCAATGATTGCGGTTGTGGCAGGTTCTCTTTACGCGGCCATGCACATGAGTTTTTTTGCAAAAAAGCAGAGTGAAGCAATCCTTGCTCCCCTTAGGGCGGCAGATGCTCTATTCGAGTCTATGAGCCGCGACCTGCAATGTTCTCTGCCCCCGAGAGGAATACTTGCAGGGCCTTTTTTAGGCCAGGCAGATTCGATGTCTTTCTTTACAAGGATGATAAATACAAGGGATGCGGCCCCCGGGATAGCGGGTGTTGAATACCTGGTTTTACAGGACCAGGAGAGAGAGTTTGAAACATTCCTGGCAAGAAATGTGAGGATAAACCTTCTTTCCCTCGAAGAGGAAGAACCTTTTGAAGAAAGGCTGGCTTACGGGGTTAGTTCAATGGAAATAAGGTACTTTGACGGGTCCGCATGGCTTGACTCATGGGATTCTACAACCATGGGGGATATACTTCCGGCTGCCGTGGATGTGTCTGTTGAGATTGATGTTAAGGTTCAGGGAAAAGATGATGAACCGTTCAGTTTCAGGCGGGTTTTCCTGCTTGCCTGTCACGCACCGGTTTCTGAAGAAACATTACAGGGTGCGGTTTCTCCATAGGAAATCTATTTGTGCAAAGGATTTTTGGGAACAAATGGAAGAATGTAAAAGGGTACGCAATGGCGGGATGGTTTTTATAGTAGCGCTCTGGATTATTCTTACCATTGCCGGGACTCTCCTGGTGTTTGGGCGCAGCATGAGAGTGGAACTTCTTGTGTCCGCCAACAGGCTTGCTGCTTTGAGGGCTGATTGGATAGCGCGCGGAGTTCTTCAGCTTGTGCTTTCGCAGATAGACTCCATGGGAGATGAATCTGTAATGCCGGGAGAGGATTACAACTGGGAGGCAGTTGCTCTCGGGGACGGTTTTTTCTGGGTAATTGCCAGAGGTGCAGAGGATGGGTCGGACCTGCATTTCGGCATTTCCGACGAATCGGCAAAGCTCAATCTTAACGCTGCGACTCTCGATATGATATATATGCTTCCTGGGATGACGGACGAACTTGCCGCTTCAATAGCGGACTGGATAAGGCCCGACGAGGATTCGACTGCGGGGGGGGCAAAGAGCGAATATTATCTTCTTCTATCTCCTCCTTACCAATGCAAGAGCGGTCCTTTGGAGACGGTTGAAGAGGTTCTTCTTGTTAAGGGTGGAAGCATGGATATTCTGTTCGGAGAGGATATCAACAGGAACGGTGTTCTCGACCCAAACGAAAATGACGGCGCTGATACCGCCCCGCAAGACAATATGGATGGGCTTCTGGACAGGGGGATATACGATTTTGTCACTGTTTACAGCAGCCACTCAAACGTGTCTTTGCAGGAGAGCGATAAGGTTGATGTGAATAGCTCAGATACGACACAACTCAGGGAGATACTGGGAGGAGTTATCGATTCCGCAAGGCTTTCAACTATCATGAATATAATCAGGCGCGGACGCCCCTTCCTGAGCCTTCTTGATTTTTATGCCAGGACGGGGCTGAGCATCGAAGAATTTGAAAAGATAGCGCCGATGCTTACTGCAGGCGCAAGAGGAAGGACACAGGGTCTCATAAATGTCAATACCGCGCCCAGGGAAGTGCTTCTATGCCTTCCTGGCCTTGACGAGGCCGATGTCGACACTATTATGGATTACCGTGCTTCCCTCGATTCCGCCGGAAGGACAAACATAGCGTGGGTTGCCCGGGTTTTGCCACTCGACAAACTTTCGGAGGCTGGAGGATGGCTCACTGTCCGTTCATATCACTTCTCTGCCGACATAGTTGCTGTGAGCGGAGACGGCAAGGCTTTCAGGAGGTACAGGGCGGTTCTTGACGGTCGGAACAGTCCGCCGCTGGTCATATCATGGCAGGATATTACAGGACTGGGATGGCCGCTCGACCCCGTGATACTCGGCAACCTTAAAAAGGGAATCGGTCCGGATTCAACGGTTGCCTATTAATAAAAGCGTGATAGAAAAGTTGTCATTCTGAAATGTTTCCATTCAGAATCTTAAATGAAAGATACAAGCTTAATTTGCATTAGTAAAGCGTTATGTTTCAGGAGGAATAAATGTTATTGAACAGGAAGACTTGCCTTGGTATCGTAGCGGATTCTTCTTCTTTCATTATTGCGGAGCTGTACGTTAAGGGAAAATACCGTATCCTGAGACATACGGCTGAATGGGCGATTCCCGAAGGGATTGAGGATGCCGAGGCCATGGGCCTGGAATTGAAGAATTTCCTCAGGGTGCAGGGAATAACCGCTTCAACTGCTGCCGCGGGCATTCCTGCAAGGTGGGTTCTTTCGAGGGAGAAAAAGATTCCTCCGGTTGACAAGCAGGGTCTTTCCAGCCTGCTGACTCTCGAGGCAGAAAAGGATTTTTCCCTTCCTGCCGATGAACTTGTGATGGATTATATCAAGTCTTCCGGCGGTTCTTCCGACGGAGGTTCTGTTTTCATGGCAGCGGCAAGTAAAAGCCGGATTCAATTTGTCTCGGCGGTGGCAAAGAAAGCCGGACTGAGGGTAAATGCCGTTTTACCGCTGAGCATGGCCCTTGTGGATTTTTCAGCCGGCAGGGGAAGCTGCGGGATACTCTACCTTGGAAAAGAAGTGGCGGAGTTTATGTTCTGTTCAGGGGGCAGACCCGTTGTTTTGAGGCATCTTGCCTCGCCCGTATATGGCGATAAAGCTTTTTCCCCTGAATCTTTTGTTCCATTGGCAAAAGAGATAGAGAAGGTGCTTTTGCTTCTTCCGGAGGCAGTCCGGCAGGAAGAAACTGTTGAAATAATGGTATGGGATGACCTGTGTCTTGACAGAAACGGCCAGAAATTGCTCTCGGAGGCTCTTCCGTTGCCTGCGAGATTTGCAGAAACGCCTGTCTTAAAGGCAGGGGTGTCGGGCCGTGGTTTTTCTGCCCCCTCGGCGATAGCGGAGCTGGCCGGAGGAGCAAGGGCTATTCCTGTGAATTTTATCCAGTCCAGGATGGCAGTCGCCAGAAGGTTCAAATGGCAGGCGATTGTTGTCAGGGCGGCGGCCGTGCTTGCGCTGGTAATGCTTGCCGCAACATGGGCTTTGATTGACCTGAACCGCAAGGAAAACGAGGTATCCCGGCTCAGGGAACAGTCTACCCTTATTGAGCCCGCAGCAAGGACGGCTGAGTCCATGCTGAAGTATGACGAGGCCATGCAGTCGTGGCGGGGAAGCAGGATGCCTTTCCTCGAATGCCTCAGAAATTTGACTCTTTCCTTTCCCGTGCAGGGAAAGATATGGGTGACCAGTATTGCTGTGAGGGAAGATATGAAAGGGCTGGTTTCAGGAAAGGCCTCCGAAGGAAAGGCGGTAATTGATTTTCTTTCGGCATTGAAGGAGAACGGGAGTTTTTCGGATGTAAGCCTCCTTTACATAAGGCGTGCTGCAGGAAATTCGGGAGATAGTGTTTATGCCATCAGCTTTATTTTTTCAGGGCAGGATGAAACTGCCGGTACCATTCGGAGAAAAGAGCAATGATAATGTCCGCGAGAGAACGTAAAATTGGCATGGTGGCGGCAGGAGTGATTCTGCTCCTTGCTGTTGACAGGCTATTTCTGACACCTTACATTGAAAAAAGGGACAGGCTGGTGTCTGAGAGAGAAAACCTTGTTGTTGAAATGAGGAGGTCGCGCAAGATGGTCGCTTGGTGGAAAGAAATTTCGGCACAGTGGGAGGCAACCTATTCGCCCGCGCTTGTGGAAAATGCAGGAATTGTTACTCTCGATTCCATTCGCATATGGGCCGAGGAAAGCGGTATCTCCCTGACACTGCTTAAACCGGAGTCGTCCGGCAAGAAAGGAGATATTGAAGAAAGCGTATTCCACATGGTGGGGACAGGTTCCATGAAGAACATAACGGTCTTCATGTGGAAGGTGGAGAGCTCCGGACTTCCTTTGAAGATAAAGGAGATGCAGTTGGCGGTAAGAAGAGAAGGGACTGACGATCTTACCCTTCAGGTACGTATCGCGCAACTTAAGATGCCTTCCTCCGCCCATCTTCAGGAAAGGGTTTCTTCCGAAACATCAGCACGTGCCGAGGAGATAAGATGATTCCGAAAATATGTATGATTTTGCTGGCTGTCTGTATAATCTGCCGTGCTGAACAGGCCGGCGTGAAGGACACTTTTTTCCTTCGTTACAATGTCATATATGAAAATAACATATATCTGAAAAACAGGCAGGCTGTGAAAGAGCCTGATAAGGAGCCTGTCAAGTCAATCCTGAAGGAAAATCCTGTTCCTGTCGAAATGAGGATACTGACCGGCGTGGTGGATAACGGGGAAGAATTTATAGCATTTTTTGAGGATATGTCAATGCGCAAGACTCACCGCATCCGCAAGGGCGACGTTATACTTAACAAGCTTGTGGAATCTATAAATATCGATGGGGTTTCGTACACGGAAAATGGGAGCAGCAACAGAGTGAAGGTAGGGGAAAGAATTGCCGGCATCTCTTCTTCTGCCGCGGCAGAAACTTCTGTCGTTCCCTCAGCGGTTACATATGAAAAACCGATGCCGGTTGAGATAGTGGAGCCTTCTGCAATAAGAATAATAGACAAGCCCGATGAAAAAACACTTCTTGAAAGGTTGAGGCTGAGGCGCCAGAGAGAGATGCAATGAAATGTCAATCCGCCCCGGTAAAGACGGCTGAACGGGCAGGTTATGGTCATTTAAAGCCCTGTATAAAGGAGGTTGCAAAATATGAAACTGTCAATAAATAGTAAGAATGCTTTTATCATCTCGATATCTGTTCTGGCCTGGCTGGCATTTTCTGGCCGGCAGATTATCTCTCAGGAAGAAGATGCCGGTCCCCGTGAAGAACTTCAGGCAACACAGGAAGTTCCCGAAGCCGCAGGGGGAGTACCTGAAGTCAGGGAGCCTTCTACCGCGGAGCAAGTGGCCGTTTCTGAAGAAGTCCCCGGGAAGCCTGCCGAAATGCCTGTAGTGGAAACATTGCTGGGAGTGGAGATTCTGCCTGCCCCCGCTGTTGAACGGGAAGCTGATAAACAGCAGCCGGGAGAGAAAAAAATCCGGCTCAATTTCAGGGATGCTTCTTTAGACTCAGTCCTTGAATACCTGTCCGAGACAGCAGGCCTTTCAGTAGTAAGGGAAACAACCGTGGAAGGAAGGATTACGGTAATGAGCAGGCAGCCTATTTCTGTGAATGAGGCGGTTTCTCTTCTCAATGTGGCTCTTAAGGAAAAGGGTTACGCGGCAATCTCAATGGGGCGAATCCTTAAGATTGTGCCGCTGGCCGATGCGAAAAAGAGGAATATACCCGTGCGTTCAGGCAATAATCCTGCTGATATAGAGCCCACGGATATGATTGTAACCCAGATTATTCCCATAAGGTATTTGAATGTAACCCAGCTTAAGCAGGACCTTGCTCCTCTGCTTCCTGCTTATGCCGAACTTACCGCCAACGTGAGCAGCAATTCCCTTATTCTTACCGATACTGAAGCCAATATACGCCGTATAGCGGAGATAGTGAGAGCTCTTGATACGGCTGTTTCCGCAGTCGCCGAGGTCAAGGTTTTCCAGTTAAAATACGCCAATGCCACGACAACCGCCCGGCTTATCAATGAGATGTTCAAGGTCGAACAGACCACTGCGCGGACCGGCCAGCAAGGCGCTATTGCGCAGGCGGCAGCACGGTTTTTTGGAAGAACGGGTCAGCCTGCGGGTACGGCTGCTGCAACCGAAGGGGGACAGCCCAATGTAAAGGTTAATGCGTCGGCGGACGACAGGACCAACACCCTTGTTGTCAGCGGGCCTCCAGACGTACTGAAAGTAATCGAAGGGGTCGTGCAGGAGCTCGATTCAAGTCCTGCGGAAGAGCAGGCCGTATTTATCTACAGCTTGAAGAATGCGACAGCCAAGAGCCTTGAAACTGTACTCAATAATCTTTTCGGGACATCAACAACCGGTACAGCCCGCAGGACAACAAGTACAGTTCAAAGATTCCAGCAAACCGGTTCCAATGTTTCTGCCTCTTCTGCACAGGCAGCGAGCAGCCTTTACGGGCAGGTATATATCGTGGCAGATTCGGACACAAATTCCCTTATGGTTATGACGGCATCAAAGAATTTCGAAAGGGTAAAGGAGATTATCGCTGACCTCGACAGGCCCGTGCCCCAGGTGCTGATAAAGGTGCTGATTGCCGAGGTAACCCACGACAGAGCCCTTGACCTCGGTACGGAATTTTCTCTAATGAACCTGACTTCCAATGGAAGCAGGAAGATATTCAGCAAGTTCGGCGTTGCCGAACAGTCTACGGGTCTTGGAATAAGCCTGGTTGAGGACGATCTTTCTGTTGCCATCGCCGCATTGCAGAAAGTGGGCAAACTCGACGTTCTCTCACGTCCTTACATCCTGGGCAGTGACAACCAGGCGGCCAAGATTACAGTGGGACAGAGGGTGCCTTTCATTACAAATTCAAGAATGACAGATACGGGACAGACTATCAATACTATACAGTACCAGGATATAGGTATCATACTTACCGTAACTCCCCATATAAATCCTGCGGGGCTGGTTATTCTCGACGTTACGCCGGAAATCTCGGCCTTGACGGGTACAACCGTGCCCATTTCGGAAAATGTGGATGCCCCCGTTTTCGCCAAGCGTTCGGCTACAAGCCGGGTTGCCATACAGGATGGGCAGACCATAGTGATAGGCGGGTTGATGGAGGATAGGAAAACCGAGGATATAAAGAAGGTTCCCTTTCTCGGTGACATACCCCTCCTCGGTGCGCTGTTCAGGAGAAATAATACCGAGAGCTCCAAAACTGAACTGCTGATATTTCTTACCCCTCACGTAGCGCCTTACCCGGAGATGCTTTCAGACATATCTGAGGAAGAGCTCGAAGGGACTGTCATACTTCCGAATGCCATTAAATCAGGAGAATTCAAGAAGTATATGGATATGATGGAAAGAAAAGGGAACGGTGTAAACAAATAACTAACTAAGGTTCAACCTTCGTAACAAACTTTATCATCCGGAATTCTTTTTTTCAGAATCCCGTAAGCTTCATTTATACTTCCATGTTCCACAATCTTAAATTGGCATGTTTATTTCTGCCCGGGGGCGTCTCCCCAGTCGGGTACGTCAAGAAGTTCTCCGCCTTTCAATGCCGAGTTGTGTGCCACGGCTCCCATTGCCATGTACCTTGCAGATTCCCAGACGTTTATTTCCGGAATCCTTCCTTTTTCCACGGCGTCAATGAACTCGTGCACGAGGTAGGGGTGTGAACCGTAGTGCCCCGTTGGCGTGAAGTCCATGTTTTCCACCTCGTTTGCAGAGAGAAAATGGTTTTCCGCAAGGAGAAAACCCTTCTGGACTTCCCTGGGAAGCGGGTCTCTCATTTCTTCCGGCGTCAACTTCTGGCGGCCATGCTCTGGCGTCAGGTTTTCAGGCTTGTTGTACTCCCTTTTAGTCCACATCCACTCCCTGTCACGCCATGTGCCGTTTGTTCCGTACACGTTTATCTCGTAGCCGTGTCCGGTTATCTCCCTGTATTCGCGGGACGTTATG
>Ga0116144_10005274_pt1 | contig 11827 bp, 7 predicted proteins | sample AD_UKC035_MetaG_FD_89746 | JGI IMG/M metagenome (GOLD analysis project Ga0116144, IMG submission 89746) | Active sludge microbial communities of municipal wastewater-treating anaerobic digesters from USA - AD_UKC035_MetaG | ecosystem: Engineered > Bioreactor > Anaerobic > Digestate | place: USA... | reverse complement strand
CCGATGTTGCGCAGGACCGCATTCGCGCGATAGCGCAGGATGTGGTTCCAGAACACCTCGACGCCTTCCTTCGGGATCGGGAACGGGATGCCCTCGCCCGCGCCGGTGACGCCGTTGCCGTTCGCGGCGAGGTTCGCGGTGGTCGCGATGCGCTTCGTCGCATCGTAGATGCGCTGGGGGACCGCCGCCGTGCGATGGGTCGGGTAGACCGGCATCTTGTAGGTGGACGAGTACTGCTGCAGCAGCTTCTTCTGCCCCTCGGTCAGGCGGGACGCGTACTGCGACATGTTGGCCGGCGTGATCGTGAACAGCGGCCGTTCGCTCGCGAAGGGATCGGGACGGCGATCGCCGATCCGGTAGTTGGGCACGCCGGCCTTCGCGGGAGTGTCGAGACCGCCCTCCCATGCCGGGATCGTGCCGTCGGCGTTGCCCTGCTTCTCGCCGCCGAGCGGCGTGAGATCAGCGCCGAGCCGCGCGGCCTCCTCGGCGGTCACCGCAGCCCAGGCTGGTGCCGCGCCAATGCCGGCGGCCATGACAGCGACCAGCCACAAGTGCTCTCTCATGCCACCCTCCTAGTGCGCGGCGCACGTTCAGAACGAGACCTTGATCGTGGCCGACAGGTAGTCGCGATCATTGAGCTCGTTCCAGCGGCCCGCGCCTCCGAACTTCGTCCATGCGAAATCGAGTTCCCACATCGCGCGCAGGTTTGCGGCGACGCCCAGCGTGAGCCCGTAGCGCCCCTCCTGGAAGTTGCCGCCGGGCCCCGGCGAAATGCCGCTCACATCGTGTTGGAACGCGAGCCGGGGCAGGACGTTCCATGGACCGACGAGACCCGGGTACTCCAGCCGGCCGGCGAGACGATAGCCCCATGCCGTGTCGTCCGCGAACTTGTCCAGTGGTTCGACTTCGTTGAAGTGGCGGCCGGCAAGTTCCGCGTTGCCGCTGACCGAGGTGGCCGGACCGTTGTAGCGCAGGCCGCGGCCGTTCGGCCCGCCGGTGAGTTTGTCTTCGAGGTCGAAGATGTGGGTGACGCCCACTTCGCCGACGATCACGAGCTGCGAGGCGCGCAGCACATTGGCGAAGGACTTGGTCGCGGTCACCTGGAACTGGCCGACGTCGTGCGTCCCCCAGCCCCGGATCTCCGTATTCAGCGGATAGGCGCCGAGCTGTCCGCAGCGGCTCAGAGTGGCTCCGGCGCCGGGCAGGCAGGCGCTCGGGAACGGCGTGCCGGGCGGCTGCGTGGCCGCAAAGGCCGCCTGCTCGAACGGCGTGAGTGCCGCGAACAGCAGCTCGACGTCGTCGTACTGCAGCGGCTGGTCCATCCTGTAGGTCACTTCGCCCTGCAGCGCGACGCCGGTGCGCTGCAGCTGCGTGTTGAACGACAGGCCGATCAGCTGGATGTCCTCGGGATACTCGGTGAAATAGCCGGCGGTGCGCGCGTACTCGTGCGTACCGATGTTGGTGGCCTGCGCAGTGACATTGCCGCCGACGAGGTGGGTGTTGGCGCCGATCGTGGCGTACTGGGTCGCCGTCGCGAGCGACAGGTTGCCGCCCGCCGCCGCGGCGCGCTGCACGGCGACCTGCGCGGCGGTCGCGATCGCCGCCTGCACCGGCAGGCCCGCCGCGAGTCCCTGCGCGGCTGCGCCGACCGCGGTAATGCCGCCGATCGAGTTGCCGATGCCCGCCTGGGTGCCGGTGCGGCCGGAGATCACCGGCACGCGACTGTGGTAATTGATGAAGTACAGGCCGAACTCGGTGCCGTTGTTGAAGTTCGGCAGGTAGAGCTTGAGGTTCAAGCCGAACTGGCCCTGGTCGTCGGGCTCGCGGGTCGCGAGGCGCGGCACCTGCTGGAAATCGGCGATCAGCGGGCCTCCCAGCGCCGAGAAGTCGACACCCTGGTCGGAGAACGCGCCGAAGCCGAGCAGCACGGTGCGCCCGCCGGTGACCGCGATGTCGTTGGTGCTGAAGTAGGACCCCACCGGCTCGGGAATCGTCTCGTCCCAGTCGGCGATGTAGACCGCCTGACCGCTCAGGTATTCGTTGAACTGCAGCGACAGCAGCGCCATCTCCTGCGGCAGGAAGCCTTCGCGCAGTTCGGCGCCGGGAACGCGCAGCGCCGCGACGTCGAAGTGATTGATGATGTTGATGCCGCCCTGGATATAGGTGCTCTCGCCCCAGCTCGCGACCTGGCGGCCGAGGCGGAACTCGCCCTGCATGGCTCCTTCGCCGAACTTCCAGTAGCCGAGGGCGTCGAGCAGGCGCTCGTAGCTGCCGACGAGACCCTCGGCCGCGCGCGACAGCGGCGTGCGCGCGGTGTTGCCGTCCATGACGTCGAAGTCGTACAGCGCCGCACCGCGCACGAACAGCCCGACGTCCTGGTAGTCGACGCCGATCTCCGAGACGATCTTCGCCGCGCGGCTGAACAGGCCATGGCCGTAGTTCAGGTCGCCGTCATCGCCGTTGGCGGAGCGCCCGCAGCCGCCGTTGGCGCTCGCGATCAGCCGGCAGTCGCGATCCTCGATGCGCCAGGCCTGGCCGTAGCTGAGCGTGGTGTCCCAGCTGCCGCGCAGCGTGCCGGATTCGTTCTGGAACTCGAATGCCAGTGCCGCGGGCGCGGCGACGGCGCATGAAACTGCCGCCGCCAGCAGCCGGCCGCGGGCTCCGCTGGTGCTGTCCATGTCGCTCCCCACGCTGCCGTCAGCATGCGAACGGTTGATAGGGTGTCACGCGTGGAACCTCGCGCGTACCGTCGATAAACATAGCACGCACCTCACGCATGCACCACTTGCAGGATGCTGTGACGGATCTGCTCGGACAGCACGAACTCCGCGTCCTGCGCGACGCGCTCCAGGACCTCGTCGAACGCGAGCAGACCGCCGTTGTCGACGCGGATCACGCCGCGCTCGCGCAGGCGGTCGAGGAAATCGCCGAACAGGTTGCGGTCGAAGAACTCCGGCGAGTTGAAGCCATGCAGCATCGTCATGCGCTGCGCCATCAGCTGGCAGCGCTCCGCGAGCGCGGCCTGGGTGATGCGGCCACTCCCCGCGCTGATCAGCACGCCGATCGCGAGGTAGTAGCGCTCGACCGTCTGGATCGTTGCCTGGGCGAGGAACGAGAGCTGCACGGCTTCGGGCGTCGTCGATGGCGCCCGCCGCCAGCCGCCGCCGTCTGCGGTCGCGGTGATGAGCCCGCGGGCCGCGAGCGCCGCGAGCAGCGCATCGGTGACGGCCCCCACCTCCTCTTCGGGCCAGCGGATGAACAGCTCCGCGGCGATGTACGGATAGATGCGCCAGACGAGCCGGTGGATGTCCTCGGTGCGCATGATCGAATTGCCGACGAAGGCGCAGGCGATCAGCGACGGCATCGCGAACAGGTGCAGCACGTTGTTGCGGTACCACGCCGACAGCACCGCGCTCTCGTCGCTCATGCGCACGATGTCGCCGAGCTTGTGGGGTTGCAGCGTGACCATCTTCATCGCCTCGCCGTAGGCGAGGATCGCCTCAGGCGATTCATCGGTCACGGTGACGCGCGGGTCGTAGGGCACGGCCCGCAGCAGCGCGAGATACAGTTCGACCTGGCGCAGCAGGTCGTCGCGCAGCATTGCCTGGTGCGGCGTGGCGAGCAGGATCAGCGCGAGCAGGTTGACCGGAGTGACCGCGGCCGCCGAGTTGATGTTGCGCATCAGCTGGCCGGCAACCTCGTCGACGGCGTGCGAGATCCACGGCGCGCGCGCCTCGTGCTCGAAACCCTGCGCGCGCCAGTCCGGCGCGATCCGCGCGAGCACGGCGTCGAGCGCGATCGGCTCGCCGAGATTGACATACACGCGACCGAACTTCTCGCGCAGCACGCGCAGCGCCTTCAGCATGCCGAGGACGCTCTCCTTTTCCTTCGGCTTGCCCGACAGCTCGCTGACATAGGTCGCGGCCTCGACCACCCGCTCGTAGCCGAAGTACACGGGCACGAACACGATCGGCCGCACCGGCTCGCGCAGGTAGCTGCGTATGGTCATCGCGAGCATGCCGGTCTTCGGCCGCAGCAGCCGCCCGGTGCGCGAGCGACCGCCTTCGATGAAGAATTCGATCGAGTGCCCGCGCGCCATGATCGTCGCGAGATACTTCATGAACACGACCGTGTAGAGCGCGTTGCCCCTGAAGCTGCGGCGGATGAAGAACGCCCCGCCCTTCCTGAGGAAACGCCCGACCACCGGCATGTTGAGGTTGATGCCCGCCGCGATGTGCGGAATCGCGTAGCCCTGCACGTAGATCGCGTAGGACAGCAGCAGGTAGTCCATGTGGCTGCGGTGGCAGGACACGTACACGATCTCGTTGCCCTCGGCCACCTGCCGGAGCGTCTCGATGTGGCCGAAGGTCACGCCGTCGTAGAGCCGGGTCCACAGGCGACGCAGCAGCGCCTCCATGACCGTGACGAAGCGGTGCGAATAGTTCGCCGCGATCTCCTCGGCGTATTTCTGCGCGGTCTCGAGCGCCTCGCGCCGGGTCACCTGCCGCTCGCGCATCTCGAGTGCGGCGGCCGCGCGCACCGCCCGCGTGCGCAGCACCGCCGTGACGATCGTGCGCCGATGCGACAGGTCGGGCCCGATGCGCGCCGCACGCTGGCGGCGAAACTGCGCGCGCGCGACGCGCGCGATGCGCCGCGCCTGCAGGTTGGGGTCGCGGTCGCCCTCGGTGAGCAGGCTGCGCAGCGATACCGGCTCGCCGAACTCGACCATCGTCGCGCGGCCATTGAAGACCACGGTCAGCGCCTTGCGCAGGCGGGTGGCGAGCGCCCAGTCCTCGGAGAGCAGCATGCGCAGCCAGGAGTCTTCCTTCTGCGGCGCACGGCCCCAGTACACCGCGGTCGGCACGAGATCGACGTCGAACGCGGGATTGCGCTGCAGGACCTCGAGCATCTCGCGCAACACGGCGGGCGGGCGCCGGTCGACGCGCGCACTCCAGAAATTCAGCGGCCGCGAAAGATAGAACCAGGAACGAAAACGCCTGAGTTCGCCGCTGCCGAGGCGCGCACCCGGCCGCGGCAGGCCGCCGCGCGCGCACACGTTCTGCAGTACCGCGAGGTCGGTCGAGCTGGCGCGCTCGAGCAGGTAGCACACCGGCGCGGGCTGCGCGGTCAGCCGGGCAGCGATGTCCTCCGGTCTGACAGTCGCCCTGACCCAGAGCGACAGCAGGCGCCTCAGCAGCCATTCCATGGGGTATCAGCCGCCGCGTGTCATTGCAGGTCGCGCGGCAGATCGAGACCGATCAGGAAATGCTCGAAGTAGAAGCGGATCATCCGCAGGTGGGAGTGCAGCTGATGGTCGCTGTCCACGATATGCAGCGTGGCGCGATACTCGCGCGCGAGGCGCAGGCTGTCCTCGATGGGCACGACGTCGTCGCGCCACCCGTGCACGACCGTGAACGGGCAGTCGATCGAGCGCTCGCGCAGCGGCGGCAACTCGTCGAAATAGATGGCCGGCGCCATCAGGAACACCCCGCGCGCGTGCAGGGTCGGCGCCGCAACCAGCGATACATAGCCGCCGAGGCTCGAGCCGACCAGCACGAGGTCGCCCTGTACATCCTTGCAGGAATCGACGAGGTGGGTGACGCGCGCCTTGGGCGAATCGATGCCCCGATAGTCGACCGCCAGCACTTCATAGCCCTCGCCGCGGGCGGTTTCGGTGAGCGCAATGATCTTGCGACTGTGCGGGGAAGAGTCCTTCCCGTGTGAAAACACGACTGTACGGCGCATCCAAAGCATTGTAACCCCTTATCAGCGCTTCCAGAGCCAGGCGTCAAGTGCGGATTTGCGATCCCCGCGCGCGACGGCAAGCACGCGATTGCCACGCAGCTCGCGGCCCTCGGCGCGCAGCAGCCGGGCCTGCTCGCGTTGCAGGCGCGAACCCGGCGCAAACAGAATGCGACCGCCCGCGCCGACCACCCGGTGCCAGGGCAGGCGCAGCTGCGAGGGCGCGGCCTTGAGCGCGACGGCGACCCAGCGCGCGCGCCGCGGCAGTCCCGCCTGGCGCGCGACTTCGCCATAGCTCAGTGTCGCGCCGCGCGGAATCGCGCGCACGACGCGCCATACGCTCGCCATGGCCTGCTGCCGCTCATCCATAATGCCCGCCTCGCATGCCGCAATTGTAGGAGCTCGTGGACCGCTGGGAATTCTGGATCGACCGCGGCGGCACTTTCACCGATGTGATCGGCCGCTCGCCCGAGGGCCGCCTGCACGTGCGCAAGGTGCTCTCGCAACCCGTCGGCGATCTCGACCCGGGCCTCGCCGCGGCCGGGGCGATCCTCGCAGCGGACCGCCGCGGCGCGGCGCGGCGGCCGGCGGCGCGCATCTCGGCGTTCAGGATCGGCACGACCGTTGCGACCAATGCCCTGCTCGAGCGCCGCGGCGAGCCCGTGGTGCTCGTCACGACGCGCGGCTTTCGCGATGCGTTGCGCATCGGCTACCAGCACCGCCCCGACGTATTCGCGCGGCAGATCGTGTTGCCCGCGCCGCTATATGCCGAAGTCATCGAGGCCGGCGAGCGCATCGGTGCGCACGGCGAGTTGATCGAGCCGCTCGACGCCGCGGCCCTCGCCGCCGAACTCGCGGCGGCGAGGGCGCGCGGGCGCCGTTCGGTCGCCATCGTGTTCATGCACGGCTACCGCTATCCGCAGCACGAGGCGCAGGCGGCGGACATCGCGCGCGCCGCGGGCTTCGAGACGGTGACCGCGTCGCATGCCGCCTCGCCGCTCGTGCGCTTCGTCGCCCGCGGCGACACCACCGTGTTCGACGCCTATCTCGCCCCGCCACTCGAGGAGTATGTCGGGCGTGTCGCCGCCGCGGCGCGTCGGCTCGACCCGGACGCGCAGCTGCTGCTGATGCAGAGCTCGGGCGGCCTCGTCGACGCGCAGCGGGTGCGCGCGGCGGCGAGCGTGCTGTCGGGACCGGCCGGCGGCCTCACCGGCATGGCCCGGATCGGCGAGCGCCTCGCGCTCGATGCGCTGATCGGCTTCGACATGGGCGGCACCTCGACCGATGTGTCGATCTACGCCGGCCGGCTCGCGCAGCGCTTCGAGCACGAGATCGCCGGCACGCGCCTGCAGGCGCCGATGCTCGACATCCACACGATCGCCGCGGGCGGCGGCTCGGTGCTCGGCTTCGCCGACGGTCGCATGCAGGTGGGCCCCGCCTCCGCGGGCTCGCATCCGGGCCCGGCCTGCTACGGTCGCGGCGGGCCGCTCACGGTGACCGATCTGCAGGTCGCGCTCGGGCGCCTGCAGCCGGCCTTCCTGCCCGCCGTGTTCGGCCCGGGCGGCGACGCGCCCATCGATCCGGCCATCGTGCTGACCACGTTGCACCGACAGGCTCAGGCGATCAATGCCGCGCAGGGCCGGGACGTGCCCGATGAGGACATCGCCGCCGCGTGGCTCGAGGTCGCCGTCGAATCAATGGCGAACGCCGTGCGGCAGGTGTGCGCCGCCCAGGGCGAGGATCCGTCGCGCTTTGCGCTCTTCTGCTTCGGCGGCGCCGCGCCCCAGCATGCCTGCGCGGTGGCGGCGGCCTGCGACATGCGGCGCGTGGTCATTCATCCGCTCGCGAGCGTGCTTTCCGCGTTCGGCATCGGGGTCGCCGACTGGCTCGAGACCCGGCGGCGCAGCCTGCGCATGGAGCTCGATGCCGCAGGGCTCGCGGCGGCGCGCGCCGAACTCGAGACTCTGGCGCGGTCTGCCGTCGCCGCGCTGCCGACCGGCTATCCGATCAGCGTGCGCCGGCTGCTGGAAGTGCGCGCCGGCGAGAGCGAAGTGACCTTCGACATCGAGAGCGATGCGGCCTCGCCGGCCGCAGCGTTCTACGCCGCGCAGCAGGCGCGCTACGGCTTCGCCGAGCGCGATGCCGAACTCGTCATCGAGTCGATCCGCGTCGAAGCGCGCGCCTCGCCGCCCTTCCCTGCGCTGCACGATGTGGTGGCAACGCCGCTCGCCTCGCTTCCCCGGCGCGTGCGCACGCGCTTTGGCGGCGCGTGGCACGACACGCCAGTGCTGTCCTGGGCGGACTTCACGGCCGCCTCCGGGCCTGTCCTCGTCGTCGATGCAAACTTCACGGTGGTCGTCGAACCCGGCTGGCACGCGCGCCGCGCGCCCGGCGGCGAGCTGCTGCTCGAGCGCGAGGCGCAGGTCCCGGCCCCGCGGCACGCGGCCGCCGCACCCGACCCCGCGCGCATCGAGATCTTCGGCAATCTGTTCATGCACATCGCGACGCAGATGGGCAGCGTGCTGCGAGACACCGCGCAGTCGATCAACATCAAGGAGCGTCTCGACTACTCCTGTGCGCTGTTCGACGGCGAAGGCCGGCTGCTTGCCAACGCGCCGCACATGCCGGTGCACCTCGGCTCGATGGGCGCTTCGGTGCGCGAGGTCATCCGCCGCCACGGCGCGGGACTGCGGCCGGGCGATGCGTGGCTGCTGAACAGCCCCTACCACGGCGGCACGCACCTGCCCGACATCACCGTCGTCACCCCCGCCTTCCTCGCCGGCGGCGCGCGGCCCACGGCATTCGTCGCCTCGCGCGCGCACCACGCCGACATCGGTGGCATCACGCCCGGCTCGATGCCGCCCTTCAGCACCCACATCGACGAGGAAGGCGTGCTGCTCGAAGGACTGCGCATCGTCGCGCAAGGCGCGTTCGACGAGGCCGCGCTGCGCGCGGCGCTGGCGCGTGCGCCCCATCCGGCGCGCAATCCCGGCCAGAATGTCGCCGACGTGCGCGCGCAGCTCGCCGCCAATGCGCGCGGCATCCATGAGCTCGAGCGCGCCGCGCGGCGCCACGGCAGCGCGACGCTGCTCGCGCACTTCGATGCCGTGCGCGCCAATGCCGAGGAATGCGTGCGCGCGGCGATCTCGCGCCTGTCGACGGGTGAGTTCCGCTGCGAGCTCGACGGCGGGCAGCGCATCGCCGTGCGCATCGAAGTCGACGCCGCGCGCCGCAGTGCCCGCATCGATTTCACCGGCAGCTCGCCGCAGGGCGCCCACAATTTCAACGCGCCGCGCGCGGTGTGCGTCGCCGCCGTGATCTACGTGTTCCGCACATTGATCGACCGGCCGATACCGCTCAACGAGGGCTGCCTCGCGCCGCTCGAACTCGTGATCCCGCCCGGCTCGATGCTCGCTCCCGAGGCGCCGGCGGCGGTGGTCGCCGGCAATGTCGAGACCTCGCAGGTGCTGGTCGATGCGCTGTACGGCGCGCTCGGCATGCTCGCCGCCTCGCAGGGCACGATGAACAACCTGACCTTTGGCGACGCGACACTGCAGTACTACGAGACGATCGCCGGCGGGGCCGGCGCGGGCCCGGACTTCCCGGGTGCGAGCGCCACGCAGATCCACATGACGAACTCCCGCCTCACCGATCCGGAAATCCTCGAGCTGCGCTACCCGGTGCGCGTGCGCGAGTTTTCGCTGCGCACGGGATCGGGCGGTGCCGGCCGCCAGCGCGGCGGTGATGGCGTGGTGCGCGCCATCGAGTTCCTCGCGCCGATGAGCGGCGCGATGCTCGCCAATCGACGCCGCACGCGGCCCTTCGGGCTGCGGGGCGGCGAGCCGGGCGCCGCCGGCATCACGCGCCTGCGGCGCGCGGCGGGCGGGATCATCGAACTCGCGGCCGCCGACCGCTTCGACGCGCAACCGGGCGATGTGATCGAGGTGCTGACGCCGGGTGGCGGCGGCTTCGGCCCGCCGTCGCGGACCTAGGCTTCGAGCGCGATCCCCCGCAGGATCGCCGTTTCGATCTCCTCCTCGACCTGCTCGCCCGAGGTGGCGAGTCGGTTCACGCTGACCGGCCGCACGCTGCTCGAGCCCGCCTGGTGCGTCACGAGGAAGGCATGGAAATCGCCGGAACGCATCGGCGCGAAGCCGAGCAGCAGATGCACCTTGCCCGCGGCGACGGATTCGGGCGGATTCAGGCGCTCGTCGCAGATCACGAACCAGCGCTCGGCGGCCGTGCGCCCGACGAATGCGCCTTCTTCCTCGATCTCGGCGAGAAACGCGGCGACCTGGTTGCGCAGCCGCGCCCAGGCGGCCGGCTGGTTGTGCTGGAAGACGATCCAGCGCGTGCCCTCCTCGACCGAGGCGAGGATGAACAGCGCAAGTCGCCGCGCCGCGAGATAGGTCCAGTCCGCCGGCCCCGAGCCGCCGGCGCCGAGCGTGCGCGGGCTGCCGGTTCGATGCAGCGGGCGCACCGTGGCGAAGGTGTTGACGCCGAGCTGTGCAAGCCGGCCACGTTCGACATCGTCGATCTGCGTCGCGGGGCGCAGCGCCGGGCGCAGCACGGGCTCGTCGTTTTCGCCCGCGCTCCACACCGGCGTCGCCGCGTCGCCGCGCGCGATGAGCCCGGCCGCGGCCCCGCAGGAGGCGAACACCTCGTGGCGCCCGCGCACCCGATCGAAGGCGACAACACGCGGGAAGTACATCAGCGCCTGCTCGCTGCGGAACGGCCAGGGGCGCAGCGACTCGACCGCACCGGCGGCGCTGGTCCACGACGCCGGCGGATCGACGATCAGCATCGCATGGCGCTCGCGGCACAAGCGCGAGGCCACCATCAGCGTCGCGAGGCCCACGTCGTCGGTGCGCGTGAGCGGCGGCACGCACAGCAGGTCGAAGCGCGGCGCGAAGCGCAGGCTGAAGAGGCCCGTGCCGCGCTGGCTCGAGCCGATGATGTCGTAGTCCGTGAGCGCCGCGCCGTCGTCGCCGTCGGGATTCGATGCGACATAACCTGCCATCAGGCTCGAGGTGCGCGACGGCGTGCGCAGCGGGCGCTGCGCCGGCACCTCGCCGAGCACGCGCACGAGGTGCGAATCGAGCAGCACGGTGGCGACGTAGCGGTCGCTGCCCGGCAGCACCGACAGGCGCCGGTAGATCTCCTGGTCCTCGATGCGCTCGGAACCCGGTGTGCGCACCCGTTGCACCACGAGGTTGAAGCGGTCCTCTTCGTTCTCGCCGATGCCGTCGAGATCGACCGACGCGCGCAGATACTCGCGCGAGCCCGGCGCGATGCCGACCAGGGTGAGCGGCGCACCGCCCGTGGGGAGCGTGATGGTGGGCGGGCGGGCGCTGTTCGCGACGCGCACGACGATCGCGGTGCGCCCGCCGTTCTCGAAATACTGCTCGAGCGCGTAACTCATCGTCGAGGGCTGCCACAGCCCGCCGAAGAGGCGCACGTACTCCGCGAAATTGTGGATGACGACGGGATTGTTGACCGGACCCTTGAGTGCCCGGCCGACGAAAGCGGTGATGCCAGTGGCCACGCGGGCGATCGCGTGCCCTGGTCCACTTTGTTCCGAGATGTCGAAGCCAGTGACGGCGTCGGCCACTGCTGCCCCCCGTGAATCCGTCGGACTGTAGCATAACGGCGACAGTCACAGTCGGTCACGAGCTCGCGCTTCACCCCTCGCGCGCGGGTGACGTGCGCACGGATGGCGCTACCTGCGCGATTCGGTGGGGGAGTCCTGTCCCGCGGCGCGCCGCCGCTGCTCGGCATTCGCGGCGTCGAGATCCCGCCGCTTGCGCTCGATCTCGTCGAGCATCAGCTTCAGCCATTCGCTGAGACGTTGCCCGCCCGGCGCCTGCGGCTGGGTGTCGCTCATGGCGCGCCCACGATCGCATCGAGCGACGCGGCGGTGATCGGATGGTAGCCGGGCCGCGCCCGCGCATAGACCGCGCGCGCGCGCTGCGCGCCGGACTGCGTCTTCATCATCGCGGTGTACAGCGGCACGATCAGCTTGCGGCGCCCGATCGACTCGAGGTACTGCTCGAGCCGCGGCCAGGCCGGCTCATAGTCGTTGCGT
>Ga0116144_10005273_pt1 | contig 11828 bp, 12 predicted proteins | sample AD_UKC035_MetaG_FD_89746 | JGI IMG/M metagenome (GOLD analysis project Ga0116144, IMG submission 89746) | Active sludge microbial communities of municipal wastewater-treating anaerobic digesters from USA - AD_UKC035_MetaG | ecosystem: Engineered > Bioreactor > Anaerobic > Digestate | place: USA... | reverse complement strand
TCCTATCAGGGAATCATCGCACCGGCCTCGTGCTTCTGCTTCACCAACGTGATGGAATAAGTTGACTCATGGCGTCTTATGCATCGGGTGAGGATCTGTTCAAGCGATACGACACGCAATTGCTGCTGCGGTTGCTGTCGGACGCTGGTCCTGCTCCTCTCTCCCGTAATGACGCCCTGACTCACGAAAATCTCACGTTTGCATTGGAGGCAGCCAGCGGACAGGTCGAGAGTGCATTGCTGCATGGTGCTCGCTATTCGGCCGCCGATCTGGCGGGACTCACCGGGAATGCCGGAGAGTACCTGAAAGACATTGTGTGTTGCCTGGCCATGGTTCGAATTATGAATCGCCGGCCGGAAACGCATGCGGAATTCCGCAAGGAAATGATCCAGCAGCAACGGGAATACCTGGAATTGCTGCAGTCGGGCAAGGATGTGTTTAACCTGACGGCGCACGTCGACGCGGGCGTAATTGCCAAGGTGGAGACAAGCGAGACGGTTGTTTTGACTCGCAATCTGCGAGCCGATCAATTACGCGGTCACCTATTTAGTCCGGAGTAGCAATGGCTGATTACGATCCCGCATGTCATTCGACAAAAAAACTCGGCTTACTGGATATTCGCATCGCGGCTCCCTACGACGGGACGCTGGTGGACCTGGGACACGCGACGGATCAGGTGGACCGCCAACACCGTCCGTTTCTGTTGGATGTTCCCGGTTCGCGGAATGGTGGTGCTCAAGGACCGCCGATTGAGATTCAGTGGCTGGGTGAGGTCGTGGTGGTCATATTCTCGCTGTCCTCGTACCTGCAAAGTTCGGTCGACCTGGTGCGCGAGCGAGCCATCATGTCCACCGCGGGAACGATTGATCAGGATGACGTCGGCGAATTCCTGATGACGGACAACGCGTTTCGGCTGTTGCTGCATGCGAAGGAACCCACGGACACGTTCAATTTCTGGTGTGCCATTCCCCGAGAGCCGATCCGGGTGGGCGATGGGCCCAAGTATTCCGAGTGGGCCATGTCGTTTGAGTGCCATCGGCCGCCGTGCGGTCATGGCAAGGCAAACATTCTTTGGGATCGCAACAGCGATGCCTATGCTTAAAGGGTAGCGATAGTGTTGGGAAAACTGGTGCAATGGTGGCGAAAACGATCTGTGGATCGGTCGCGACTCATTTTCGAATTTTGGGACGGCCAACAGGTCGCCCGGCGGGATCCTCTTCTACTGGAACGCCGAATCGCGATGCATCCGGAATGGCGCCCGGACGTTCACTGCATCGAGGCCAACGATGGCAATCAGCAGGCATACGAATTGACGCTGCGAGCCCTGCGGGAAATCTTCGAAGTCGAGGCCTACGACGGCACCAAGGGGATGACCGAATGGGAGGTCATGGGTCTGTTTACGGACTACCTGAGTTTCATGGAAGAGGTAAAAAAAAACATGCTGCATTTGCAGACGTTGCCGGTCTCTACGGAGTCGACGTCGAACGCATCGAGCGAACCGACTACGAACGATTCGTCGGACTCTACCTGAACATCGATCGCGAGTCCTACCGCTGGATGAGTTTTGGATACCAGTCGGTCAGTACCGCCATCACGTTCTCGGTTCCACCGCTTGAATGGTTTGTCGCCAACGAGATTGATCCGGAACGCGGGTATTACGAATGGAGTAAAGCCCAGGCATCCCATAAACACGCGAGGGCATAGGACATGTTTCAGGCATTCATTGCAGCAGGGGCAGCAGCAGCCAGAGCGGCAGGAATGGCTGCGGGAGCCGTCGCCAGAGGAGCTGGAGTGGCGGCCAGGGGTGCTGTGGGGGGTGACCGGGCACTGGGACGCACGGCAGTCCGATCCAGTCGCGCGGCCAGTCGCACCGCGATTCGCGCCCGTCGGGATCAACGTCTTCATCGCATCCGTCGGTTGCGTAGTCAGCGACAAAAGTCGGTTCGTGTGAATCGAACGTCTTCGGGAGTGTTTCGGTACATCAATACCGCCATGGGCGGACGGCGCGGGCTGTTTTCAACTCCGTTGCGGGCATTCATGCGGGGGCGTCGACGTCGCGGATTGCGAAACCTGCGACGGCAGTCGGGTATTGGCTATCGTCGAAGTGGCGGGGCTCGTTTCCGGTTGAATTATCCGGCGACGGGTCCGGGTGGGGGTCAATCGACTCGATCGGGAACGCGCTTGATCAGCATGCCCAGTCGGCAGTGGAACACGCACACCAACAATGCCACGCGATGGCCCAATGGTCGCAGGCCGTCAATGCCAACAGGCAATCTATCGGGTCTGTTTGGGCAAAACGGTGGGTTTGGTGGCAATCTGGTGAATATGGCGTTGAGCACTTTGAGGTTCAACATTGCAGGCGTCGTCGCGGCATTGGGTGCCATGCGCTACTCGATCATGCAAACCATTGAAAGTCAAAAGGGGTTTAACGGGACCATTTCAGAGGGCCTGGCACAGCTAAATGCCGCGAGGATTCGTCGGCAGATCACCTTTGGTCGTCGGACGGAAATGTCCTCGGCGGCATTCCTGAATATGACCAACAAACTGGAACAGGCTTTGGCGCCGCTGAAAACCGAGGCGTTTAAGAGCGTGACGTCGTTGGCGACGATTATCATGCACGGGGTTACGATGATGATCCCCGGATTCCTGGCAACGGCAAGTGCTTGGATGCCTCAATGGCTTCGAGACGGCTTGAAATCCATGAACGATCTTGCCGATGAGTTGGGTAAAGCAAATCGACAATCAAACAAGGTCGATGGGCGCAATGCCCCTGTCGTTCTCGCCGATCTCTACCGGTTCATGCGGAGCCACAATACGCCGGGTGCACCGGGTCCAATCAGCAAACCGGCGCATGTGCCCAACTTGCCTCGGAAGTTTCGTAATCCGGCGGGAGGAGGCCCCTGATGCCACAGCGATTCGATTGTGGAACGGTCATTCACTGGGGGCAGTTGCGATTGCAGAACTGCCATATTTCCTCGTTTGACCAGGACGTGCGCATGGATGACACGAACAGCGACAGCATGTTCACCACGTTCAAAATCAGCATTGAGACGATTGTGCACGAGTCCAATGTTCCGTTGGGCGTGATTGATCCGACGCTGGACCCAATCAATGCGGTCGACAAATTGGGGATCGTGCAGGCCTACCTGATGCACAATCGCCAGGTGTTTGAAATGTATTTTGAGGGGGTTCGGTGGATCCGGGTCACCCCTCACATTTCGCCAGTAATTAACGGGGTTCCGGTTTGGAATCGGAATGGCGACGCGGCATCGGTTTATCGGGGTGAGGTGGACGTCAACAACGGTCCCAAGTGCACCAGTTGCCGGGTGACCCACGTAGCCGGCCGCAAGGCGTTTCGAATTCAGGCGACCTTTGAAATCTCTGTGTTGACTTGTCGCGTCGTGTTTGACGAGACGCCTGAACCGGGCCTCGATGGATTGTTTTTGCTGAACAATCGTTGGTCGCTGGACGAGTCGATCGACAACGAATGGCACTGGACGCGGACGATTACCGGAAAATGCCGCGTCGCCCATGCCGAATTGTGGCAAACCCGGATCCGATACCTGCTGATTCCCCGACTCAGTCCGTTCTACCAACTGGAGTCGATGACGTTTGTGCAATCGACCGACGCGCTGTCAATGCAGTATTCGATCGTGATGCGCAGTCGACATGCCGCTCCACCGTATCCAGCGATCGACTGGGAGGGGGAACACTCGGAGGAAACAGGACTGGGAGGCGGAACGGGCAAAAGCTCGTTGACGATTCGCCTGACCGGTGCCCCGCATTCGTCCAAACAGGATCTGTTTATTGCCGCCATCGCGGTGGCAGAAGCTCGGATCGGTTATCTGAACCAGAATTTGGACGATGAAAATGCCGGTTCGTTTTGGGTGACAGGCTGTTCCACTACGGACATCATGCACACCAATCAACTGACGTTTTCGGTCAGTCTGGAACGGGCATTTTCGTCCACGATTGAGAAGAGCAGGAACGACGGCGGGAAAGAAACTTCGATCGACAGCTATCTGGGCGTGACCTGGTCCATGCTGGAAAAATGGCCGATGGCTCCATCGGAGTTTGGCGGACCGTTGGCTAACTATCGACCGGACGCCTGGCCCGAACCGATCCCCATGAGCGACGAGGGTCCGGCAAACATGTTCCGGCGGATGTTTTTCAGTCCCTGCCTGGAGCCAATTGGAGCAGCCTGGACCGAGGTGCTTTATCCTGACTACCCCGAACACCACGAAAATAACGGTTTGGTTGAGGCGGAAGAAGTCAAACCGAAGGTGATGCGCGGGGACGCTGAAATTGAGATGCCGGCACCGACCGGGGAACATCGAGTCAGCGCCGATCACGCAAAAAACATGTACCGGCATGCCGAGATTCACAGCCAGTATTTCATCGACCACAACGTCTTTGCGTTGCCGAAAATCATTGATTACGACGCCAGCAACCGGACCGATTCCGACAGTGTGCTGGTTCGTGCCGCGCGACCGACGACGACCTGGTGGTTCACCTACCGAGCGGAACAGGTCGGGAAGAAACCGAGAATCCCCAAAGCCATCGTAGAGTTTACCGACAAGAACGGCATTTATTACATGCTGGACGAGGAGGAAATCAAACCGGGGTGCCCGATTCTCAGCGCCGATGGCGGCATGTATTCGTACACGCTCGAATGCCGGTTTGTCTACAAACTCAGCCGCCGGCCAACGGTGGGCGATACCGTCTGGGCCGGGGCACTGCCGTGGGATTCCAGCGGCAAGGACGACAATGCTTGGCTGTTGGATGACGACGCCTATTCCGAAGACATCATTTAGAGACCCCTGCCATGGCCATCAATTACACTTTGCTTTTCGACCGGATCCGGGCCATTGTCGCGGCTTTGGACACCCAGCAGGCGATTCCGGCGACGATCGAGACCGCGGTGGATGACGTCCTGACGGAGTATTCCGGATCGTTGGTCACCGCGGCCGAGTACAGTGCGGTCCAGGCGGTTGTGGCCAGCAGTCGCGCCGAAAGGAATCAGGGGGGATTGCGAAACGCTTTGATCAACCTGATGGGGCAGGAGGTGGTCCGCCAGGTGGTCGCCGACGTGCTGACCTTTCGCGGATCCACCAATGAGGCCATCACGGAACTGATCCGACAAATGAAGGCCGATTCGGAGTCGGTGGATGCCTGCACCACGGGTATTTCGGTAGGCACCGCCTCGGGCAAAGCCCGGTTTCTCGGGTCGCTGATCGACGTGGACGGAGTGCAAACCGAACGAGTCTTTGCCGAAACGGCTGCGATCACAGCATCCAGCACAGGATTGGCGATCACCACGCAAACACGGGTCCAGCCGACGGATCCCGATTGGCCGGCCGGATCCCAGTTGTCCTTGAGTCTGCCGGTTTCGTCGATTGGCGGTCTGGTGGCCAACGGCACGTTTGACGCCGAGAGCACGACCGAAACCTACTATCCGGACTTGTGGCAGGTGCTGGTGGGGACGGTGGGGACGACGATTATCCAGACCCAGTACAGTACGCAAACCGTCACCCTCAGTGGGGATCCGACCGAGGGGTGGTACAACCTGACGTTGACCGATGCGGATGGCAACGTGCAAACCACGGAGCCCATTGCCTGGAATGCCGAGGCCAGCACGATCGAATCGGCAATCAATTCGCTGACGGGATGGGACGTCGACGTCGCGACCACGGGGACCGCGCCCAACCTGGTGCACACGATCACGTTCAATCAGGCGGGGACTCCCAGCACGCTGACGGTTCACAATGAGACCGACGGAACGATCACGCCGGCAGCCGGTTCGTCGGTGGATACGGGCGGGAGTGACAAGCTGGCCATGGTCTGGGTTGGCAACGGTTCGGAACTGACCAGCCTCGAACAGCGCATGACGCTGCAGCCGTCCACAGTCTACGCCGTGGCGTTGCGATTGAAACGAGAGGCCGCGGCCACAGGCGTGATTCGTCTGCGACTCGTCGACGGCACCAACACCGTATTGGATGACGACGCCGGCACCGCCAACACGGTCAGCCAGGACGTCAGCACGGTGAGCACCAGTGCTTTTGATTGGGTCACCGCCTTCTTTCGAACGCCATCAGTTTTGCCGGATGTGGTCAAGTTGAACATTGCGTTGACAACGGCTTTGGCAAATACCAAAAAGCTCTATATTGACTCGCTGACGATGGTCGAAGCGAGGCAATTGGGGACATTGGGAGCCTGGTTTGCGTTGATCGAAGGGGACGCGCCGCCTGCCTTTGGGGATTCCTATTCGCTGTCCTTCACCAACAACCGGGCGGGCAACATCCAAACCCGTTTTGTTCGGCATTTTGGCCGACAATTGCCGTCGGACAATTCCGGCAGTGAAACCATTTTGGACTAGGTGATTTCCATGATTGAAGTACAGGCCGCGATTGCAGACGTGGATCGTCGATTCCGATTGACCCTCGGGAAATCGATGGAAACGATCGTCAACATTGTTCGAGACTGCGAGCGACGGGAGTTGATCACTCCTGAGGACAGCGAGAATTTGACGCTGAACACGATTCGACTGGGCGTCGATCTGGGGTTCGCAATGGGAAAAAAGGCGATGGCCGCCGAGGTCCAGGCATCCGCGAAATCGGACGCGGGTCAGGCCTTGGTGGCGGAGGGGGATGATGCCGGTGACGAGGTGCCCGCCGTGGGCGAGGCCGTGACCGACAGTGACTAGATAGACCATGGCCGCCGGAGCACCAGCCGGCTACGCCACAGTGCGGCCGTTTCGCTACGCGGCCGCACTGATCTTACAACGGAGGAATCGCGGATGGCCGACGTTGCGCACGTCAATCAAGCTGACGTCCTGCAGGCAATCCGGAACCGGATTTGTGAGCAGTTGCCCCATTTTTTCAGCGACGTCAATGTCTACGTCGACGATCAGCCCCTGCCCAGTAACGACCGTGTTCCCGACTTCATGCACTGTATCAGTGTTTGTCCTTCCGACGGGAATTTCGAGGGCAATGCGCCGTGTGACATCCGCGAGGCCTTTGGCATCGACGTGACGGTGATGAAGCGGGATCCGATCGACCAGCCCGGGCGGCTGGACGTGGCCTTCGTGGACGACGAGCACGGATTGATCCGGTTTTTCAAGCCGGCTTTGATGACCGCCCTGTTGATTGACCAGGATCCGACGACGGGTTCGCGACGTCGCTGGATGCCCACGACGGCCGACGGTCTGGAAATGCTGGCCGAGGATCTGAAAATCGTCGGGTTCACCAGTCCAAAACGAGTCGAATCGTGGCCGATGCTGGCCATGACGCTGCATCTCAACACCACGATTCTCTGGGCGATATGACTGATTTTAAGAAATACCGATCGCTAAAGCTGACGGCGGGGTTTTTGTTGCGGTCGATAAACCGCGACTCCGAATACGACAACGTGCACAGGGTGGATCAGACACGTTCGTCGGACTTTCATCCGATTCTGTTTGCGACGCCGGAGATTCAGTCCTACATCGATCAGTATTTGGTGACCGCGACTAAAACGGTGATGCGGTCGGATTTAAGGTCTTCGCGCATTCCCCATGACGCGTGCTGTGGACCGGAGGAGACGTTGGAGCCCATTCCCTTGGAGCCCCAACCGGAATTGAAAATCAACCAATTCTATAACCCGTATACGTGGTCCGATTTTGGGTTCGGGCACTTTCTGGTTGACGAAGAAACCTTTCAATTCATCAGCGGGATGCAGACCGATCGATTGATGACGCTGTTTGTGTCAAAACTGGTTTATCTGGATGACGATGGCAGGACCAGACAGCTTCGAGCACACGAGTTCATGTCCATGGTCGGCTTTGCCGCCATCGGCACCGAGGTGGGGAAACGGGTCTACGTGGTGACGATGGTTGACTGGCGGTTTTATGGCCGTCAGGTAATCGGCGACCACTACCTATCGTTGGCAACATTGAGTAGTCAACCGACGTGGGACAGGCTGTTCGATGCCTGTTATGAGGAAATGGACGACTCCCCGTGGTGTTACCAGTATTTTAGCTATCGGCGCAGGGTACACCCAACGGACAGGTCGAATTTGAAAACCAGTTTGTTGGCAGCCGTTTGGGGCCAACCAGACAGCCGGTATTTCCGACAGGGTGCCAATGTCGCCACCGCCTGGGACAACATGTTTTTCAGCAATACGCTGGGCTATTCGGGACAGTCTTTTTCGAGTGATGTTTCCGGTCAGTCTCTTATGGAATTGCTGCAAGGTGACCTGACCGACTCTGGCCCGCCGGTGCCGAAGGATTTGGACCCGAACACGGGTCAAAAATCGCGAATAACGTTTTCGATTTGGTTTCGTCGCCGAAAAAAAACAAAAGTGCAATGCGGAGATTTTTTGTACCGATTGGGGATTGGTGATACACACTTCTTCTCGTCGATGTACGCTGTCTACGACCCGCAAAACGACATTGCCAACCAATCTGCGCTGGATAGTTATTACGACCACCTGTCCGCACAATGGGCCGAACGACTTCCAATCAGCAGTCACTCACTAATTGTACCTTGGCCCTTTTCCAGTGGATCCATCATTGACTTTGGCAACACGGTCCCGGGGGCGTTGTACCACAACCGGGGAATGATGCTGGCACCCGTCCATCAGCACCTGTACGCGGTCGATGAGCAGCACGACAGTTGCAACGAACAATGCATGATCGACATTGATGATTACTCGGACATCATCTATCTCGATCGCTCCAGCTTTCACCGGGCAACGGTGATCGGCTCCAAGTGGGAGCCGATCGTCGAGCGTTGGCATTACACGCTCGAAGTCGAGGGCCGATGTTATTTTGCTTGGGAGGACTACCAGGAGAATAAATTCACGGTCCCCGATGTTCGATCCAATAGTTGTGGTCGGATTCCTGTTGGCACAACCGGCCTCTTTCGGATCGACGAGTGCTGCGGCACCTCGTTTGACCCTGATTGCGAGAAATGCGTCGTCAGTGTCTATGTTCCAGGCCAGGGAACATTGCTGACGCAAGCACCAAAGGGCACGTTTCGCGGGGTCGCCCTGGAGGACATACCCAAGGGGGATACGGGGCTAATTCAGATCCAGGGTTGCCGGTCGGACATGTCGTTCAATGTCAACGCGAAGAACTGGTCGGAATGCGACGCGGAGACGGACGATAAACTGGTGGTCACGGTCGACGAGTGCTGCCAGGTGTTTTTCAATCTGTGCAAGTGCTGCGACAATTCCTGCTGTGAAAACGACAAGGTCTATTTCTGCGCCAACGGCGAACAGGTGGTTTTGGAACTGAATGTTCCCAAGGTCATCATGCTGGATGAATGCGACGACAATTGCGTCCAGGCTTATTGGACGGTCACGCTGACCGAAAAGACGATCAGCGAGGACTGCGAGACGATGGATGTCACGATCGAGATTGTCCCGTATTGTGACGCCGAACGGCCGGTGGAGACGGTGTCCGCGACGTTCAACTGTGCGACGCCGAGTTGTGAGACGGGTACCGGCACCTACTTCCCGATCGATTTCAGCTACGGGAATTCGAAGGATTGCACCTGTCAGCCTTGTGTTGCCTGTGAATGCGATTACCCCAATTTGTATGTCTGCTTCAACGGCATCACGTACGACCTGTCTGATTTCAGTCAGAAGACCTGGGACGTCCCGCCCGAGTGCTGCGAGGACTGTCCCGGTGGCGGCAAACTGTACCTGCGGTTGGTCGACCGAGTTGTCTCGGAGGATTGCTCGACGCAAACCTGGTCGGTCACGGGATCGTACACGTGCTACGGAACCGGTGGTGGCGGTGGCGGTACGGATCCAGGCGGTCCGATGTCAATCATTTTGCCCATGCCGTTGAACCATGATTTTGAAATCATCACCGCCTGCGACGAGGAAACGTGTGACGTCGCGTTTTCAATCCCGTTTGTCGCCGATTGCCAACTGGCACTGACGGCCAGCAACTCCAATGCCTGCGATCCGTGCGACCCGTGCGCCCCGGATCGTCCTGATTGCGTCGATGGCATTCAGATTCTTTTGCCTGGGGACGAGGAGCGAGGTTGGGGCGGAACGCTGGGAGCCAACTGGGATTTTGTGTCGTCTTCCTACGACACGTCGACCGGTAACTGGCAGTTGATTGCAAGAGTCAAAGCCGGCAGGACGGGATACAGCAGTGGACTACTTGTCGCCAACGCCTATTCAAACGCGGCGATAACCAACCATTCCCCGGCAGCGTCGGGCCCCTATTCGGAGGGGACGGTTCTCACGATTGAGGGCACGTCGACCCCTCCAACCGCGCTGAACTGCTCTGGCTGGAGAATCCTCAGCACCGTTCCAAGCCAACAGCACATTGGCTACGACTTCGAATGTCGTCACTGCAATAACCAGGCTGGCGACAGCATCTCGGCGGCTGGATCGGTGAGCGCGACCATGGAAGGGGCTGTGTCCGTTACCGAGGCGGGTCAGTCCGTTTCAACCTCGGGGACCGTGGACACCAATGAAGTGATTGGCGACATTGCAGTCACCCAGGCTGGGGACACCGTTGCCGCGTTTGGAACGATTTCCGGAATCATTGAATGATCGGCCTCATTTACAAAACCACCTTTTGACAGGAAAAAGCCATGACTTTGCAATACTCTGAATCCGTGAGAAATGCCCAACTCGATGCGAAGGAAACGACGATCGGCACGGCGCCCAAGTTGAGGATCTACACGGGCACCCAGCCGGCCAACTGTGCGGCGGCTGCATCGGGCACCCTGCTGGTCGAAATCACTCTGCCATCGGATTGGCTCAGTGCGGCATCGGGAGGCAGCAAGGCGAAAGCCGGCACCTGGTCGGGGACCGCCGTTGCGACTGGGACCGCGGGCCACTACCGAATTTACGATTCGTCTGGGACCACCTGCCATGAGCAGGGCGATGTGTCCGACGATTTGAGCCTGTCACCCAGTGCCTCGATCACGTCGGGGAACACGGTGACGATCGACAGCTACTCCACGACCGCAGGGAATGCCTGATGAAACGCTGCCAGCACCTGGGGCCGATCAAGCGGCGCGAGAACGGCTATCACGTCTTGAAATGCGGGATCTTCGGAGAGTGCACGGGGCTGATGTGCCGGGATTGCGGTCAGTTCGTGGATTCGGGCGTCGAGATTCACGGGTTGCTGATCGAGTCGGCAGCCAAGCCGGCTGATCTGGTGGCCGCCAGCGCGGTATCGACGACGAAAGCGAAGACCACGAAGGTTTGCCAGCATCGAAGCCCCGAGCCGGTCCGCCATGAAGAATGCCGGCCATGCAACGGGCGAACCAGCCTTCCCGTGTTTCATTGCACCCTCCACGGATGCGATTGTGCGGAATCCAAGGTCACGGGCATGAAAATCGATCGAATTTGCAAAATTTGTCCCGATGGGCCGTGGTCCGATTGAAATTTTTGGTTGCATCTGGCGAATAACCCATTTAGGATGCAATCCAAAGGGGACTCACCATGAACTGCGTACAAAAAAACCGACTTGCCTGCCTGATCGTTCTTGCCGCATCTTTTTTCCCATTTGCCTACGGATCTTCTGGGCAGTTGACGGTGTATCAGGTCGTCAGTGCGGCGGTGGATAAGTCAAAGGCCGAACAAGCGTATTTGATCGAAAACGACTTGTTTGCATCCATGACGATCGCAACAGCAACGGGTGTGTTTCTGTTGGTTGGCAGTTGTCTGGTGATGAACCTTCGCCCCTTCCCCTTTTTGATTGCCCTTGGCATGGCTTCGATGCTGTATCAGTTATGGTCGACCGTCAATGCGACGCCTGAATCCAGTGCGATTCTGACCAGCCTTGGGACGGGTCCGGGGTTTGGACTGGGATTTTGGGG
>Ga0116144_10005268_pt1 | contig 11846 bp, 11 predicted proteins | sample AD_UKC035_MetaG_FD_89746 | JGI IMG/M metagenome (GOLD analysis project Ga0116144, IMG submission 89746) | Active sludge microbial communities of municipal wastewater-treating anaerobic digesters from USA - AD_UKC035_MetaG | ecosystem: Engineered > Bioreactor > Anaerobic > Digestate | place: USA... | reverse complement strand
AGATCATGCCTGGACCACATCAGCCGGTAATACCTGATCGTTCGCTGCACAGTAAATAAAGAGTTGTAATGTGCAGCAAAGATAAGTTTTAAAAAAGTTTTTTGAAAAGTTGATAATAACTTAAAACAGGTCTTTTATTTTACTGACTCAGCTTTCATTTTTTTTGCCCAAAAAATATAAGACAGCACTCCCGGTATGATCCACATGAGCATACCTGCCATACGGGGATCAATGTTTCCCTGCGAGGCGGCAATAGCAGAATAGGTAGCGCCGAATAAATCAAAAAACAAACCGGCATAGGCCCACTCTTTCAGTTTATGTAGTCCGGGGATAAGAATAGTAACGGAACCGATCAGTTTAGCCCAGCCGATAAACGGAATAAAATATTTTGGGTACCCGAGAAAACCATGAAACACATCTATCGATTGCTGGTTTGACATGATATTCGGTACAGCCGAAAAGATCATCAGCCCTGCAAACAGCAGGGTAAATACCCAGTAAAGTATGTTAATGGCTTTTGTATTCATGCTGATCAGTTTTATTATTAAATGCGGTTGTTTACTAGTTTCCGTCATAGGCTTTCTGCAGATCAGCAATGATTATTTTTTTCATCTTCAGCATAGCCTGCATGGCACGGTCTGCTTTTTCCCTGTCAGGACTCCCAATCAACTCACCAAGTTTTGTGGGAACTATTTGCCAGCTTACACCAAATTTATCTTTTAACCAGGCGCACATACTTTCCTGGCCACCATCAGTGGTGAGTTTGCTCCAGTAATAATCTAACTCTTCCTGGTTTTCGCAATCTACCACCAGCGATAGACCTTCGTTAAAAGAAAACATATGCGGACCTGAGCTATCCATACAGGCAAATATTTCCCCGGCTAATGAAAAACGGGCATGCTTGATATACCCTTCCACATCGGGCTCGCCTTTTTCGTAGCGGGCAATCATCTCTGTTTTTGATCCAGGGAATATAGAAGTATAGAATTCAATAGCCTCATTGGCCCTGCCACTGTTTTGCTGCGTGAACATGAGGCTGGGGATGATGGAGAGGCTTTGCATGTCACCAATTCCCTGTGTGGCAAGTGGAATCATGAGTTGCCAGTTCACCCCGTATTTATCCTGGCACCAGCCATATTTGTTACTCCATGGATAACTGTTTAGCGGCATCATAATCATTCCGCCTTCATTTAATAATTTCCACTTTGCTTCAATTTCTTCTTCCGTTTTACAAATCACAAAAAAAGAAATAGAAGGATTTATTTTAAACTTTGGCCCGCCATTCAGGGCCATGAATTTTTTACCGCTGAGTTCAAAAATCTGAACAAGGCCGGTGTCGGCTGTGATCTTTGAATTTTCAAATACTCTGCAATAGAATTCAGCGGCTTCTTTTCCTTTGCCATCAAACCAAAGGCAAGGATAAATTTTGTTTGACATGTTTTTTATTTAGTTTAATTGCTAGAATAAAACCGGTCAACATTTTACTCATGCATCCGGAATTTCAGGCTCAACCAGTTTTTTCAGTTTCTCCAACGATTCCTGCCAGCCTAAATAACACATCTCTGCCGGTATTACTGATGGGATACCCTCCTGGGTAATTTTTAATTCTGTGCCGCAGGAAACTTTATTAAACCAAACGGAGACGGTCATTTCGCCCGGTAAATTCGGATCATCAAATCTATCGGCGTACTTCAGAAACTCACCCGGTTTTATTTCCAGGTATTCACCGCCAAAAGAATGACCGTTCCCGGTTGTAAAATTGGTAAACGACATTCGATGGATTCCGCCCACTTTAAAATCAAGTTGGTGCACTGTACATAAAAAACCATAGGGTGGCAGCCACGATGCAATCGCAAGCGGGTTGGAAAATGCACGGAAAACTTTTTCTGGCGATGCCGTAAACACCCGGTGAAGGAATACGCTGTTGGTTGACATATTACTTGTTTAAGAGTGAATTATTTTTTTTCACAATTAATCATCCACTTTACTCCAAATTTATCGGCAAAGCTTCCCCAGTATGCACCCCAGAACATATCAGTCAGTGGCATTTCAACTGTGCCGGCATCAGAAAGGCCTTTGAAAAGACGATCGGCTTCAGCCCGGCTATCCACATCTAAGCTGATATACATATTGTTGCCCTGGCTTACTTTAAAACCCATTGCTTCGGGGGCATCAGAGCCCATCAATTTATAGCCATCGGAGATGGGTAATGATACATGCAGCACTAAATTTTTTGAATCCTCCGGAAGCGGTGGCATTCCTTCCTGCGGTGGCATATCGCCAAAGCGGTTAATACCGCCTTCAAACTCGGTCCCGAAAACAGATTTATAAAAATTAAATGCCGCTTCTGTCTGATTGGTGAAATTCAGATAAACATTTGCTTTTGTCATGGTTGGTTCTTTAAATTGTTTCTGTATTTTTTTTAAAACTGTTGAGAATAGATTGCCACCCGAACCGCTGCATCTCCAGTGAATGCATGTTCTCTGCTTCAAAACTCTCGATAACCACTGTCTTCCCTTCTTTCTCTTCAAAACTTACTTTCATTTTTCTTCCATCACCCATGGTGGAAGCAATAGTTTTGTTTTTCACTACTTCATCATGCACACCGCCAAAATCGAAACTGAAACTTCCATCCTTGGCCGCCATAGTGGAAGAAAATTTACCACCCGGTTGTACATCATTTTCGGCTTTAGGACAATGCCAGTCATCGGAAGCCTGGTTCCATTGGGTAATATATTTGGGCTCCGTCCAGCAAGTCCACACTTTTTCTATCGGTGCATTAACTTCTGCTGATATAGTAATAGTGGTTTTCGCTGTTCCTTCGGCTAGTGCTTTTACACTGGCCAGTGCACGGGGCCACATCTTTTCAAACATATCCTTATACTCATCGTTGATATCCATGTCAACGGTTAATTCGGTTGAACCATTCTCGCCTTTCAGTGTATAGTTCTCCATGGAGCCGGCCCAGATATTTACTTCATCGCTGGTAGTGTCTTCTATCCCGTTTTTTACAATACCCAGGTGGCGGAACGACATGTATTCATTCGGACGGTTAGCGGCCACTTCACTTACCATGCCGGCACCATTGCCATCGAGGAAAAGCAGCTTGCTGCCTTCTTTCCAGTTATCGGTTTGTACAGTGGAACTTTCTGAGAAAGCTTTTGTCCATGCCCTGTAAGCATCGAGATCCCATAATACTTCCCATACTTTTTCTTTGGGAGCATTAATAGTTGTTGAAACGGTTATCTTTTGCATAGCAAGTCTGTTTATTATTTTTTACTTGATTTGGCTGCTGCTTTTTCTTCATTCTGCTTCACCCTGTATTTCACTATACGCTTTACCAGGTCAAGCGGTATAGGTTTATCTAATGGAAATTGCACTGTGCCCTTTCCTCCTTTGTACCCGGCCAGTTCTTTTTTGAAGGGCTCAGCTGTTCTGGGAGCAGGGTACACACTAACATGGTTGGTAAATCCTGCAAAATAGATAAGCATGCCATGATATTTATAACCTGCAATACCATAACTAATTAATTCTTCTGCCTTAGGGGCAGCTGCTTTAATGGTTTTGCGGATCTTCTCCAGCGCTGCTTTTACAGGTGGTGGGAAAGATTGGAGATATTCATCCACAGTGTTTGCTATGTTTCTTTTCATTGCAGAGGCCATGTTGGTTTTTTTTGAAGGGCATTAAAGCTAACCTATTTTTTGTTTTTTTGATAGTGCAGCAGCCAGTGATTTCCGAACTTATCCGACAATCCGCCCAGCAATGCTCCAAAAAAAGTTGTTTCAATGGGATGAGTGGCCAGGCCACCGGCAGATAGTTTTTTGTAACAGCTTTTTATTTCTTTTTGGTTTTTGCAATCCAGCATTAGGGAAACAGCATTTCCTTTTATCAATCCTGTTTCAGGTACCATATCAGAACCCATCAGTACCAGTTGATCATTGGTGAGTGAGGCGTGAAGGATGCAATCTTTCATTTGTTTTGGCATTCCGGCAGCCAGCGGCGACTCACCAACAGTTTGCATTTCCAGTTTACCACCCAGGCATTTTTTATAAAAGGCCATGGCTTCCCTGCAATTGCCATTGAATGTTAAGTATGAATGCAGACGGGTCATAGTTTTTCTGATTAACCGTAAACCGGGAGCACAAAGATGACAAGCTTGCTTTTTTTTACAGGTGGCATATATGACAGTTTAGGGGGTTGATTGCGACAGGCGGTTCTCCTATCTTCATGCAATGAAAAAAGTATCCATCCTGGTGCCTGAATCATCGGTGATGCAGGCTATTGCTGATCCTCAGTATTTGTTTACAGCCGTCAATCTTTTTTTAGTGGCTGCCGGCAAGCCACCATTGTTTGATGTAGAGCTGGTGGGTGCAAAGAAAGAAGTACAACTCAATAACGGAATGTTTGCTGTTCATACCGACAGGCAGATAAAAGAGGTTAAAAAAACAGATCTTGTTTTTATTCCTGCCCTGTTTGGAGATATGAAAACGGCCATTGATAAAAACAAGGTGCTGATACCATGGATTGAAGAGCAATATGATAAAGGGGCAGAAGTGGCGTCACTTTGTGTAGGTGCTTTTTTACTGGCATCAACAGGTTTGCTCAATGGAAAAAAATGTTCTACTCACTGGGGTTTTATGAATGAGTTCAGGGAAATGTTCCCGGAAGTGGAAATGGTGGAAGGAAATATAGTAACAGAAGAGAAAAGGATCTACTCCAGTGGTGGTGCCAATTCTTACTGGAATCTCTTATTGTACCTGGTAGAAAAATATACCAACAGGGAAACAGCCATACTTGCTTCCAAATATTTTGCTATTGATATAGACCGCGACAGCCAGGCAGCTTTTGCCATGTTCAAAGGGCAGAAGGACCATGGCGATAAGGAAGTAAGAAAAGCACAGGAGTATATAGAGAAAAACATTCATGAGCGAATTACCATTGATGAACTGGCGGATAAAATGGCCGTAAGCCGGAGAACATTTGAACGGCGGTTTAAGCAGGCGACTAATAACTCTGTACTGGAGTATATTCAACGGGTAAAAATAGAAGCAGCAAAAAGAAGTTTTGAAAGCAGCCGTAAGAACATCAATGAGGTGATGTTTGATGTAGGCTATACAGATACAAAAGCCTTTCGCACCATATTTAAAAGAATAACAGGATTAACGCCAATAGAGTACCGCAATAAATACAATAAACAGGCAGGTTAGCTTAGCTTTTTTGAAAACACACATCAGGCATTATACATCCATTTTCTGAATTGAGGAGTGTTTTCCTGGCTGATAATTATAATATGATTTATTTCCGGCACATTCAGATCAACCTGTAGTTTCACCCTTTCAAATGTTTTAAATCCACGTATAAAATTAATGTTGATGATGTATTGCCGGTTGGCCCGGAAAAACTGGCTGTTATCCAGTGTTTCTTCAAGATCGCCCAGTGTTTTTTCGGCAATATATTTTTTTCCATGTACATCAATTACATAAACCAATTTGTTTTCGGTATAAAATAATACTATTTCTTCCAGCCGGAGGGAAATGTATTCTATTCCTTTCTTTACTACCAGCCTGTTCTTTTTGGGAATATCATATTGTTTTACAAAACGCTGTACGGCTTCATTATGACTGGTAAAATGTTTTTCAAACATCTGGTATTTGAATAATGCTTTTTCCAGGTCTTTCTTATCAACCGGCTTTAATAAATAATCTATTCCGTTGTGAGCAAACGCATTCATTACAAAATCATCATAGGCTGTAGTAAAGATCACCGGAGTTTTTACGTCCAGGGCTTTAAATATCTCAAACGAATACCCATCAGACAACTGCACATCACTGAATATAATGTCTACCTCGGGTGAGGCAGACAAACAGGCAATGCTCTCTGTTACAGACCCCAAAATGGCTTCAATATGAACAGTGTCGGTGATCTCGGAAAGAGTATGTAACAATGCATTCACCGCCAGCTTTTCGTCTTCAATAATAATTGCCTTTGTCATAATTATAGGTTTAAGGTTGCTTAATCAATGGCACATACACAGTAAAAAAATCCTGGTTGTTCTCAATGACAATGTCTTTGTGACAAATCAGTTTAAAACGCAGGCTGAGGTTTTTGAGCCCGATATTGGTTGAATTAATAGAGTAAGGTTTTGGTTTAATGTTGTTACTTATCTTCAGGTGTTTACCATTCATGATTATTTTGATAGTTAGCGGATTCTCTGCAGTAAACTCATTATGTTTTATGGCATTTTCAATTAACAGCTGTAACGCACAAGGCGGAATCATAACAGAACCGTAGTTCTCTCCAAGAGCCAGCTGCAGCTGCAGTTTCTTATCATACCTTAACTGGAGCAGGAAAAAATAATTATCAATAAAGTCAAGTTCATCCTGTAAAGGGATAAGTTCCTTATTCTTGTTCAACAGAAAATATTTGTAAACCTGTGCCAGTTTGTTGTTGAATGAATGTGCCTGGGCGGGATTGCTCAAAATAAGATGGTTCATTGCGTTCAGCGAGTTGAAAATGAAATGGGGGTCCATCTCGTTGGTAAGAGCCTGTAACTCTGCCTGTGTACGTTCACGGTCTATTTCATCTACCAATTTGGAATCCAATTCTCTTTCTTTCCGTAAAAAAATGATTTCATAGACAAGGGTAAAAACCAGGACCGTCAACACACAAAGAGATATAAATAAATAAATAGGCTCCCGGTGAAAGTCGTCTTTTGATAAGCGAAACCAGGTAAGGGCAGATATTATTCCGATACAGGCACCATAAAGGCCTGAAGCAAGGCAGATTGATGCGATTTTTAAAAAGGAAGCGGGAACAGAAACGTACAATGGCCTGATGCTGGTATGTATCCAGTTACTTCCTCTCCAGATTATGAACGAGGTAAGAATGAAAAACACATTGGCAATGATCAACTCCCCGGTTGAGTAGTAAGAATAGGTAATAATACCGGATAGCAGCGGTAGCATTATTCCTAACAGTGGAATAAAAATGATTCTGAGATAAATGTCTTTGATCATGGCAGCGGGTCTTAGATTGATAAGGTTTTTTAGGACACGGGATTTTTTCTGTCTATTAATCTAATGCAAAATAGACAGTAGTATTATCATGATCGCTGTTAAAAAATATCTTTTTTCTTTTCACGGACTAAATGAAGTACAAACGGTAATAAACTATCATGAACCCGTAACCCGGATGTTTCGGTAAGTATAAATAAAAACGAAAAACAATTGTTTGTATGTCATGCTTCGTCTGGCAACGCCACAAGTATTGTATATGCAGTGATTCACTTCATACTGGTGAGATGAACTACTAATTGCACATCTGCTTTTTCCCCGACTCTATAAATCATGTTTCGGTCAGGACAAATCATGTTTCGGTGATAAATACGGATTCTCTTGTAGCAGATCGGGTTGCTGCTTTGTCATGAACAAAGGAATAAACCTGATAATTCAGAAAAAAGTTTAATTATGAAAAAGTTGCTACTTACGGTCTTGTTATTAATGGCAGGATATTCTTTGCTGCTTGCACAAAAGGATGTCTCTGGTAAAGTGACAGATAAAAAAGACGGCGCACCGATAGCCGGTGTTTCTGTTACAGTAAAAGGTACTGCTCTTGTAGTGCAAACAAATGCGCAGGGAGAATTTACCCTCACCGGAATTGCGGGTAACAGTACACTGATCTTTACCAATGTCAGTTATAAAACACTGGAAACAAAAGTTGGTACCGGCAATACTATTAATGTTATGCTGGAAGAAGATTCCAAACAGTTATCAGAGGTAGTAGTTACTGCCAATGCAATAAAACGGGAGGCAAAGAGCCTTGGCTATGCTACGTCAACGATAACGAATGCTGAATTAACAAAGGGGAAAGACAGAAGTGTACTGAACTCCCTGCAGGGAAAAGTTGCCGGCGTGCAAATATCAAGCAGCTCAGGCGGGGTGGGAAGTTCAACCCGGGTAGTATTCAGGGGAGGCACCTCTATAACAGGTAATAACCAGGCCTTGATAGTGGTGGATGGGATACCCATTGATAACTCCCAGACAGATGCAGGTGATAACCTGAACAACCAGGTAGATGCAGGTAACAGGGGCAATGATATTAACCCGGAAGATGTGGAATCTGTTACCTTATTAAAAGGGCCGGCTGCGGCAGCCTTATATGGTACCCGTGCTGCTAACGGTGCTATTATAATTACGACAAAAACAGGCAAAAGCCTGAAAGGAAAGAAAACGGAGATCATTGTCAGCAGTGCCTATAACCTGGAATCAATTTTAAAATTACCCGATTACCAGAATGAATACGGACAAGGCGGGCAGGGGGCACCTGATTCAAGAGAGAATTTCAGCTGGGGACCAAGATTCGACGGAGCAATGCGTCCATGGGGACAGCAAATCGGCGACTCACAACGGGTGAAACCTTATGTAGGACTTAAGAATAATGTAAAAGAGTTTTTTGACATTGGAAGAACAATGACCAACAACGTTTCATTTGCGCAGAACAATGAAAAGAACAGTTATTTTTTATCTTTTAATAATATAGATCAGAAAGGAATAATGCCGGGAACAGAATACAAAAGAAATTCTGTTAAACTATCGGGAACGGCTGATCTGACAGATAAATTATACAGCTCGGCTTCTATTAATTATATACGTTCCAAAGGAGATCTTTCCATCCAGGGCCAGGGCAATTCACCATATGACCAGGTATTGCAAACACCCAGGGATATTTCTTTATTGGAACTTAAAGACTATAAGAATAAATTCAATGACCTGAATGGTTATTATGGCGCCTATACTGTTAACCCCTGGTATTATCTCGGCGAAGATTCTTATACATCTGTAGTAGAGAGGATACTCGGAAATGTTCAGCTCGGATTCAAACCGGTGAAATGGATCGATATCAGTTTGCGGGTAGGTTCGGATGTGTCTAATGATAAGCGTATACAAATTGAATCAAAAAGGGTGATTGATCCGAACAGCCAGAACTTTTCAAGAAAATTTGACGGGCATTATGCTGAAACAGGCATCAACATAAGAGAATTTACATCAGACCTGATCGCTACTGCTAAAAAAGATATTACACAGGATCTGTCATTAAGCGTCTTACTGGGCCATAATATCAGGCAGCGTAATGTAGACATTCAGTTCAGCGAGATCAATTCACTTACCATACCATTCTATTATAACCTGGCCAATTCGGCACAGCCGCCACGAAGCACAAACTTCAATAGTATACGCCGGTTATACGGAGTGTATTCAGATGTCAATCTTTCTTTCAGAAACTATTTATTCCTCGGCATAACAGGAAGAAATGACTGGTCTTCTACTTTACCAAAAGGAAAGAATAATTTCTTTTATCCCAGTGTGAATACTTCTTTTGTCTTTAGCGAAGCATTTAAAATGCCGGCTTTTATTTCCTATGGAAAAATAAGAGCCAGTGCAGCACAGGTCGGTAATGATGCAGCACCATACCTGTTAGAATCAGTATTCATTACAGGTACAGTAGGAGATGGTCAACAAAATTCACAGGTGAATTTTCCATTAAATGGTGTTCCGGGCTTTACGCAGAGTAACATCATTGGTAACCCGGAAATAAAACCGGAGATCACTACTTCTTATGAACTGGGTCTTGAATTCGGGCTTTTCAATAACAGGATATCCTTTGAAGGAACTGTTTATTCAAACAGAAGTAAAGACCAGATCATTACTGTACCTATTGCAGCCACATCAGGCTATACAACACAAACCTTAAACGCCGGGCTTATTACTAATAAAGGAGTAGAGATCCTGTTAAGAGGAACACCGGTGCGGGCAAAAAGTTTTACCTGGGATGTAACAGCCACTTTTACCAAAAATGAAAATAAAGTGGTGGAGCTTTTCCCCGGAACAGAACAACTGGGACTGGGAGGCTTTAGCGGCGGAACATTGGTGGCACAGGTAGGACAACCCTATGGTTCTTTCTTTGGTGCATCATTTTTAAGATCACCCGAGGGTAATATAGTAGTGGATGCCACAACAGGGTATCCTGTCATTGATCCGCAGGCAAAGATCCACGGAAATGTACAGCCGGATTTTCTCGCCGGGCTGAATAATAGTTTTTCTTACAAAGGATTCAGTTTATCATTCCTGTTTGATGCCCGCAAAGGAGGAGTCTTTTTTTCAAGAACCAGGTCATTACAGGAATTTCTGGGAACAGATCCCCGCACATTATATAATAACCGGGAGGCATTTGTGGTACCCGGCAGCGTAATACTTATGCCGGACGGAAAATATGCTGCTAATACAACACCGGTTCAAAATGCAGAGAACTACTGGACCTCTGTCAGCTCCACTACTGCGATGGAACATTTGATTGACGCCAGTTTTATAAAATTGAGAGAAGCATCATTGACATACAGGTTGCCTGCAAGCCTGTTCAGGAATAAATCTATCAAAGGAATCACCGTAGGGTTTTCCGGCAGAAACCTGTGGCTATGGACACCAAAAGAAAATACTTACTCAGATCCTGAAACCAGTTCTTTTGGGACAGGTAATGTACAAGGCTATGAGTATGGTACCATTCCTTCTATGAGAAATTATGGTGTCAACGTCAGGTTAACATTTTAATAAAACTAAAAAGTAAGTCATGAGAACAATAAGAAAAATTAAGCTGGCTGTTCTTGCCATCGTATTGCTCGGCACATCATCCTGCAAAAAAAATTTCCTGGATGTAAATGTTGATCCCAATAATCCAACACAGGCATCTGTTGATCTCGTTTTGCCAACAGCATTGGGCTATGCTGCATACAATCTTGGTAATCCATACCAGGTATTGGGAGGATACTGGGGCCAGGTATGGACACAGGGACCCACCGGCAGCCAGTTCCAGGCATATGATCAGTACAGCATTACCAGTACCAACTTCGACCGCCAATGGGTGAGTATCTATGCCGGGCCGTTGAATGATTTTAAATATATCATTGATGAAGGAATAAAATCCGGGAAGAATAATTATGCGGCTATTGGAAAGATCATGCAGGCATATCTCTTCCAGGTAATGACAGACCTGCATGGTGATATTCCTTTTTCAGAATCACTGCAGGCAGGCATAGGTGTGATAGCGCCAAAGTTTGACAGCCAGCAGGAAGTTTACGATGGCTTAATTGAGCTGGTGGATGAAGGATTGGCATTGATAGATGAGAACAGTTCAGTTCATCCCGGGGCAGATGATTTCTTTTATCATGGTGATATGCACCTGTGGCAAAAATTTGCCAACACCCTGAAATTAAAAATCTATTTGCGCCAGGCATATGTGCGGCCGGCAGTGGCACAGGCAGGCATACAGGCCATGTATGCAGCCGGGGCGGAATTTATTGACCAGGGAGATGAAGCAGCTGTCCCATTCAGCAATGTTACTTTCAATCAACATCCCCTGTATGCACATATAAATTCGGTGGGTGAATTTAATATTCTTGCCAGCCAGACCTCAATCGGTTCCTTGCTTGCATTGAACGATCCTAGAATTGATATTTTTTACAAAAGGGCAACAGCAGCTCCCAACACTGGTAATCATGTGGGAATAATTCAGGGTATGGGAAGGTTATTACCCAATCCCGCTTCATTGAATGACCGCCAGTTTTCCAAACCTGGTGCCGCTGTGGGTGGCCCCGATGGCCCGGCAGCCAGGGTAATATTTATAAGTGAAGCGGAAAGTTATTTTTTACAGGCTGAAGCTGTGCTGAGAGGATGGGGAACTGGTGATGCAGAGCAATTATATTATGATGGTATCGCTTTATCATTTCTCAGCTGGGGTCTTTCCTTTGCTCAGTTCAATACATATGCCTCGCAGGTGGCGGTTGAATACCCGGT
>Ga0116144_10005257_pt1 | contig 11863 bp, 10 predicted proteins | sample AD_UKC035_MetaG_FD_89746 | JGI IMG/M metagenome (GOLD analysis project Ga0116144, IMG submission 89746) | Active sludge microbial communities of municipal wastewater-treating anaerobic digesters from USA - AD_UKC035_MetaG | ecosystem: Engineered > Bioreactor > Anaerobic > Digestate | place: USA... | reverse complement strand
ATCAGCAGGGAAGGAACAGCATTAACACCCAGCTCCTTGGCCCTGTATGAATCCTGGTAAATGGCATCAAGGGTAGCATCCGACTCAAAGTCGTTCTTAAAACGTTCCGTATCAAGCCCCACTTCGTCAGCACATTGAAGCAGCACATTAAAATCGGCTATGTTTTGTGTTTCAACCAGGTGAGCCTTTTGTATCCTGTCGAACATATTCCAATGCGCCAATTGCCCACCCTGCAGCTCGGCTGACTTGCAGGCGAGCAGGCCTGGCATGGAGTAGGGGTAGTCAAATGTTCTTAGCGCCATGTCCTCGGTGTGTATTCTATGCTCATCATCATTCTCGTTGGCATTTCGCCAGTGGTTGAGAATTTCCCTCTTGGCAGCTTCCTTACTGCCAAACATTTCTACCAGCCTATCAGCATCTGATGCAAGGGCAAAAGAGCGATGTATAACCTCGATTTCGGGGAATTCTGCCACCAGCCTCCGCATACGTGGGGAAAGTGCAAAGCACCAGGCACAAAGAACATCATGAAAAAATTCAACCTGCATAGTGGCAACTTTTCATGTAAGTTATTTTGCGGGGAAGTACTTATTGAAGAATGTTACCATATCGCTCCACGAAGCCGAATCGGCGGCTGCATTGTAGGAAATGGGCATGTTGAACTTTTTACCGGCTTCGGTTGATGCTTTATTGGAGAAGGCATGGGTGGCACCCTCGTAAACCTTAAACTCGTAGTTAACTCCCATATTCTGCATTTCACTCTTAAAGTTGTCAATATCAGCCTGTGGAACAAAGGGATCGGCGCCGCCATGGCAAATCAGCACGTTGACGTTCTTCATCTCGGGGGTGGCTTTAAATCCAGTTAATCCACCATGTATGCTTACCACCGCATCCAGGGGAACACCCATGCTAGCTGAGTTAAGCACAACAGCACCACCAAAACAGTAGCCTATTGCAGCAATACGCTCGGCATTAACCAGGCTGTCGGCAATTAGTGTGTTGTAGGCCACCAACATGCGCTCCTTCATCAAGGCTGGATTTGTGTAAAACTGATTGGCAGTGTTTTGGGCATCCTTGGGATTGTCGAGTATCAACCCGTTGCCGTACATGTCAACTGCCATGGCTACATAACCAAGCTCGGCCAGCATGTTGGCACGCATTCTGGAGTAATCGTTGTTGCCCCACCACTCGTGGACTACCAGTATGCCTGGACGCTTTCCGGTTAAACTTTCGTCGTAGGCAATGTAGCCCTTAAGTGGGGTTGAGCCGTCGTAGTAGGTAATCTCTGTTCCCTTTACTACAGGTTGCATGGTTGGAGGAGTAGAAGTTTCACCTGCTTTGTTACTTTTATTCCCGGTGCAGGAAATCAGCGCTGCAATTGCTATTGCAAAAATTGATAAGGTAATTGCTCTCTTCATGGTATAATTATTTTTTTCAAACATATAACAACGGGTACAGTCAAAAAGTTCAACTATGCTTATGGCAGGGAGTTACAATAGCTGGAATTAGGTGGTATTTTTTAGTCATCAGGCGAATTTATGCAAGCGCAGCTCTTGCAGATTATTGATATTCACGAGAATAGCAGGCCAAGCATGCACCAACGGCCGCCTCACCAAAAGTTATGGAAGGCTAGCTGACAAAAATGTGATTTAGAGAAGTTTTAGCCAGGGTTAGATTTTTTCGTACTTCTCAGGGAATATGCACCAATGATGAGGATCTGCAAAGCACCTTGCACGTCGGGACGAACCACCTGCAACCCTGCTAAAATTATGACTACAGGAAAATGTTTTTATTAACCCGAAAACCTATAGCTTAACAGATAGACCAACTCCTAAAATTTCTTTGAATTGAACTCGTGGGGACTTTGAGTCGAAGGTACCATCTCCGTTTTTATCAATGTTAATTTTAATCTTGTCGTCATAGATGAGCATGGTGCTCAGGTTCATGTTGAGGTACTTGTTCACCTTAATTGCAACCAGCGCTTCCCAGTTTACCACTATGTTTTGGGGTTTGTCGGCATAGTTTGAGAAAAAATCAACCTTGGTGGTGAACGATAGATTTTTTAAAACCTCAGGCTTAAAGTCAGCCTTTGAGAAGCTTATCCGCACGTAGCCACCAAATTCCGATCTATACTCCTTGCCCGGTTTTACCCCAAAGGCACCAGTGCTCGACAGGATGGAATCGGTAACAAATGTAAATTTCCCTGTAAACGGAGCAACGAAAAGGCTTAGGTAGCTGCTGGGTTTTATATCCATGCCAAGCGCACCCACCAGGTATGCGGGGGCAAAAAAGTTCGAAATCATGTTTCGGGTGCTATCGTTGGGGTAGTCATACCCTTTCGCCATTTGGGTTTTAAAGTTCAGCAGCAGGGCGTAGTAAATATTTTTTGAGGCTCTATACCCGTACTTGGTGGAAAGGTCAACTCTATCGTCGGTTTTTTTATTGTACTTTACCCCATCCTGGTTGAGGAACCCATAGCCTATATCGAGGGTGTTATCCCATGCCACCTTTTCATTCTTAAAGCTGACGAACCCGCTAAGCATGGTGGCAAGCGATAGGGAATTTTGTCCTCCTGCCGCCCAGTTTGTCAGCGAGGTTTGTGAGAAGTTGATTCCGGTTACAAATCCCTTCTTCCAGCCAAGGATTGAATCCTCACTTTGAGTTTTCAACTCCTTTACTACGGTTTCGGAAATTTGTGCTGTAATTAGGTTGCTAATCATTAGAAACGGGATGACAAGTAGAAAATCTTTTTTAGTGCTCATGGTTTCGGTTATTACAATGACATTGTGGGTGATTTTTTAGGTTGATTTGGATTTTTTTGCTCCAAATTTTGTTTCGAATAGCCTTTGCAGGGCAAACATTTCATCGCGGTATCGGGCGGCTTCAAAAAAGTTGAGGTCTTTGGCTTCCCTTTCCATTTCCTTTCTTGCGCGTTCAATGGCTTCAGCCAATTCGGGTTTTGTCATGTACTGAACAACGGGATCGGCGGCAAAGTCCACCGTATCGGGCTCAACGTAGGGCTTAACCACCTCGCCGGTTGAAAGTTTTCCGGCCATGATTGATTTTTTGGGCTTGACAATTTGAGTCGGGGTAATTCCATGCAGCTCGTTGTATTTCAGCTGCTTTTCGCGACGCCTGTTGGTCTCATCCATGGTAAGCTGCATGGAGCCTGTGATTTTATCGGCATACATGATTACCCGTCCGTTAAGGTTACGGGCAGCCCGACCTGCGGTTTGAGTAAGCGAGCGTGCTGAGCGCAGGAAACCCTCCTTATCGGCATCCAGTATGGCTACCAGCGAAACCTCGGGCAGGTCGAGTCCCTCCCGAAGTAGGTTTACGCCTACCAGCACGTCAAATAGCCCTTTTCGCAAATCCTCCATTATTTGAACCCGTTCCAGGGTATCCACATCGGAATGAATATACCGGCAACGAATGTCGAACTTCACAAGGTACTTTACCAGCTCTTCAGCCATACGCTTGGTGAGGGTGGTTACCAAAACCCTTTCGTCGCGTTTTGCACTGGCATTTATTTCACCAATCAAGTCGTCAATTTGGTTAAGGCTAGGCCTGACAATAATAGGTGGATCCAGCAGGCCGGTTGGCCTGACCACCTGGTCAACCACCACCCCCTGGCACAGCCGAAGCTCATAGTCTGATGGTGTTGCGCTTACAAAAATGGTTTGCCCGATTAAGCCCTCGAATTCGTCGAATCGAAGTGGACGGTTGTCAATAGCGGCAGGTAGCCTAAAGCCATACTCCACGAGCGTTTGCTTGCGCGAGTTATCACCTCCATACATCGCCCTGACCTGCGAAAGGGTTACGTGGCTTTCGTCAATTATTGTCAGGAAATCATTTGGAAAGTAGTCGAGAAGACAGAAAGGCCTCATCCCGGCCTGCCGGCCATCGAAGTAGCGGGAGTAGTTTTCTATACCAGGGCAGTAGCCCAGCTCCTTTATCATTTCCAGGTCGTACTCCACCCGTTGCTGAATCCTTTTGGCCTCAACCATGTGGCCTATGCTTCTGAAGTGCTCCACCTGCCTCATCATATCGTCCTGAATTTGGGCAATGGCCTGGTTTATTCGGCTTTTACCTGCAATAAATATATTGGCAGGGAAAATTACCGCCTCCTCCATAGTCTCGATGGAAACCCCGCTAACCGGATCGAACATTTCGAGCGCTTCGATGTCGTCGCCCCAGAAAATAACCCTAATGCCCTTGTCTCCGTAGGCAAGGTATATGTCCACGCTATCGCCCCTGACCCGGAAGGTGCCCCTTTTAAACTCCACCTCGTTTCGGGCGTAAAGCCCATCAACCAGCTGTCGTAGTAGCTGGTTACGGCCAAGGTGCTGACCAACTTTAACCCGAACGGTTCCGTTGTAGAAGTCCTGTGGATTTCCAATTCCGTAGAGGCATGAAACGGAGGAAACCACTATTACATCCCTACGGCCTGATAGGAGGGAAGAGGTGGCGCTTAGCCGCAGCTTTTCAATCTCATCGTTTATGGATAGGTCCTTCTCAATGTAGGTGTCGGTAACAGGTAGGTAGGCCTCAGGCTGGTAGTAGTCATAGTACGAAACAAAATACTCAACAGCATTTTCGGGAAAAAAACTTTTGAACTCCCCGTAAAGCTGCGCTGCCAGCGTTTTGTTGTGGCTTAGCACCAGCACAGGCCTGTTTAGCTGGGCAATAACGTTGGCAATGGTGAACGTTTTTCCTGAACCGGTAACTCCTAAAAGGGTCTGAAACTTATCGCCCCGGCCCAGCCCATCGGTCAGCTGCTTAATGGCCTCCGGTTGATCGCCCGATGGTTGAAAATCGGAAACAAGCTTGAAGTTCATACCTTAGTGTGCGAGTTGGTGCATCGATTACTGACATCTGCAGCCAGCTTATCAAAAACATTATAAATCCGAAAAAAGCTTCCAGGATGCCTAAAAAGTTAGTCCAGATTATTTTTCTGCAAAATTAGCTATTTTAACGGCTTGTTGGAAGTACTGGGACAGGTAGCCGGTTAGAACCTGACGGGTAGCCTGAATGTGAAAAAGTTTACAAGGTGGATGTAGCCGGTGCCTAAAATTGCTTACCTTATTTATGCTGCTGAATTGGGCAGGCAATATGAATGTTGTCTTATTCGGCTTACGGATCAGTATAACCAGTGAGAGCATAAGCCATTGCTATTGATGGAAATGCCGGTAGGAAGAAGCTATTAGTTTTCAGAAAACAGGTCGTTTACCTTGACGATCGGATTTGTATGGCTAAGATACTTATTCATGGTTTCCATCAGCTCGTTAATGTTAATTGGTTTAGGGATGTAGTCGTTACACCCTGCCTGAAGGCATTTCTCCTTATCGCCGGCAATGACGCAAGCCGTTTGGGCAATAATTGGGACATGCGGGTCGCGCTCTCGGATTAACCGGGTTGCGTCCAGCCCATTAAGGCCTTCCATCTTGATGTCCATGAGAATTAAGTCTATGCCGTGAGTGCTGAGAAAGGTATCCACAGCACATCTCCCGTTAGAGACAAAAATCATCTTTGCCCCTGTTTTAGAAATTATAAGCTCAAGCAGCATTGAGCTGGCACGATCATCATCAACAATAAGTATCAACCTGTTACTCCAGTTGTACTGCTCAAGCGTGGTCATTTAGGAAGTTGTAAGTAGCTTTAAATTGAAAGCAAGTTATAGCTTTTTACAGGTTTATATCAACTGAAACGTGCTTAAAAATTACGAAAATGGGGGATTGCCTTATGAAGCTAATAATTTTGGAGACTAATCCTAAAATTTGGTTTTTTAAAAGGAATAGCGTTTACCTGGCTTCGAGAATTTTCAGAATCGAGTTTGTTCCGGGTACCCGGTAAGTTTTATCGCCCTTTTGCACAATGCATTGCTTGTTACGGCGGTCTATTCCCGCCAGGTATTTTAGGTTGATAATGGCCGAACGGCTTACCCGTAGAAATGGTAACCCCTCCATTTGCGATTCCACGTCTTTGAGCGAAACAGAAACCACCTCGTCCTTTCGGGAATGAAAGTGGAGGATGGTGTAGCTGCCACATGCCTCGCACCAGGTAATCTCCTCGGGTTCGATGAATATAATTCCCCTGCGCATGCTGAACTTCAGCTTCCTGAACTCGGGAAGGCAGCTAAGCAGCTTATCGGCTTTGGCCTTCATCGTTCCCCTGTCGATGTTCACTTTGTAGCGATCGAGGGTGTCAACGAGATCGTCTAAATCTATTGGTTTTAGGAGGTAGTCGAAAGCCGCATACTTTATAGCCTTTATGGCAAACTGGTTGTAGGCAGTAATGAATATAACCGCAGGGTTATAGGGAGTCTTACGCAACCTTTCGAGCAGCTCGAACCCTGAACCACCCGGCATCTCAATATCCAGAAATAGAATATCGGGGTTGTGCTCCCTGACTGCCTGCATGGCCTGGTCAATATTCTCGGATGCTCCTAACACTTGAATATCCTTGTCGAACGAAAGCATCTGAACCAGGATGTCCCTGGAGTTGGCCTCGTCATCAACTACGACAGCAGTTATAGTTTTGCCCATTATACTTAGGTATATTCCAAACTTCAAAGCCGAGTGATCCAGCTCATTTTTTACCCGTGCAAAATTTTATTGCTTTAACCCCGTAAGCTACTATTTTGTTATATGCACTCGTTTATGTTCCGATGAACCCCCAAAGGGTTTGCCGTAAGCAAACTTCCATTAACCGGCTTCGCTGAACTCGCATAAAACGCTTGGTAGTTTATTCGCTCTTGTACAAGCCATCTACATGGGCGTTTCATAATTATGCAATCCTGCTGCCACAAAATTTTTGAGGTAAGCTACCATCAACTTCAAAAGTAGCTATTATTTGATAATTTTCTCCAACAAGCCATCTTAAATTCATCCTGGCAACCATGTTGCTGGCGTAAGGGGTTGACAGCCAAGCATGTTCACCGCTGCCGGGCCATACAAACCCTCCAAATATTTTTGGCTGAGCAACCCGAGTTACAGGGGTCTTCAATTTTTTAGTTGCACAGCTTGACGTTAATGGCAATATGACTAGTTCAATTTAAAAAAATGCGAAAAGTAAGGAGTTGAATAAGAAGTATATAATGTTGATATAAAAGCAAAAGCGCTCAAATCAAAATAATGGGTTTGCTGTACGGTATTGGTTGTTATGTTTAACTTTGCCGCCAAAAGCAATTCATGTCAGTATTCACCCTTATTCTCCTGGCTTTGGGCCTTTCGTTCGATACCCTGGCTGTTTCCATTTCCAGTGGAATTGCACGTAAGCAGATAGTATTTTTGGAAGCTTTCCGGTTGGCTGCTGTGCTGGGATTCTTCCAGGCAGCCATGCCGATTTTGGGTTGGCTTGGCGGAATATCCATAAAGAAGTACATTGAACCGGTTGACCACTGGGTGGCGCTCGCCCTTTTGGTCATTATAGGCGTTAAAATGATCATTGAGAGCTTTAAGGATGATGGGGTAAAGACATTTAACCCGCTAGAACCAAGGGTGATGGTAGGAATGGCGTTAGCCACCAGCATAGATGCGCTAGCCGTTGGAGTAAGCTTTGCAATAACGCAGGTGAACCTTATTCTGGCATTTTTCGTCTTTGGCTCCATTACCTTCCTGGTAGCCATGCTGGGAATGCTGTTTGGGAAGAAAATTGGCAACCACATTGGGCACCGTATGGAGATCATAGGAGGGCTAATACTTATAGGGATAGGGGTAAAGATTGTGCTCGAGCACCTGAATGGCTAGCGCTAATCAATCAGCTTACGCACCTCCATGGTGTAGATGATGATATCAACAATTTCCTTAACGGAGAGGGTCATAGCGTTAAACGTTAGGTCGAACCGGGTGTAGTCGGTTCCTTTCCCGCCAAAGTAAACCCGCATGGCCTCGCGCTTTTTGTCTATTTCGTTCACGTAGAGCTGGGCTGACTTATTGTCAAAATGGTACATTTCCTCAACTCTAAGCACTCTCCATTCAAAGGGTGCCTCAACCTGGATATGTAACGAGCGGGGAATATCGCGGGTAATGGCCACTCCACCTCTTCCCAGTATCACCACTCGTCCTTTCTCCGCCTCCATCCGGATTACACCTTTTACCGTGTTTTGAATCCGCTGGTCGCTCTTGTAGTATTTAGTTGACATGGAGTGGAGTATTTCCTCCATAGCTCCTTTTCGTTTGGCCTCAAACACGTAGTCGATTTCCTCCTTTGGCAAACCTAATCTTTCAGCAGCAATTTGTTCAATTTTCTCTTTCGCCAGCCCGTTCCACTGGCTTTCTCCTTTAAGGCAGTAGCGCTGGTTAAGCTCCTGAACCAGCAGGTTGGTAACCCTATTGCCCGGACACCCCATCTGGCGCGAAATGGTAACCACCGGCCCTGGTTCTTTCTGGGTATTGTTGGGCTGACGATTCTTTTCAACCAGATATTTGAGTACGGTATAACTCATGGGTTAATGTATAAAATGATATTTAACATTGGCTAAATATAACTTTTTTTTCCTATTAAGTCAATAAATTTTCTAAAGAAACTGTCATGTTTTTGTAAACATAACCACCCACAAGCAACCGAGCGTTATTTGCTGTTCCGGCTAAGCCAAAACATGTGTGTTCCACTTGCTCAACCCTTTTACCTATAAGTTACTGGCTAGGGTTCACACAACCAGATATATAAATATTTTATGCGGTTGAATTGCTGTTTAAAGCCTAATTGATTTCTAATAGCATTTTACCCATTTTTACTTCCCCTGTAAACTTCAGCTGATAGTTACACCACAACCGGAATTTTGGTTTCAGGAGCCGCCATCATGGCACTGCTGTCGGTAGGGTTGAGTGAGGATTTTGGCCAACATGGAAACGCAATACAACCGCTTGCCTTTGAAGATAATTTGAGAAGAATTTAATGCGAAATGAATGTGCGGGTAGCCAAAATCCCTTTTGGCTTGTGTGGGGTGAGCCAGCAAGGTTATGAAGCAGCAGGTTGGATGTGTCCCGCTGTTCAGAATCGCATCCCCCACTGTCATTTTTTAGTTGCCGCTTGAGCCCTAAAAAATAAGGGGAATACCTTGCTGATTGTCATAATAACACATTTAAAATGGAATAATTAACAGGAAGCTGCCTAGATGCTCTCCTTTCCTGAAATAACATGGAGGAGCTTCACCACAAAAATGTACGTGATAGGAATCAGGGAAAGGGAGTTGGCCAGTATAAGCGGGAAGTCTCTAAGCATTATTCCGTAAACCAGCCAAAGCGCAATTGCCACCTCAACTATGCAGTACATATACAGGGAGATGCTTTGCGTGTCCTTGGTTTTCATCACCTTGTAGGCTTGGGGAAACTGGTTTAGAGTTGAGAGGATTGCGGCCAGCAGTCCGATAATTTGGGCAACCATAATTATTTATGTTGAGGTTAAGCGGTAGCGTCGAGATTTTTCTGGTGTATTTTGGAGTAAATTTTTGGGTCAAATCTGAATAGTGACGGAGGTTTATGGCCCACGCCGTACTGTTTCTCGTTGCAGGAAACCACGTACTTGAGGTTGGCAATTTTGCGGCGGAAATTCCGCTTATCGAAACGTGTACCCAGAATCACTTCGTAAATCTGTTGAAGCTGGGTAAGGGTGAATTTCTTGGGAAGCAGCTCAAATACTATGGGGTGCATGGTTACATCCTCCTTGAGTTTTTTTAGGGCCTCACCGAGAATTTCCTTATGGTCGAAAATCAAGCTCTCCACCTCGTCAACATTATGCCATTCGGCAACATTTAGAAGTTTAGAAGAATCAAAGTTTAGCAGGTTTACCAGCGAGTAAAACCCTACGGTAATTACCCTATCCTCCCCAAGTCCGTACTTTTTAATCCATTGGTAGTCCATTTCGCGCCGGCGTAAGCGGTCCAAATCGCTAAATACCATGAACTGCTTCATAAAGATGTTCTCCACGCCGGCTTGCTCCTTGAGTACCCTCGTGGCTGTATCTTCTATCCGCTCGTTCATCCCCACGTGGTTCCCTGGAAGTTTCCACTCGATGTGAACAATATCCTTGTACTCAATCAGCTCCTTTCGGAGCAACACCTTCAGCACACCCTCATCCCACCCGAAAATTACACAATCAATCGAAAGGTTGGGTATTAGTCTTAACTCATCATCCATACCAACGTATATTTGGCTGCAAGCTTAGCTTAAAAATTACGAAAGCCCCACCAGTTTATCTGCCAAATTTAATTCAAAAAATAGCCGAAGTTGTTTTTTTTGAAAAATAAGTGTTAAAAATACACTTTTATTTGATTCTAATAATTACCTGCTTATATTTGTATTTTAAAATTGTCAAAAAGACACTTATAAAGCACAAAAGAATTTTGTTACCTACACTTAAGAATATGTATAGAATAAGATTGTGGCCATTGGGAATTGCAGTAATTGCATTGATTTTTGGCTCTTGCAACGTTGAAAAAAGAAGCGATGCTGAACAGGTGGCTAAGGCCATGCTGGATAGGATGACTCTTGAGGAAAAGGTGGGACAGATGGCCCAGATTACTCTTGATGTGGTAGGAAAGGGTGATAGCCTATTTAATAGCTATGAGCCTTTTGAGCTGGATACGGCTGAACTACGGGAAGCGATTGTTGACTACCATGTGGGTTCAGTGCTAAACAGCAGCAATAATCGAGCTCGCTCACTGGCTGCGTGGAACAGCATAGTTTCTACCATTCAGAATGTAGCCATAGCTAAAACTCGGCTAGCTATACCAGTTTTATATGGAATTGATGCGGTTCATGGCGCTAACTATACGGCTGAGGCCACTCTTTTTCCACAGCAGATAGGCATGGCGGCAACATGGAACGATTCTCTTGTTCAGGCAATTGGAAGCATTACAGCCTACGAAACACGTGCAAGTGGAATTCCATGGGTTTTCTCCCCGGTTCTTGATTTAGGAGCCGACCCTCGTTTCCCCCGACAGTATGAGGGATTTGGCGAGGATCCGCACTTGTGCAGTGTTTTGGGGGTTGCGCTAGTAAATGGCTACCAGGGAGCAAGTGTATCAAGTCCGCTGAAAGTTGCTGCCTGTGCAAAGCACTACCTGGGCTACTCGGCGCCCTCATCCGGCAAGGATAGAACTCCGGCTCAGCTGCCAAACATTACGCTAAAGGAATACCACCTGCCTCCATTTAAAGCTGCTGTTGAAGCGGGGGTTAAAACGTTTATGGTTAACTCCGGGGTAATTAACGGACTTCCGGTTCATGCCAGCCACTACATTATTACCGAGCTACTGAAGGAGGAACTTGGTTTTGAAGGGGTAGTGGTTTCTGATTGGAACGACATTGAAAACCTTTACCGTCGCGATAGGGTCGTGGCCACTGAAAAAGAGGCTATAGGGCTGGCTGTAAATGCCGGAATTGATATGGCTATGATTCCTTACCGTTACCAGGATTTTTGTAACCAGCTGGTGGAGCTGGTGAGGGAGGGGTCGGTAGAGGAAAGCCGAATTGACGATGCTGTGATGCGAATACTTAAGCTTAAGGCTGAACTTGGATTGTTTGAGCGTCCAACTACAGTGCTGGGCGATTACCCCAAGGCTGGCTCCGAGGAGTTTGCCAAAGTTTCATACCAGGCGGCAGGCGAGTCTATTACCCTGCTCAAAAATAGCAACGGCATCCTGCCCTTAAGCAAGGATAAAAGGTATAAAATTCTTGTTGCCGGCCCCAACGCAAACTCCATGAGAACCCTCGATGGTGGATGGTCATACTCGTGGCAGGGTGAGAAGGTAGAAGAATTTGCCGGCAGGTACAACACCATTTTTGAGGCCATTAAAAGTAAAGTGCCCCAATCGGAGGTCAGCTATATTCCCGGGGTAAGCTACCCGGCTTACGGACGATACTTT
>Ga0116144_10005256_pt1 | contig 11864 bp, 9 predicted proteins | sample AD_UKC035_MetaG_FD_89746 | JGI IMG/M metagenome (GOLD analysis project Ga0116144, IMG submission 89746) | Active sludge microbial communities of municipal wastewater-treating anaerobic digesters from USA - AD_UKC035_MetaG | ecosystem: Engineered > Bioreactor > Anaerobic > Digestate | place: USA... | reverse complement strand
TTGAAGGGAAAGAACACAAAATGGAAAATAACTTCCTTTTACCGCCAGAAGAATACGAACGTTCAATCAATCCGCTTGGTGATTGGTTAAAGCAAACTGCACTCTATGCTTCAAGGATGACAGGAAAACCTTTTGAAGCCTGTGTCGAGCATCTTAAAAAGAAACTGAATAATAAAGAGATCCCAATTAGTAATCCGACAGTTGTGTATTATGAACGGGGTGACAATGGTGATCGTGAAAAGAAAACCATTCCGTTGTCAGGGTATATTCGAGAAGTACTTCAAAATAATGAAGTACTCGCTCCAACTTTTACATCTTATCTTCACCCTACGGTCAAAGCTTCAGTCATCGTTGAATTCTTGGATATCAACGTAGCTGAACGTAAGCGATATAAGAAAGCCTCTCAAAAGTATGAAAGTGAAGGTAATATTGCACTTTATAAATATTACCACAATGCTCAAGACTCTGCTAAACGTAGTAATAACTCAGTCTCTGGTGGTTTTGTTGCTGAAGGTAGCGTAATTAATAATAAGAGTGCACATTCTACACTCACATCCACAACTCGTTCAATCTCCTCACTGAGTAATGCATCAAATGAGCGATTGATTGAAGGTAATCGCCATTATTTTACGCCACAGATTACGCTAAACAATATCATCTCGATTGCAGCTGAGACTAATCACAAACTGATTGATCAAGCCGTTGAGCAGTTTGGATTGGTATATCCATCGGTTAATGACGTGATGGATTGTATTAAGCGATCGACTGAACTTTACTGGCGAGACCGATATGCCACAGAAAACATTAAACAGTTCGTTGAAAAACTCACCCCGACAGAACGCGCATCGGTGGTGTATACTGGCGACCTTTATCATCTTCGTGTCTATAATGACGCGTTTATTCGCAGCTTCATTGCACGCTTTTCGACACGAGGGTGTCCTGATCCGATTGAATCTCCCATTGAAAGCATTTATAAGACCGATGAGCAAATTGTAAACTACGCGCATCAGGTCTGTATCTCCGTTGTAAAAGGGATCGGTAAAGATTACAGTAAAATCTCTTTTGAAGATCAGTGTATCTTAGCCAATACCTGTAAAAACATTGAATCCGCTATTGAGCACTACAAAGTCTTTCTAAAAGCTTTCTTTCTGACCAAGAACTCTCCAGCGACAATTGCTACAATTCCAAGTATGATTCGTCGTTCTGTGGTATTGTCCGACACAGACTCTACGATGTTTGCTGTAGATAACTGGGTTGATTGGTATTTTGGGGATTTAAAGTTTGACGATGAGGCGTTTGCTGTGGCTGGTGCAATTATGTTTATTGCAACGCAGTCAATTGCTCATATTCTTGCTATCTTTTCAGCCAATATGAACGTTGAAAAGAAACGCCTTCATACACTAGCTATGAAACCTGAGTATGTCTTTCCTGTTTTTGCTCAGACTTCGGTTTCTAAGCATTACTACACCGCCATGATGGTCAAAGAAGGGAACGTCTACAAAGACATCAAGATGGAAGTCAAAGGCGTTCATATGAAAGATTCTTCCGTTCCGACGAATATTATCAAGTCTGCTGCAGCAGAGATGGAGGATATTATTCGGACGATCATGCGTGGTGAAAAAGTCTCTTTGCTCGACAAGCTTAAGAAAGCGGCTGATATTGAGCGTGAGATCCTAAGATCAATCAATCAAGGTGAGATGACTTACCTGAAAAGAACCAAGATCAAAGAAAAGAACGCTTATAAACAAGGGGAAACTCAGTCTCCTTATCAGTACTTTACGATGTGGATGCAGTGTTTTCATCCTACGTATCAATATGAACCCAGAACACCCTATAATGCTGTCCGTATCCCGCTTGACCTTCAGAATAAGACTGCCGTTAAAGACTGGTTAGAACGGGTTCCTAATAAACAGTTTGCACAAAGTTTCTTAAAGTGGATGACTGACAATAATAAGTCTTTGTTGACGGCTTTACCGATCCCTACTGAGTTCTGTGCTTCACACGGCTTACCTGAAGAACTCAAGCTGGTTCTTGACACGCGTAAGATTGTTTTAAGTCTAACAAAGTCTTATCGAAATACTTTGGAATCTCTTGGGTTTTTCTCTAAGCGTGACTTATTGCTTATTGAACAAGGTTATTAATCTTTTTAAAGGAGTTGGGAGAGGTAGACACCTCTCCCATCCTAACGTCTATGTTTACAACAACGCCTTATAAATCTTTTAAACGAACCTTAGCCAATATTGTCTATAAAAGCGGTCTTCCAGGTAGCCAGAGACTTGCACGTTTTATCTATGGTAAAAATGGTGTTATTTCAGAATTTGTTAAACCAGACCAAGAGTTTAAAGAATTCATTAAGTGGAAAAGAACTAAGCTTCAAAATTTAATTTATCTTAACTTTTGGCTTCGATCTTTTTCAACTTCAAATAAAGCGGATCAGTTTAGACTTTTTCATTTTTATTTAATCGGTAAAGAGTTAAATAATTGGGAACAAGTAGATATAAGCTTTAGTAAACTCATTACCAGTAAAGAAGAATTTAAAATTCTTTTTGAAATTATTTGTTCTATTCCTTCTCTAAAACCAACTAAAGAAGATTTTCAGCAAAAAGAAGGTCTTCATTTAAAAACAGAACAAAAGAAAGAATTTATTCTTGAAGCTTATGTTAGAAAGGTTATTGAAGAATATAAAAGTCTTCTTCCACATGCTTGGCCTAAAGCCATTCTTGAAGAACACTTTAGAAATCTTCTCAAAGATAGTAGTTATGTAAAAAACTTTAAAGGATGAAAAATAATGACCCAACTCGACACACTTTACCTTACGGTCCGATATAGTTCAGATGGTATCAATTATCAAATTGAACATGCTTCGACAAATTATGATTTCGAAGTAGCTTATTATGAACAAAGACGTTGGGAAGAAATTAAAGCTAAAAAAGAGCTTCTGCAATCTCAAGGCATGAATGAAGCGCAGTCTTCGCTTATTGCAGAAGAGAGTTTTAAAAAGAATCCTAGCGTTGGAATGATTCAGATGGCAGTTTATAAATGATGATTAAGCACACAGGGAGAAGGCTTTTGCCTTCTCCCTGTGACGTCAACTATTACAATGATGGATTAATTTGCAGTTTTAGGAGGTCCTCATAAGTAAGGCGATCATTGATCGTGTTGACCGCCCCCCACTCTTCCCTCAAAAACGTCTGATAGTTCTCTTCAGCATCTGAGAGACCATCAATATACGACTTAATCACACCGAGTTCTTGACCTCTTTCTAGATAGCCACGATCAAGCGCAATTAAAAGTTCATTATAGATATAGCTCTTAACAGCGTATTCACAGAGCTTTGAAAAAGCAGGTGCGTTTCGAATTGAGATGTTCGAGAGACGTTCATCGTTGGTGACGATGCAACGTGCCTGAACAACTCGTGCTGTGATCAAATGGTTTTTCACCATGATCGTATTATGACCCACGACCAAACATTCGCTATTGCTCACAATGGGAATGTTACCACGACTATCCATCGCACGATGCGCAGCGCTACTGATGTCGTTGATATGGTTAGGGGTCGATGCTGACGTTCCTGGGAGGTAATTATTAGTGACGCTATTGTACGCCATGTAGTTTACAGATAGAACTGTAAGGATGGTTCGGTAGTTTACTTTTTCAGCAGGAACTTCAAAGATGTAGTTCCATTGATCAAGCTTCTTTGGTTCAATGCCACGAAGGTCGACCAGAATCGTATCACCTCCGACAATATTGGTATCGACGATAACACGGGCCATGATGGTCTTACGGCGAATCTGCTCTTCTAGACTAATCGGTGCTGCTCGAAAGTCTTGGCGGTCCATATAGGCAAGTTTAAGGATCTCTCGAGGTATCCTAAACATCACTTCCGTGATGGCCTTATTGATGAGGTCCATAGATTAATCCTTTTTAACGAAGATCTAGAGCGTGACGCATAAAGTAATTCACATCACTTAAAAGCTCAGGACTTAAACGTGTAGTGAAAACATTATCCGATTTAAACCGTTTTAGATCAATGAGGAGTTTATTGATGTGTGTTTGGTTAAAGTGACGGGTTTTATCACCCAGGTTCCATAAGAACTCAATCACTTTAAAGCGAGTAATGAATAAAGCCCACCAGACTTGACGAGTTTCTGCAATATCCGGCATCTGCAAAGGAAAGTCATTAAAGACAACCGGGATCTGTTTTAGAATGTTCTGATACTCAAGACGTGCATCTTTAATTCGTTTTAAAATTTCATTTAAAGAGCGGTCTAATAAGGCACTATAATCGCTAATATGAAACGGCAATGATTTAATACTATCACCCATGGGTGCGCCGTCAAAAAGATTAATCAAGCGATTGATAATAGCGAGATCCGTTTGACTGTAGAGCATATTGGGTAAAACATACTTAGCAACAAAGTGAGCATTGCTTAAGTTGCCTTCTTCGCCCCGTAAGATTCTAGCCCTTTGATCCATAACAAAGCCACGATATTGAACCATCAACTTAGCTAGATCAATCCCAATGACAGCTAACCCACGTTCAACGTTATGATTAATGCCATTTGGCACCATGTACTTTAGATTACTGACAGGGGATTCTAAGACATGGACAGGTTTTAAATCTTTCCAGCCTTTTTCAAGTTCAGAAGGGTCATCGTTTCCTGTATAGGCGATAATCAATTCTTGACAACCGTGATAGAAATGACCTTCGTGCCATTTACCTGGATTGATCGAAGTAGAGAACTCAAAAGTATTGGCTGTAAACAAAGCTCTTGCTGTAGCAGACTCATAATAGCGATCAATATCATAGCTCAAAGGCGTATTCATCGCGTTAATTAAACGAACCAATAAATGATTCGTCTTTACAGCAAATGCGCCATAGCGATAATATTGAACAACCTTTTCTATATCTTCATGAATTCTTTTTTGAACATCAGTAAAACGATTACCCTCAATCTGTCCACCGTAGTGGCGAGAAGGTTGACTAAACAAAGCATACATAGTAAGCGCCCGGTAGCTGTAAGATTCAATGGATCTTCAAAGAGTTCAGGAAAACTTTTTTAGTATACTATAAATATAATGGAGCAAAGTAATCTGTATCTTCGGGTACAGGTACTGAGCCCTATGAGGTCTTTGTTGTCTTTTGAAAAGAAAACCCTGTTCTGAGAAAAAAGATGGCAATACATATCTCTAGTGACGAGCAGTAGTTTACTGGTTTCGTCAACCATGGTTGGCAAGCTAAGACACCACAATACTTAGTACGCCAGTAATAAACCTTAAGTGTGTGCACGCACTCTAAGGGTACAATACAAAAGGAACTTTCCATTATGGCAATTATCGACAACAACGCATCGAATCAACCCACCCAACAAGCCGCTGCGCAAATGCAGCAGAATCAGCAGTCGCAACAAGCAATCCGTCAGCCGTGGTCGTTCCATCAGCAAGGTCTGATCGGTAGCCCGGTGGCGGCAGGTGTGGGTGGTGAGTACTTCACTAAGTTCCGTACGTCTCTGACCGAGATCTACAAGGACATCGTTGAAGGGGTTGAAGTTCGTATCATCTCCCTGAACCGCCAGAACATGCCCAGCCTGCGTTTCTCGTCGCTGGTCGTGGCTTGCCGCATGAACAGCGTCAATGGTAATGCAGTTGCTTTCCACACCCTGATTCTGGAAGCCACGGGTGAGAAGCTGCAGCCGGTGTTCCGTAACATCGACAACCAGCAAGTCAAGATCAACCGTACTACGGGTGACGCTTATGACGAAGTGCTGTACAAGACGGCTTATGATGCGGTGACGGCCGAGTTCCCCAACGTCACGGTCTATCCGGCTGACGCTATGGTTGTTCCTTCGTCGATCGCAGTTGACATGAAGGATGCCGTCGAGAACATCGCTCGTAATGCCGCACTGGCTTGCGTCTCGGTGATCAACGCTGTGACCGATAACTACGGTGAGCTGAACCTGGCTTATATGGATCGTGACTGCCGTTTCGTCTTCGATGTGACGTTTGGCAATCACCAAGTCTATGACGTCGTCGGTAACCCGCAGCGTAGCTCGGTCCTGATCAGCTATTCGAGCCAGAAGAAAACGGCTCAGTCGGTTGCGGGTCTGGATACCGTGAACGTCGCTGAAGCGGTTGCGCGTATCTGCGAAATGTCTGGTTTCATTCAGCCCATCTGGGCACCGACCGAACCGGTGAACGCCTACGGTTTCCAAGGTTACATGAACCCGAACGTTCCTCAGCCGACGCAGAAGTTTGCTGCTGAGTTCGTGATCACTTCGGTGCGTACAGACTATGCAACGTCGCCTGCTGCTGTGCTGTTGGCCGTGTCGTCGTTCCTGACCCTGGTTGAAAACGATAACTGGATCCAGGCCTTCCTGCCCAAGGGTAACAGCTACGCGCCCCAAGGTGGTAAGTCGAAGATCGACATCACGGATATCGGTGCCCTGAACATCACGGCCAACCTGGCCCGTGAAACGGACAAGATGGGTTTTGGTACGCCGATGGACATCGCTTCGCTCAAGGGCGATATCGCTGAGATCAATAAGTATCTGGTCTCGATCTTCCGTCCGGGCGTCGTGATCTCGATGGACTGCCCTGAAGCTGGCGCGCAGTCGTGGTATCTGTCTGTGTTTGCTGCGGCTGCTTCGGGTGACCAAGCTGCATATAACCAGATCTATGCTGCAGCCAATGAACTCACTAACAATGGGTTCCAGCGCTACTTCAAGCAAGGCGATCCGATGTTCACCAACGTGATCCGTGTTCCGCTGGGTCATTACCGTGACACAGAAGGTCGTGTCTGCGATATCCGTAACGTAGACTACACCGCGATCGCTAACATGTACCAGAACCAGCCTGAGCGTATTCACGAATACAGCAACACCTTCGTGGAACGTCCGGGTGTCTCGTCGGCACGTAACCTGGCCATGCGTGAAGGCATGATCATGGACGTGCTGAATCACCAAGCCGAGATCACGGGTTACGCAGCTCGCGTCTCGTTCAGTGACAGCTTCGTACTGGCCCTGAGCAGCGCTATTGCTGACTGCAATCTGCCGGTTCAAGTCAACACCCCGATCAACGCAGACATGTTGCGTACGGGTGTGGCAGCGCCGAGCTTCATCCAGAACTCGCTGGCCCATGGCACGCGCAGCTTTGGTAGTGGCTATGGTGCAGCACGTGTTCAGCAACCGTACCGTTACGGCGCTCAGCGTTTTGGTGGTATCCGTTAAAACGTAATTAGTCACTTTGACTAAATGACATGGAGGACCTTAAGGTCCTCCATGTTTCTTTTTTGTTTTTAAGGAAGGTATTTTCAAAACCATGCATATCGAACGAACGACAGACCTTGAATGGATTTTACCTTCCTTCAAAGTCACTATTGACAATACAACTAAAAAACCGACTGATGTTCTGACTGAAGATATTAAGCGTCCCCCTAGAAGTCGGAAGATTCTTGATCTTTTTAAGAAATTTCAAGCTAGTGATACAAAATTTCCTGGTTTAGTTGGTGTTCTTCTTAATCGCGTTGTTGATAATACAGCTTCGTGGTTCCTTGTTCTTTATGCACATATTAAACATGAAGAACTCGAAGAGTCCTATTCTCTTCATAGTGTTTTCCATGTTAAAGACCAGTACATTGCTCGTGAGCTTATTCACTATGCAGGTGACGTAATCAGTATTATCACCACGCATTCAAAAGAAACTCAAGACCATTCGACTTATTTTTTCAAGCTAGAAAATAATGCGATTAACTATTGGAAAAAAGAAGAAGCTAAGAAAATAAAAGCAAAACCGACTCCTGTTAAGGTTGAAACGCCTCAACCCGATACTCAAGAAGAGTTTCTAGGTACAGTTGAAGTAGAAGATCTGACCGATCAAACCCCTACTCAGAATGTTCAAAACGCACCGCAAGCGTCTGATAGTTCTAAAGAGATACCTACCCCTCAGAATACTTTAAATATGGATTCTGAAGCAGATATACGCAAACAGGTTCCATACATAGGTTATCAAGTTCAAACTCAAGGGAGTATTGTCCAGATTCCTGAGAATAAGAATGTTGCTAATGAGCTCCCTGTTTCAATAGAACATCTAGGACGCTATACTTTAGAAGAACTTGAGCTTTTAGAAAAACTTGTTAAGCGTAAGATCCTTCAGACCAAAGCTGCACGAGTAAGTGAAGCGGTTCGACAACACCGCTTCCAAGGTTGGTCACCTATCATGCAGCAAAATGATCTTCTTGAATCCATCACGTATCATCCTAAGACATCACTCGATGTTTTAGAAAACACCACAAAAATGGTTGAAGCTTTGCTCGAAGTTTATCGTTGACGAGATACAGAGAGGAGGCCAGATGCCTCCTCTCTGTATCTTAGACAATTAAATTTCTAGCTAGGTATCTTGATAGAAGACTCAATAATAAGAATAACATTTATCGAAGCCAATGGAGAAAATCATGAACACTATTCTTTCAAAGAAGATTGCTATTTCTTTATACAGGTAGAAATAAAACCCCGTCCTTTAGGGCGGGGATTCATATAAAAACTAAAGGGTTTGTCAACTTAGTGTCCAATCCCCTCCCCACATAGGTGCTGTGATGTCTACCCTCCTCCAGCTCCCTACGGGGAGTCTTTCCAAAGACACATTCCTCAAAGGCTATAAATACCGACTGTATCCGAATCACGAACAAGCTCAATATCTAGCTAAGGCGTTTGGGTGTGCTCGCTTTGTCTGGAATCAGACGCTGGATCATATTCAGAAATCTGTCAAGGATCTTGAAAACCCTTATCCCACGCTAAGATCTCTGTCAAATTTTAACGAGATTAACCGGCATTTAAACAAACTTAAAGCAGAGCATACATGGCTGTATGATGTCTCAGCGGTGCTGCTCCAGCAAAAACTCAACGATTTAAGTGCTGCATACAGTAACCATCTCTCCCGTCAGCGCGCAGGACGAAAACCGGGGCTACCTCGCTTTAAACGAAGAGTCGGTCATCAGAGTATCCGACTCACGACAAATGCCTTTAAGCTAGAAGGCTATATTCTCTCAATCGCTAAAGTCAAGACCCCTGTTAAAGTAAGATGGAGTCGAGACCTCCCGAACCACCCTCGCAGTATCACGCTTACTCGTACACCCTTAGGTGAGTACTATGTTACATTTCTCTGTGAGTGCGCATCCAAGGTCTCAACTGGTACAGGCGTAGTCGGTATTGATGCTGGTATCTCCAACCTGTACGCAATCTCTGACGGCACAATCATCGAGAATCCGCGTCATTTTGTATCCGCGCAACGTCATCTGGCGATCTTCCAGCGTCGTCTCGCTAAGAAAGTCAAAGGCTCTAAGAATCGCCAGAAGGCGCTCTTCAAAGTCAATCAGCAGTACAATAAGATTAAGAACCAGCGTCATGACGCCGTCCATAAGCTAACTTCAAAGCTGATTCGAGAAAACCAATCGGTCTGCATTGAGGATCTAAACATCTTTGGGATGGTCAAGAATCATAAGCTGGCAAAACACATCCTCGATGCAGGATGGGGTATGATGCGGCAGCAGCTCGTGTATAAGGCAATCCACAGTCAGCATACAAAAATTCTGCTGGCCGATCCTTTTTACCCGAGCACTCAGCTGTGTAGCACCTGCCGCTGTAAACCCAGTGCTAAGATTGCACTTGGTACAGCTGAGTGGGTGTGTGAGTACTGCCAGACGCGGCATCATCGCGACCTCAATGCGGCAGCTAATCTAGAGCGTCTGGCTCACCATACCAGGGAGACCCTCCCACCAGAGCAATACGCTGCCGCAAGCGTCATCTTGGTGCCCAGAGGAGTCTATCTGGAAATCAGTTAATGTAGCACTACCGTGGGACACACGGAATGGAAGCCTGTGGAGTAGACGCGCAGTCAGGCGTCTCTGTGAAGCAGGAAGGGGACTCCGTGAGGACCCTAGGAATCCCTGTCCTTTAGGGCAGGGAGGATGTCAACAATCATCTCAAAATTGAGTAAAAGTAACACTTGAGCGCCTAAGGAAAATACAACTGATTGTCTGTTTATAAAAAATAATAGTCATATATATCTTACTTGACCGATGCTACTATTAGCATTTTTATTAATAATCAAAGGAGAAAATGATCATGGCAATTGTTTATCACGTCAATCATCTTTACATTGTCAAAGATCTGATCTTTGGCTGGGCAATCAGTGGCAGTGGAGAAAAAGGTACGTTTCTTCCTGTCAAGTCTTTAGACATGAACTCCCTGAACGCTCTATACGAGACTTCCTATCCGGCCTATATGTCTCTTGAATTTAAACAGAGCGTATACGAAGAGATTCAGGCTCGTAACCTCATGACTGAGTCTGTAAAAGAGTCTACTGTCACCATCGCTACGCCTCAAGTGCTGGATCGGACAAAAGACAAGTATAGGCTACTTTGTGAAATCATGAGTAAGCTTTCCGTGATCGGAGATCAAAGTTGTGCAGATCTTGGATACTTGATCTTCTATCTCATCCAAAAACAGACGACGGAGTATGAAATCGTCTATCGCGTACACGGAAAACCGGATCACCATGAGCGCTTTAAAGATCTCGATGTGTGTCTTGCATACATTTTGAAACGCTGGTGGTAGTAGCTACACAGGGACTGTCCTTCTGGACAGTCCCTGTGTATAATCTCTACTATCTTTTTTCTTTTAATAGACGACTAAGTCTTTCTCGAAGGTCTTTCTTTTCAAGATCAGGTTTCGAGAGATAGGCATGTAGATCGCTGGCTAAAGAAGATGCTTTTGTCAGTTCTGGAGAAGCTCCACATTTTTCAATAGCGATACAAAGCTCATAAGCGAGCTGCTTAAGTCTTTCATTAGTAGGTCGAGGAACATCTGGATGGCTTGGGTACGTTACGCTAGAGTTCTGCAATACGACTCCTCTACCGGCTGCTTTCTTCACTTCAAAATGACTAATTCTCTCAGAGAGAATATCTGAATAAGCCTGCATCACTTCAGCTTGTTTTTGAAGACGAAGCATTTCTTCTCTATCAAGAGAATAATATTGCTCTGATAAAAAGAACTGGCGAAGTTTATTTAGTTTTTCATTTAACTCAGCTTTTTCATCAACGACGCGTTTTTGATGCGGGAGCATATTGAGATTCCTTTTTAACTTAGTTTGAAAAGATCGTCATCTTTACTAACAACGGACCTTGGAATTCTTCGAAGTACTCGATGTTCCATTTCTTCTAAATTAGCTGGTATTGGCATTTTTGATGCTGGGAAAGGAAGGAAGAAGCTTTTTGAAGAGGACTCTACCACAGTTGGGAATCGATGTTTATCAATAACCACGTGTAAGAAGTCTCCAGCTGGAGTTTCACACTTTGAAATTAGTACGCCAATATCATAGATTCTGTCAAGACCTTTTGTCTTCTCAAAGAAACCCCCACCTTTAATGGCATGCAAGAACTGCTCTTGAGGCGTATTTTGAAGAAGACGTTTTGCATCGGTCGATAGCTGATGCGGTGTTATGAAAAGTATACCGTGTGCGGAACAATAGTTTCGAAGCCTGGATAACATATCTAAGACATCATCACCCGTAGAACCTTGAGTACAGCCTGTGGTAGGAAGCTTCATCAAATAGTCTACAGCCAAGACTTCAACCACATAGCCCTGAGATTCTAGTTCAATGACACGATTGATCAGTGACTGATATGTCCAGTTTGAGGGATTGACTTCATCCATTAGGATGTGGTAGCCATTGACCTGAAGGCGCTTCTTGACATATTGCACCATCTCATCAACCGTAACACCCTTTACGTCAATAGGTTGTTTGGTTTCGTCATACTTAAGAAGCTGATAGAGAAACTGAGCATTGTTTCGAATCGGATCTTCAAAGGT
>Ga0116144_10005253_pt1 | contig 11870 bp, 6 predicted proteins | sample AD_UKC035_MetaG_FD_89746 | JGI IMG/M metagenome (GOLD analysis project Ga0116144, IMG submission 89746) | Active sludge microbial communities of municipal wastewater-treating anaerobic digesters from USA - AD_UKC035_MetaG | ecosystem: Engineered > Bioreactor > Anaerobic > Digestate | place: USA... | reverse complement strand
TGGCCTGCAATCACCTCAACTGGAAAGATGTCTTTTTGCTCGCCGGGGCTATCCGACGCCCGATTTCGTTTGCCGCCACAGAATGGCTCTTTGATGTCGAAAAATGCCGACAGGTTCTCACAGCCTATTTTTCAAGCCAATCCTTGCCCTGGCCAATTGGTCGTATTCTGCAAAAAATCATTCCGCCACTGTCAGAATTTATGATCAGGCGTGTGGCGGTGAGCGGAGCGTTTCCGGTACGCACCTCAGGCAATCCGTTTGCCATGGTTGAAGGCGCAAAAGAGCAGCTTCGCCAGGGCCATTTGGTGTGCATTTTCCCCGAAGGATCGATCGGACGCATGCGGCGTCTCCGTCGTTTCAAGTTCGGCCTTGCCAAAACCCTTTATGAGCTTTGGCGCGAAGATCAAATGGTCGTACCGGTTTACCCGGCCGCTATCCAGGGAACCCAGGCTGCCTTTCATCCCGGCATGAAAATCTCGCTCAGAATTTCCAACCCCCTGACAATCGCTTCGTATGTCCAAAAAACGGAATATCGAACGTTGACTGCTCTTAATCTTGCTCTGCGACAGCGGATAAGCCAGTTGTTCGCTGCATTGCCAATCCTCGATGTGGAATAATCGGCAAAATTCTGCTGTTATACGGTCTTGTGACATCGTTCAAGTGAAACAGGTTTTATCGCAAATGGAGCAGAAAATTGTTGGACAATCGATCAGGAGGGTAGTATGAAATTTCTTGACAGTCTCAAGCCCATCGCGCCGTGGTTGTTGCGCATTGCTTTGGCCAGTGTCTTTATCTCGCACGGCTTGCTCAAATTCCCGGTGGAAAATTTTGCCAAGGCAATGGGCTTCCCAACTGTAATCGCTCTTTTGGTCGCGCTGGCGGAAGTTGGCGGCGGAATTCTTGTGCTGGTAGGCGGTTTCACCAAGGCAATCGTGACCCGTTTGGGTGCAGCGGCAATCGCTGTGGTGATGCTGGGGGCGATTGTTAAGGTTCATTTCAAGAACGGCTGGCTTGTTTCTGCCGGCGGATCCGAATTCGTGGTGGTTCTCTTGCTTGTCGCGCTCTATCTGCTGATCAAAGGAAATGACAAATAATATAGGCGCCGATCCAATTGGCAGTGGGCAACAGTTGGTTGCGCAAAACCAAGACATCGCCTCTGCGGGTCGGACCGATCAGTTGCGGTGCTCAACTTCCCCTGTGAATCGTCAATAAAACCATTAATTGACTCGAACTTTCGGGCAGGTGGCCGGATATCAAATAAATCGGCCCCTGCCCTTTTGCTTTTTTCCCAGAGTGCAAACCCGAGCACAGGCAACATCCAGGACTGCGTGCGTTTTATTTCAAATCGACAAAGGCATCTGCATCAAATGCTGATTGTCGGGACTTGCTTCGATCAGCCGCAACAAACCCTGCATCGATGTCTTGGCATCGCGATCGGCGATCCACCTGCGCAATGTGCGCAACCAACTGATCTCCGTTTCCGTGTAGAGCAATTCTTCCCGCCGTGTGCTGCTGGCGATCAAATTGATGGCCGGGAAAATCCGGACCTCAGCCAGAGAGCGATCCAATACGATTTCGCTGTTGCCTGTCCCCTTGAATTCTTCATAGATATAATCATCCATTCTCGATCCGGTATTGACCATTGCCGTAGCGATGACGGTGACCGAACCCCCGTTTTCGATATTGCGGGCTAAACCAAAAAATCGCCGGGGAATCTCCAGAGCGCGGCTATCGAGACCGCCGGAAAGAGTCTTGCGCGATCCGACGCCATATTGGTTGAAAGCGCGTGCCAGGCGAGTCAGACTGTCGAGCAAGATCACGATGTGCCGTCTGCATTCCACTTCACAGCGAACATGGGCCAACGTCAATTCAGCCAGTTTGACATGCGACTCGACACTCTGGTCTGCGGAACTGGCCAACACCTCTGCCGGCACAGTCCGGCGGAAATGGGTAACCTCTTCCGGTCGTTCATCGATCAGCAGCACAACGATCCGAGCTTCCGGTTCACTGACGTGGATCGCCACAGCGATTTCTTCGAGAAGACGGGTTTTACCTGCCTTGGGTGGCGACACGATCAACCCGCGTGTCCCTTTGCCGATGGGTGCGATCAGATCGATAATCCGCATCGATACATTTTGATTTGCACCCAACTCAAAGCGCTGGTGCGGATGAACAGCAACAAGCCGGTCGAATGTCGTTCGGTTGCGGAAATCCTGGACGGATGATCCGCAGACCGATTGCACAGACTGAAGTTCCAGCCTGTTGTTGACTCGCTGGGCAGACCCGCTGACGGTTGCGCCTTCGACCAGGTGGTTTTCTTTGATCAGGTTGGGAGAAACCCATACGTCATTGGGCAGAGGCTGAAATGACCGCTCAGGATCGCGCAAAAAACCATCGCCTCTTAAACCGGCCTGCAGAACGCCGCTAATCGAGTCAGATAGCATCTGTTCCACCAAACCCTTTCTAGTTGCGCCGGCGTTGCGTGGGGCGCTTGCGGCGGCTGGAACGATTACGACTGGTTCTGCTTTTGTCGGATGGGGATTTTTGCTCGATTTCCGGCAGTACGAAAGCTGGAGCATGGAGAGATTTTTGATAAAAATCGTCCAAGAGCATGGCAATAATGGCCGATTCATCTTCGTTTTCGGCCAAAGCACGGCCCAGCGGCACAAAGCGCAAACTGCGCTCAACAAGCCGTTTTTCGCGTTCGCGCAAACGCGCCTCAAGTAGAGCGATCACCCGTTCTGCAACAACGGTTTGCACGTCTTCGTCGGTCGGCACAGGTCTTTCATGCAAATCGATGCCAAAGCGCTTGCCAATGCGGTCAAGAGTGAACTTTTCGACCGTGTTGACCAGAGAAATCGCAATCCCGGAAGCTCCAGCCCGGCCGGTACGTCCGGCGCGATGGATATAAGCTTCGGATTCGTCAGGTGGTTCATAAAGGATCACATGCGAAAGTTCCGGGATGTCGATACCGCGAGCCGCCACATCGGTGGCGACCAGGAAACGAAGAGCGCCTTTGCGCAACCGCATGAGAACGTGTTCCCGCGCGCTTTGCGGCAAATCAGAGGTCAATTCATCGGCATCATAACCGAACTGCTGCAAAACAACGGTGACATAATGGACCTCGGCCTTGGTGTTGCAAAAGATGAGGGCGGAAGCCGGATTTTCGATCTCGATGATGCGAACCAGACTGCGGTCTTTATCCATACCGGCGACCGTGTAGACAATGTGTTCGGTATCGGCGACATGCACCTGACCTTCGCTCAAAGATATGAATTGCGGATCATGTAAAAATTCGCCGGCGGTCGCCATCACAAAGCTCGGAAAAGTGGCAGAAAACAGACTCGAGGGTACTTTTCTGGCAGGCAGATAGCTCTGGATTTTGATCATATCAGGATAAAAACCCATGGACAGCATGCGGTCGGCTTCGTCAAAAATCAACATGGCCAATGAATCCAGAGTCAGGGTACCGCGCAAGAGATGATCCAGAACCCGGCCGGGGGTGCCGACGACGATATGGCTGCCTCGCTTGAGCGCTTCGATTTGCGGGCCATATCCCACCCCGCCGTAGACTGCGGCAGTGCGCAATCCAGCAGGACCGCAAAGCAGATCAGCTTCCTGGCTGACCTGGCGGGCGAGCTCACGAGTGGGAACCATGATCAAGGCTTGACACTGTTGTTTGGATACTTGCAGAATTTCCAGCAACGGCAAAAGATAGGCTCCGGTCTTGCCGCTGCCTGTACGCGCCTGGATCATCACATCGCGTTTGGCCAACAAGTAGGGTATCGTGCGCGATTGAACCGGCATCAAATCGGTCCATGCCGCCCGGGCAACCGCATCCTGCATCGCCGGTGACAGCTCCTGCAGAGTTACATCAGAAAATATTTCACTAGAGTTCGACATGGCATCCTCGGATAGTATTTGATCTTGCAGGCTATATCAGCTGCAAAAGGATTATTTTTTGCCCCAGTGAACGACAACCGCGGACGTTCGGTAAAGATGCAGAGGCTGAGATTATCAATTGATAAATTTACTGCAGAAATCAGGGGCTGGACGGCTTAACGGCTGCACCGATCCCCAGGAGTGAAAACACCGCAGAAGGACAATTGATTGCGATTAACAATTTACGGGATTTTTGTAAGGATTGCCAGAACTATTATTCGCAGCGTCAATTTGTGTCAGCAGCACAACTGGTGAATAAAGTTCTTTCCTTTTCTGTCGCCGCGATCTCGGGAGCGAAATTGCCGGTCTGTCGGTGGATCGCTTCTGTGCAGACAAGTATTTGCGGATTTATCTTGCTTTTATTTAAATAGTGCGATATACTAGGAAAGAGTACAACCACTCCCACTTCCCCCACACTTTTGCCTCACCCGCGAGTGAACCAACCGTTCCACTTCAAATCTTATCTTCCAGGAGGAACTGCGATGGCCATGCGACGACGTTTTCTCGTGCTGTTCTTGTTCGTCATTCTCGGGCCGCTTTTTGCCCAAGGAACGGCTGATTTGATTCTTTACAACGGCAAAATCATCACCGTCGACAGTGAAGACCGCATCTGCGAGGCAATGGCGATCAAGGACGGCAGGGTGCTGGCGGTCGGCGGATCGACAGAGATTGCAGGCTTTGCAGGTCCATACTGCAAAAAAATAAATTTGCACGGCAAGACGGTCACCCCTGGGTTGATCGATTCCCATTACCATATGATGTACTATGGCGCGCAATTTTGGCCAGGTTATCTCAATATCCGCATGCCGGTTGTCAAATCGAAAGCCGATCTCTTGCGGGTGGTAACCGAACATGTCGCGGAGCTGGACTCGGGAGAATGGGTTTCCGCGAATCAGGGGTTCATCATGCAGTCCGATGAAACGCTGACGCGCTGGGATTTGGATGCGGTGGCGCCGAAAAATCCCTGTTACCTCCGTCATTGCAGCGGACAGTATTCGGTTGTCAACTCGCTGGCGCTTGCGATCGCCGGTATCGACAGCAGCACTCCCAATCCGCCCAGCAGTCTGATCGGGCACGATGAAAACGGCCAGCCCAACGGCATTCTATCCCATTATGGCGCCGAGAATCTGGTTGGCCAGTATGCCACCGGTTACGGCGACCGCAGCGATGCAGATAAATTGAACGACATCCAGGTCGGGCAGGATCTTTGTCTGCAGGCAGGCTATACATCGGTGCAGGACGTTATTGTCGGACAAGTCAAGGATCTGCTTCTCTACAAACAATTCGCCGAAGAAGGCAAGCTAAAAGTGCGCGTCTATGCCTTGTTGCTTATCGACACCGAACAAGAAGCAGACTCGCTGATTGCCAGACTGCAGCCAATCGAATATGGACGATTCAAATTCGGCGGTTGGAAACTGGCGATGGATGGTGGTCTGGCTGCCAAAACTGTGCTCTTTTATGACAAGACCCTGTATGCTTCAGAGATCAGCTATCCCTATCACGATCAGGCAACCCTGAACCGGATCGTGCGAAAATTGCACGATACCGGTCTGCAAATCGCCACCCATGTGGGCGGCGATGAAGGCATCGATATGACCATTACCGCCTATGAAGAAGCGATGAAAGCCAATCCGCGACCTGATCCGCGTTTTCGCATCGAACACGGTTTGTTTCCAACATCCCAGGCCATTCAGAGGATGAGTGCGTCGCATATCATCCTCTCCACCCAGCCGCAATGGATTCCCTGGTACGGCAAGGCCTATACTGAAATGACCAGCAGTGCCGCCATGGAGAATCTGCTGCCGTTCAAGACCATGTTGAACATGGGCATTCAGCTGGCATTTGGCTGTGATGTCCCGGCATCGCCCTATCAGGAGCCGCAATGGGCGTTTCGCGGCGCTGTTATTCGTCGCACAGCAGAAGGTACGCCGCTGACGCAATCAGAAAAACTCACTCCACAAGAAGCGTTGCGCATCCACACCATGGGTTCAGCTTATGCCAGCTTTTCGGAAAATGTGACCGGCTCGCTGGAACCGGGAAAATACGCCGATCTGGTCATCTGGTCGCATGATCTTTACACCATGGAGCCGACCCAGCTGGGAGACCTGCATCCCCAGTTGACCATGGTGGAGGGTGAAATCTTGCACGACACCGGCGAAAATCCGCTTTCCTATGCCAAAGGCACCTGGACCGCCAGCGGTGATTTGTTGAATGCCCGCCAGTTTCACACCGCAACGCTGTTGCAGGATGGCAGAGTGCTGATCGTCGGCTATGCGGGCAATTCTGCGGAGCTGTATGACCCCGTCGCGGGCAGCTGTTCGGAGACCGGCACGACACTCGCCAGCCACAGCTGGGGTTCAACCGCCACCTTGCTGCAAGACGGCCGGGTTCTGGTCGTCGGAGGCAGGGGTGCGGAGAGGGTCGCAGAGCTTTATGATCCATCCACCGGTGCTTTCAACTCCACAGACAGCACGGAGGTGCCGCACTGTTTCCACACTGCCACGCGTCTGAACGACGGCCGCGTGCTGATCGCAGGCGGACAGGATGACGCCAACAGCCAAACCCATCGCGTTGTCGAAATCTATGATCCACAATCCGGACTATTCTCTATGGCCGATTCGCTCCTGGAAGATCGTTCCAGCCACCAGTCGGTCCTGTTGGTGAACGACAAGGTCTTTTTGTGCGGTGGACAACAGAGCACCACGCCGGGAAATGCAATTGCCTTGCGGTCCTGCGAAATCTACGATCCATCAACCGATCAGTTTTCATCAGCCGGCGACATGAACTCCGCTACCACAAGCCATCGCACGATTCTTCTGCCCAGCGGCAAAGTCTTGATCAGCGGCGGACTCTTCAAGACCCGCACAGATGAGCTCTATGACTGGCAAACAGGCCAATTTTCCCCGACCGGAACCATGCCGGTCAGCCGCAGATTCGATCATTCGGTAACCCTGTTGAACAACGGCCATGTGTTGTTGGCTGGCGGAAGGGCAGACAGCGTGCTGCAAATCTGTGAAATCTATGATCCGGATAACAATTACTACTACCCCGCCGAGGATCTCATAACCCCGAGAACGGCACATGCAGCCACATCTCTTCTGGACGGCACGATTCTGGTGACCGGCGGGTATGACGGGCATCAGACCTTAAAATCTGTCGAACGGTTGACTGCATTGCCCGTGGATGTCGTAGCGGTCGACCACGATGCAGAAAATCTGGTTGAGAATCCGGAAGACTATTATCTGTCGCCCAATTTCCCCAACCCCTTCAATCCAACGACCGTTATGCAGTACGAGGTCAAGAATTCCGCCCGGGTCAACATTGCGGTCTACAATCTCCTGGGCGAACAGATAAAAGTGTTATGGGATGATGTGCGCGCCGGCGGGGTCTATCGGATAGAATGGAACGGCACCGACGCCCAGGGGCGGCCACTGAGCAGCGGCATCTATATCGTTAGAATGGAAGCGAACCGGCACACGGCGACACGCAAAATCCTGTTGTTGCGATAAGTTTATCATTAAGCAGAGGTCGGGGTGGCTTTTTGCTCCACCCCGACCGAAGCACATGTATTAGAGCCTGGCTTCTAGCGAATGACCAACATGCTCTTGAATCGTTCCATGCCCTTAAAGCTTAACCGGGAAAAATAAATTCCACTGGCGACCTGGACACCGTTCAGATCCTGGCCGTTCCAACTTGACCGATGTTCTCCCTCTGTTTGCATCCCCTGAAATAGAACTTTGACCAGCTTTCCTTCGACGGTCAAAATGCTCAGGCTCATTTCTCCTGCTGAGGGCAAAAAGTAGCGGATTTCGGTCGTCGCATTGAATGGATTGGGCGAGTTTTGCTGCAGGTGGAAATTCTCTACCGACACTGCTGGATTTTCGACTTTTGTCAGGTCGATAATCTCGAGCTTGGCTGTTTGAACTTTTGATAAATTCCCTGCACGATCGACTGCGACAATTTTGTAATAGACATCTTTCAGGTTTTCAGGTACATCAGCGAAATGATCATAAACGCGTGTGCGGGGATCTTCATCTATACAGGTTTCAGCGAGCAGATTTCTATTGCCTTCGATGGTGAAATCCTCAAAAGGGCCGCGATAAATTCGCCAACGTTCCACTCGTTCCGGGAATCCCTTTTCATCAGTAAAGTTATCTGCCCAGGCAATATGAACTGATTTTTCTCCCGGCAGATTATCTGAGCCGGGCGGAATAATCCGGGTAACAGAAAACTTTTCCGGAAGTTGCGGAGAAACATTATCGATGAAAAATTTCAATATATTTCCCCCTGCTAACTTGTCATCGCAGATCAGCGTCAATGGGACAATGACCGAATCCAAATGAACAGGTCTTTCTCCACGGACTTTAATGTGCAGGGGGACGCATTCTCGGCCTTCCAAGCGAACATGGTCAAATTCCAATTCGACTTTGTACATCCTCGGAATCAGAACATCGTCATATTTTGGCGGACTGCCAAGCATGATTTTGCAGTCACATACTTGTTTCATCGAAACACAACAGACTTTTATCACCAATTCTGCATAAAACTCCACTGCAGCAACTGCCGGTCCAAACGCTTCAATTTCAACGCCATCGGGTAAAATCGGCACGGCATCTCCTGCTTTCGCATAAAGTTCCTGAATGTTAATTTGGGCGATATTGTTATCCATGATCGTCTCTTCTGATGATGGATGATCCATGTCATCGTCCGCGATGACACCGATACAATAGTGGTTGATCTCCGGTGGGGGGATCGGGATGGTCCAGAGCACCATCGCGGTCTCTGATTGCCCATCACCGATGAGAGGAATATTGTCGGTATCGATCAGATCAGCGGAAGAAGGAAAAAGCAATCCCATGGCTGGATCGGCAAAGTAAAAAGAGACATCCACATCTGAAGCATCGTTGCCGCCGGTATTGCTCACCCTGGCGAACAGCTTGTTCTGGATTCCCTCAGCTGGCGGGTCGATGGTACCATCTTCATTGTTATCGATGTAAATATCCGGGCTGGCCCACCATTTTTGACATGGAGGAGTCGAGGGTTCATCGCAGACATCCGAATCACAATCGCGCAGGCACAGATTCACGTGTGTGCCGGGCTTACCGACCAACAAATCTGCAAAAAGACCCTGGGCACTCCCACAACCGACGATGTTGCTAACCTGGACTGAAGTGTTGACACCATTATAGGCAACATCGGAAGGATTGCTGCCGGCATTAAAAATATCCCCATCGCAAAAGGGATCTCCCGCGTCACCGCGATTGCCCCCATAGGAAAATCCCTGATCCAGATCATCGGTATCAACAGTGTGATCAGCACCAGTTTGATCTTCACATTCCACATCGACTTGTTTGTGGGTTTCGTTCTGATTGTTTGTTATGCCTTCATCGACATGGTAAATCACCAGTCCTTCCCCATGAAGATCGACATCAAAGCCATCGCGGGTTCTGTTTTCCAGCAAAAAATACTCTGATCCGGGCGTGCCGTTTGTCCAGAGCTTAAAAGCTGCAGGTCGGAGCGTTGCAGAAGCGATCGGCCAATGAACCAAATCCGAGCTGACCACACTTGGAGTCAACCAGCCGAGTTTTGCTTTGTGAAAAGCACACATATGGGCGGGATGTTCAGGCGTGTTCCAGTTTCCGCTCCCCATAATTCCCCAGTGACCAATTCCAGAACTGTACGCAGCAGCAGTTGTATTGCCGCCTGCATCGGTGTTTTTGGTATCGTAGAGATCCGGCAATCCAAGACTATGACCCAACTCGTGACAAAAAATACCAATTTGGATCATCGTGCTGGCAGGGTCCGGACACGACAGTGCCGGCTGGATGGTATAGGTGTCTATCGTGACACCGTCATTCGTGGTGTAGGGATCGACACCTGGAGCGCTGCTCAAGTCCCATCGATGCGACCAAATATCATTCAGGTCTGCATCAGGACTGCCGCACTCTGCACCGATACCGGCATGAATAACGATCACGCATTCAACATTGCCGTCACCATCGTTGTCAAAATCACTAAAGTCGACTGCCCCGTCTGCTGCTGCAATCATATCATGAACAAATCGCGGCGCATTGGTATCGCCATAATCGTTGTTGCCGTACCATGCCCGCGTATGAGGGGCGGTATACCAGCCAAACACAGAACCGCTGATGTTCAGATTGCCATAGGATATTTCTTTGAAATAATCGCTCATTGTACCCGTCGCCCACGGTCCATCGAACAATTCATTCTGCAGATCGCCAACCGTCCATGGATCCGCACCTGAATCCGAAAATTTGCCTACCAGAACAGGGAATTCAAGATTTAAAGCTTGTACCGATTCGACACCGATCTCCTGACCGTTTTCTTGTGCCATCACAGACTGCTTGAATTGACGCATGATTTCTGGCAGATTGCCGCGGGGATAAGAAAGTTGAATTTTCTCCTGGAATTCTTCGACTTGTTTCGGCATTGCCCCATTTTTGGGTGAAGTGGCAAATAGCCGAAAGGCGCCGGTCAACAGGACAATCACACTGATCAAGAACAGTGGTTGTTTGAAAATGGTTTTCATACTTACCTCCTGTTTCATGATGGTGACGTCAAAAATGTCAGATTCTGAACTTGTTCCTTTTACCAGCGAGTTCAGAAAATGGATGAAAAATCAGAACAGTTTGAAAAGAGATTGCAGAATTCCGACTGGATGTATTTAGCTTTGGGAGGTCAGGAGCATCGAAGAGACAAGTCCGGTGTGAATAATTGGGCGCACAAATCCTGCTTCAGTTGTACAAATAAGCAGCAAAAAGTAAACCAGATATTAAAACCTCTCCTCCGTGTGTAGATCACAAGACTCCCTCTTCCACCCTGACATTAAATTAATTGATTTTATGTCAGTTAAATCCATTGGGTGGGTGGTGTCCCTTGTTGGGACACCACTGACAACCATTGAAAAAAAACAATTTTGTAATTCGTTCGATTAACGACACAGCACCAGACAAGCAACCCATAACCGGAATGGAGTGATCGTATCCAGCAATCATGGGGTTGCATAGTCAGAGACCTGTTGGCGTTCGATTCGTAAAAGTTATTCATTTTCAACAGTGGTCAATGGCATCGCCGTCATTCTTGCAAAAATCAGAAATCCTGATGGTCTCGACTTCGAAATCGTTGCCAACAGAAAAGAAATAGGAAACCCGGCACAGAGAAAAGTAAAAAAGTCCATCCCCGGGGGAAATGACCGGTGCTCACGAAATTGATCAGGTAAAATATCAACAGGCTGGCAACCGTGAGCTTTCCGCCGACTTTTTCGTCCCACCAGGCCACGATCATGCCAACACAAACTCCGACTGGAAAAAACAACAAGCCAATCCATTCATTCATCTTGATATGCGATGGATGGAATCCCTCACCAATAAAAAAAGCCAAAATCAGTCCAATGCTTCCCAACATCCATATCCTGGCAATCCATCGCACAAACGCAATCAACAGGATTTTTCTTGTTGATTTTTCTGACAGCACTTTCCCCTCGTCAACACAGCGTTTCACAATCGTTTTTTTTTTTTTGTAATGAGCCTTTCGGTCCAATCCTTGCACGATTCACTGGTTTTCTGTAATTTTCGCCTGCATGGTTATGCTCGGTTCTGTTTTCACGGCCATCGGGAGACATGCTTTTTTCAAACGAATTAAAAAGTTGTCATAACAGTTTGCTTAAAATTGTCGATAAAAGTTGCAAAATCGATTTGAAAGACGCTGTGGAACACCAGATCGTGATCTTTTCCTGACAACAGCTCGATCATATAGGAATGAAATCTTTCCATGCCGTAAGTATCTATGAGATTATCGACCAGGCAGCCGAATTCTGAGTAGATAAAGGCAATCCGGTTCGGCACGTCGAGTTCAGCACGGTTTTGGGCTTTGGTGTGATAATCTTGTGGATGCAAAAAGTTGCCGCT
>Ga0116144_10005251_pt1 | contig 11873 bp, 19 predicted proteins | sample AD_UKC035_MetaG_FD_89746 | JGI IMG/M metagenome (GOLD analysis project Ga0116144, IMG submission 89746) | Active sludge microbial communities of municipal wastewater-treating anaerobic digesters from USA - AD_UKC035_MetaG | ecosystem: Engineered > Bioreactor > Anaerobic > Digestate | place: USA... | reverse complement strand
CTGCTGGAGTGATTTTTGAACTTTCTGGTATGCCTGGGCTAGGTAAAAGCACGATGTCAATGGCACTTGCGTCTGCACTTCAGAAACAAACAGACCCAGATAAGATATCTATTTTTTGTGACTTAGAACATAACTTCAAACGTAATCCTGAAATACCAAGACATGCTGGTGTTGACTTTTCTCGTGGCTTGGTGTATGATTCTGAGTATGGCGAAAATGCTCTTGACATAACCTTAGACTTGGTTCGTTCAGGGAGTGTTGGGTTTGTTGTCATTGACTCTGTGCCAAAACTCATGCCTGAAGCGATTGCGGTTAGAGACACTGGTGAACAAACAATGGGAAAAAGAGCAGCGTTGTTGGGAGACTTCATTGGCAAACTTGAATATGCAGCAAACAAGACAGATGCTGTGATTCTACTCATAAACCAGTTTAGGGCAAAGTTAGGAATGGGGCCGTCTGGGTATGATACTCCGGGTGGTTTTGCTATTAAATTCAACGCAAAGATGCGAGTCTATATGAAGAAGGCTCAGGACTTTGCGATTAAACGGGGTGCATCTGGTGATTTGCAAATAGGGCAACGTGTTCAGTTTAAGGTTGAAAAGAACAATTTGGGACGTCCATTCAAGACAACTACTCTTGAATTCCTTTATGATGAACAACGTGGGATGCTTGGTTTTTCACATGAAGGAGATGTTTTGGTCATGGGGGAAGAGTACGAAGTTATTACCTGCCAAGGGAAAACGTTTCTGTTTGGAGAAACAAAAATTGGTGTAGGATTTGAGGCTGCAAGAGAAACGCTTTTCCACGACCAAGTGCTTATGAAAGATATCGTTACTGCTGTTGTAGAGAAGGCTAGGGGAGAAGGTGAGCGTTGGGCAATTGAAACACCTATTGTAGAATACATGGAGAAGAACAATGAGACCAAAAGTAGCAGTTGATGTAGATGGGGTAATTCGGAATTTTAGACAGGCAATTCATGACACTTTGATCGAACGAGGGGTGATAAAGCCCAATTGCTTGTTTGATATTACGCAATGGTGCGTTTACGAAAGCTACTTGGTTGAAGATGCTTTTGTCGGGGTAATCTCTAGGGAAGAATTCTACAATAAGATGTACACCATCTGGGCCGAAAATATCTTTCTTAAAGCGAAACCTTACCAAGGGGCTGGTGAGTTTATGCAAGAACTTGAAGACAGGTATAGTACTGTTGGCATTCTTACTGACCAAAAACTTGATTCTTGGTTTTACACTTTGAGTTGGCTTTCTTTCTTTTTTGAGGATTATAGACTACATTGTGATTACATTATCTGTTCAAAAGATAAACATCTTTTCGTTGGACCAGACAAACTTTTCAACATTATTATTGACGACAAAGCGATAACTGTTGCTGATGTTGTCAAAGGTGGCGGTGAGGGTATTTTGTTTATGCGACCTTGGAACAGAGAAATTCCAATGGACGACATCGAATGTTCCCAAGTCTACAATTATACAGATGCTTTGGGGGCACTAAGAGAGTTGGAGTGTAGAGATGTTTGATTTTGATGAAATTGAAGACATAATGTTGATTGAAGAAATGATTGAGGAAGAAGAAGACGCGATTGAAATTAGGAACTACCGAAAAAAGCGCAAACCTAAGAAAAGTGTTTGGTTAGAAGAAGAAGCAGGAGATTTTGCAGATGAAGACTATCAAGATACCTGTTAGTTGTGTATCAAGAATCTTTGAACTTGCTGAAAATGCTGATGACAAAGAAGTTTTAGAGGTTCTTAAACGCGCAACAGACGATTTGCACAATAATAAGACACGCTCAAATGCAGAAGTGACGTTTCTAAACATTTACAGAGGATTATTCCCTGCCCATGAAATCTATGCAAATCATAAGGTTCAATGCGGGGCAAGGAATATGTTTGTTGATTTCTTTGATAAAACACTAGGACTTGCAATTGAAGTAATGGGGGCACAACACTATGCTCCAAACTCTCTTTTTCATAGGTCTAAGGAAGATTTTAGAAAAGGTGTGGTGCGAGATGGCACTAAAAAGCGTTATATTGAACAATGTGGATACAAGTATCTTAGTATTCGGGACACTGAATTGACGGTTGATAAGGTTAAGGAGTTAGTTAATCATGTCCTTAGAAAACAAGACGAAGATAATCCGGTCTCTTCTTCAAAAACTGGAAAGACATGAATCTGACAAAAAATACTATTCTGATCTATACTCCGAACTAAAAAAGTCTATGACGTGTATCGCCGATATGCGTGACCCTGTTGTAATTGAGGCAAAAATTGGTGAACTTTTGGTTGTGTACGACTATGTTGCTACGCTTGAAAACATCATTTCTGCTATTTGCACAGTGTTAAACGAAGCAATTGAAGACGAGATTCTATCCTTAATTCCAACAGCAGATGGTAAAACGCTAAAAGAAAAGCGACACGCAATTATTAGTGGAAACCAAACCATTCAAACCATGCTTGACACGTTAGAGGAATTTGGTAATCGTAAGGTTTTGCTTGGGTTAGAACAGGGCTTGGTGTCTAAAACGGATAGGTTAATAGAGTGGGTCAGACTTCTTAAGGCTAAACTACATAGGATTTCAGATAGAGAGAAAACATGAGTGAACCACATTCTGCTAATGCAGAACGCGCAGTAATTTCAATGATGTACGCTTCTCCTGTTGCTTGTAGGAGAGTCTTATCTGAACTTGTTTCTGAAGACTTCTACAACGTTGGGTGCAAGTTACTCTTTGAAATAGCGCAGGACATAGCAAACGACTTTTCTGTCGCCAGCGGACAGGCGACGATGAGCGCCGTGTTGCTTAGCGACGCCTATGCGGAACAAATAGAAAAGGTTGGTGGGATAGAATTTGTTCGTGCCATTTCTTCAACACCAATTGATTCGTTGGACAACTTAGACAGGTATGTCTTAACACTAAAAACGAGGACTCTACAGAGAAAGAAACTAAGGTTAGTAACAAAAGCAGTTGACGACATTGCTAACTATAACGGTATAGACTATAAACACGTTTTTAATGCTGGGCTTGATGAATTGTCTGTTCTAAACACCGAGTATGGGAAAAGATTCCACGATTACGGTTTTAGGCTGTCTGACGGATTGGATGATTACCTTGAGCATATTGGAGAGAATCAAGGCTATGCTGTTGGGTGGCCTTGTTTTGACGCAAGGCTTGGTTTGTTTCGTCCAGGAGAACTGTATTATATCTGTTCTCGCCCAAAGCGAGGGAAATCAACACTTGGTCTAACATGGATGTGTAACTTGGGGATCCGTGGTGTAGAGAAAAACGGTGGCTGCATCCCGGTTGCTTGTGTCGCCACAGAAATGACAAAGGAAGAACAATATGACAAGATGCTTGCCCATATCTCTAATGTAGACGTTGATACTATTCATAGTGGGGACTATAAACAAGACCAGGACATGAAAGACAGGGTTGCTCATGCTGTAGATGTTTTGAAAACAAGCCCTGTGTATTGGAGGAGGTCACTCAATGATTCACCTGCAACAATCGCGTCCGATATTAGGCGTTCTGTTGTGGAGTTGGGTGCTAAAATTGTCTTTTTCGATTGTTTCAAAGCCCCTTCCGATTCTTCTCTCTATTCTAACATGAGAGAGTATCAAATAGTTGGTCAAATGGTAAACATGTTCAAGGATTTAGCAGAGAACCTTGCAATTCCAATCGTAGCGTTTGGGCATACGAATAGAGATTCCGATGAATCATTAAAAGACAACGCTGCTCCTGTCGCTGCCTCAATTGGTGGTGGTGATAGAATTCTAAGACACTGTACCTCTGTGATTCATATCAAGAAGATGAGCAGAGAAGATATTATGGAAAACGGGGGGATAGATAACGGGAACTCTTTTCTGACAATTTTGGAAAACAGACACGGTGATTGTCATGAAGACGGGACAGGTATCTTTATGCGTTATCGTAGGTATAACGCTTCAATGGAAGAACTAAGCGAACTAACCTTAATGGATGACGGAGATTTCACATGATTCAAAGGGAGAAATAAATGGCAAACAAATGCGCTATTCTTATTAGTCACAAAAATCAGGCTGAGTATATTCGATATATTTTGTCTGCGCTAACGGTGCAGGAACCTTTCGGCATTGGAGACACGCCTGTTCTGATTTGTGATGACAATTCAACCAACGAAGAGTATAGTCTGCTTATTGAACATGCCATAGAATTCTCTAAACAGATTGATGTTTATGTAATCAAAAGTCCTAAGTCAAGACAAGAATGTTGGGGCAAGGGTCGTGTTTTGAATTGCGGGGTACGCCATGTTGGGGTGTTAGACAAGACAATTGACACTCTCCTGTTTTTAGACGGCGACTGTGTTCCTTCAAGGAGTTGGTATCAAAACTATGCCGATGCATTTGTTACAGTTGGAGATATTAAGGGCAAGAAATTTGTTGTTTTTGACCCGTCTATTCCAGGGCTTAGATCTGTAGAGTATAAAGTTAGTGCAGAACATGCTGACTATAATGGGCTTATCTTGGTTGGTCCACGTTTCTTTATTCCAGAAGAACTTTTGCCGCAAGCATACAATTTGATTAACAAGCACAAAATAGGTGACTTATATGTCTTAACAAGAGGAACTGTCTTGTGGTGTACTAAGTCATGTTATGGTGTTGGGTATGCAAGAATGCAGGGCTGCAACTTTGCGGTTCGCAAATCTGATTTTGACGCAATTAATGGGTTTCGTGAAGGCCCAGAAGGTGGTGGCAGTTTAGATGATTCATATCTGTATTACGATTTGATTCAACGTCAGAAGTGTGTTCCTGTCTCTTCAATGAACACAGCTGTATTCCATTTTGGCGACAAAAAATATTATGAGTGGGGAGTTGAAGGAATCAACCCATGATTTCTGAGTCAACCATTCTATCTCTACTAACAACATTGGGATCTACAAAAACATCTGTTGCCGGAGATTGGGTTAGGGGGACCTGTCCAATTCACAACGGCGATGGGGCTAGCTTTGCCATATCTCTTTCACCACCATATAAGTATTTTTGCTATTCTCATGCCTGCCATGAAGCATCTAGGAGACCTTATTTGCTTTCCCTTGTTAAGGCGTGTCTTGGTTATGGGGACGAAAAGGCAGCGGAACTGCTAGCAACGTATGGCATAGAAGTTGGAGAGTGCGAAGAAGAAGGCAGCGATGACAACAACAGGGATTGGTATTACGAGTTTTTCAATGCCAGGCCAAATAAAGAAGTTGACTACGACTTGATGAGACAAGTGGCTTCTGAAGCGTATAAAAACGGGTGCAGTTATTTTGTTGAACGTGGTATTAGGCAGGAAACTGCCGATATGTTCAAACTTGGTACGCACAACAATTGGAAGTTTAGAGGAGAGACAAGGGCTACTATTCCTGTCTTTGACATTGACAAAAAACTTGTAGGACTTATGGGGAGAGATATCAACAGTAACAAGCATCCTACTAAATATGAATGGTGGGCGAGCATGAAGACAGACTTGATTTACAACATACATGTCTTGCCAAAAACAATTGAGGAACACGGATTTATCATTATTACAGAGGGGGTACATAAAGTCTTACATTTGTGGGATTTGGGATACAAAAACGCCGTCGCAACATTTGGGGCAAGAATGTCTTATTCGCAGGCAAGACAATTGTTGAGGTTTTTTGTGCCTTGGTTCGTTATATTTGATGGTGATGAAGCAGGACATAAAGGAGCCAAGGAGTGCGCAAAGAAATCAATGGGTCTTACAGATGTATACGTACCAAAGAAAACGCCCAAAGATTTTGATATTGGGAATGCAGATTTGAATACGGTTGTCGACATGTTAAGTAATGTGAAATTGATGTGAAAGCAGGGTTAATTATGGCGAAGAAAAAGGAATTCAATCTTAGAGACGTTGGTAGACGCTGTAGAGTGACACTTGAACGCGGTTGTACTATCAGCCCACAAGGCATCACTTATGACAAAACTTTTGAATGTTGTGGAATAATCTATGATGTTGATTTGAACACCACCGATAGGGCGTCCGTTTTTTACATGACCGGCAACCAACTCAAGGTTGTGAATGGTTGTATTGATGATGAAAATGATCCCTGTGGTGTTGAAGATGTTGAATTTTCGCAGGTCAAGTTTTGCCCAAAAGAAGGGTGCAAAAAAGGATGTCCTGTTTTCCCCTTTAATGCTTCGAGAACGGTGTGTTCAAAATGAAGTACAGGTTTAACAAGAAAACAAAACAATACTTTGTTCCTGTCAAAGCAAAAACCTCTGTTATGATTCCTAAAGATAACAGGAAAAGTCACGGGTTTGCTTTAAGTCTTTCTACATTGAAGAGGTTGCTCAAAGCAAGGGTGATTGACAACAAGATTTGGGTCGAGTTGCATGGCAACTCTTATGACATGCCTTGGGGGTCAGAGATAACTGTTGACCGGCTAACTATCACTTATGTTACCGAAAGGCTGGCGACGCCTGGAGAAGTGAAAAAGATTCTTGCTCAGGAATCTAAGGTTTCCTAAAAATAAGTCAAGATTGAGTAAGGAGAAGGATAATGAACAAAAAAATGATCGAGTTGTTAACTACAGAACCAAATGAATGGAAAAGACTCGTTTCTAAGGTTAACGAACTACAAATGGAAGAGATTGAGGAGATTGGCACAAATGCTTTGTTACTGCACGTCTACCTTTTTGAAAGGAAACAATGGGGTGAAAAACATGTGGATGCCGTCGAGGAAGTTCAAAGGGTACACAGGAAAATTCGCAAGGCGCTAAAATATGAAGATCCTGACGATGATTTGGTGGAACTGTGATGGCATGGTTTAACAAAAAACCTCCCTCCTTCTGAAACCATTATCTTAGAGGTAGAGATGACAAGGGTTGAACAGAATGCTTGCGGATCGCAAGCATCCAATGCCTGTGGAGAGGGTGTAAGTCCGCCCGTGTCCCTTGAATGGGGGCGTCCCTCGATGAAGCAGGAAGCCCAGTGTTTCAACACTGGGTAGATCACCAAGGAGGAATGAAAGTGTTTGTAGCAGTAGATCCTGGGTGGAGTGGCTGTCTTGTTTGTCCCTCTTCGGTTTGTTCAGAACAAGTTCAGGCAATAAAGTGTCCTGACAATGAGTTTGAGATTTACAATCTGCTACGTGATTTGAATACAGAGTGGCATATTGCTGAAGTGGTTTTTGAAAACGTGTATCCTCAGCCAGGCAACGGGATTAAACAAGCATCTTCGTTTATGACCAACATTACTGCTTGGAAAATGTCTACGTATTTTTTGGAAATTCCGTTGACTCTAGTTTCTCCTGTTAGATGGCAAAAGCCATACAACGTTCCAACAACGAAGAGTGTTGGAAAAGACGCACACAAGAAGGCTTTGATTGCTAAGGCATGTGAAAGATTCCCGTATTTGAAAGTTACTAAATGGAACGCAGACGGGTTGTTGATCTATGACTTCTGGGCGAATCAGCTTCGGACGAAGGAGAATGTTCGTGAACCCGGCTGTGGTTGCCGTTAGAGGGTTGGTCATGTCAGACGCAGTAATAATGACAGTTGTAATGGGTGGGAGATACCCCATTGATCTTATTTTCAACACAGATGACGCTAGTGATGTGAAGTCTGTGTTATATCTGTTTTGGGACAATGATGATAAGGTCGCAACAAAAATTATGAAACAGATTGATGAGAACAAAAAGAAGGCGGATGGCATAAACATAGACTTTATCAACCTGTGTCTGAAACAAAAATTGTTCAGGAAAAATCCAAATGCAAAGAAAGCACGGGCAAAGGAATGATTTCAGAAAAAATCATTGGGAAGATTAAAACGGCTCTCACATCTGACGAACTCAACAAACTACACAGTCTTGCCAAACAGGCAACTGTAGCAATTGAAATAGGTTCTTATATGGGGGCGTCGTCTGTTGCGATTGCTTCTTCTGGTCTTCAGTGTCTCTATTGTGTTGATATTTGGGTTTCCAATACACGTTTAAGGCCGGATCCTACAGACGGGAAAACATTGTTTGAGACTTTCACAGAAAACACAAAGGAATATACGAATGTTCACCCTGTTGTTGGTTATAGCCAAGAGGTGATACGGTTCTTTTTGAACGAGAATATATGCCCAGATTTGTTGTTTATTGATGGAGATCACTCATACGAAGGGGCAAAACAAGATTTTGATCTTTATTTCCCAATTGTGAAAGAAGGTGGGTTGGTTGTTTTCCACGATTATTCGTTTCCAACTGTTCGGAAAGTGATACAAGAGGAAGTTATTTCAAAAACTGTGAATCATAATAACCTGCCCAACATGTGGTGGGGAAGAAAAAAGAGTTGACAAATCAACACAATAACCATATATTCACTATGGGTTTTGGAAAAAAGAGTCAAGGAGTAAAGAAATGAAGGTTAGTGTTAACAGGAAAAGTTTGCAGCGTAACATGCAGAGAGTCCAGTCTATTGCAGGAGCGAGTCTTCTAAATCCGATCTTGGAATACGTTGTAATCAAAGCAACAGAGAACGAATTGCTTTTTAGAACCACGAATCTCTCGATTTCAACCAAAGCAATAATTCCCATTGGAGAAGAGTTGTCGATTGAAGAACAAGGTGAAGTTGCTGTTGTTGCGGCGGACTTTGCCAAGATTGTCAAGGAATTGCCAAATGAAGATATGGCAACCTTGTTTCTTAAAGATACTTATCTGCATATTGTCTGTGGGAAGACAAAGATTAAGGTCTGTTCCTTAGCCCCAGACGATTTCCCAGCAGAGGTGAGTTTTGACACTGTAACACAGTTTGTTGTTGACAAGAGTATCTTTGAGCAGTATGTTGCAAGGCTTGGTTTTGCCACTACTGAGGATCGTTCGAGATATCTTTTGTCTGGCATTAAGCTTGAGACAAAAGAGGATAACATTTCTTTTGTAGCAACAGACGGGAAGCGACTGTGCTATGATGTTCTGGATTGCTGTTCCGAAAAACCAATTGACGCATTGGTTCACACAAGAACTCTGGAAGAGATTCGTAAGTTTGATCAGGGGGATATTACTGTTAGAGTTGGAGAGAAGTCAATTGCGTTTGAGTCTGCTACATACTGTGTGTATTCTCAACTGCTTTGTGGCACATTTCCTGAGTACAAACAACTAATCCCAAGGGACTATGAATACAGTGTTGCAGTCAACACGGGAGAATTGATTAAGTCAGTAAAGCGGTCTTCTCTTCTTGCAGATGAAAGAACAATGACAGTCGATTTTAGTTTTGACAAGGGAGAACTTGTTGTTTCTTCAAGATCACAGTCTCTTGGTGATTCTAATAACGTTTTAGAATACCTTGGCGAAATTGTTCCTATGAAATGTTCGTATAGATGGGACTTCCTTTTGGACGTTTTGACCGTGATTGATGCTGAAAATGTAACCCTATGTTTGCAAAACAATGAACGCCCATTGTTGATTCAAGATTCAGCAAATCCGTCATTTCTTTGTGTTTTGATGCCGGTGAAACAGGCAAGGGAAGAAACAAATGAGAGATGAAACATCCATTGGAACGGGACAGACCATTTTGCTGACCTCGGCAAAATGGTGGTAGAAATCAGAGGTTAACATGCAAAAGGCAGAGATAATCCGGCTAGAACATATTTTTGGCAAACGATGCATTACGAGAGCGCAGGGTGAAGAACTCTTTAAGAGAATGGCAGTCCCAATTTTACACACTTATCCGCCAATCCCGGTTGTTCTTGATTTCGCAGCGGTTAGAAACGTGACGACAGATTTCGTGTCTTATTCTGTTGGTGCGTTTTGCCAATATCTTTCGCGTGAAGAAATGGACAAGATGATATTTTTTTGCAATACAACTCTCAGCAAAGACGAAACAATTGCGTGGGTCCTGTGTAATGCAGAACGACAAATCAGAGACATGTTTCACAACAAGATTGATGAGATAGAGCAAGAAGTTAGTTCATTGCGATATCGAGTGTTATACTTAGAAGGGGATACCACATGAACATGCGTTGCATGTCCCTTTGTACTTTGCTATAGGAGAGAGATATGTTTCCAGGCACAAGACGAGTTGTTGTAGAAAAAACAATTTACGCCTATTCTGACGACCCCGAAGAAAAACGGTGTGGACCGTGTGACTATATTCAAACAGATGTTGCTGGTGGGAGATATTGTACCCTTTTCAACAAGTATCTTGGTTCTACCAAAAGAATGGTTGATGGAAAATTAGAGCACTTTGTTTTCAGATGTCTCGAATGTTTGGATTGTGAAAAAGAGGAGCCGATTTTGTGATAAACAACCCGCGGGAGAGGAATTGAGGGCGAAGAGATGAAAATCTTAGTCGCGTGTGAAGAGTCGCAAGTAGTGTGTCTAGCATTTCGTGAGCGAGGGCATGAAGCATACAGTTGTGATATTCAGCCGTGTTCAGGGGGTCATCCTGAATGGCATCTGCAACAAGACGTTTTGCCATTATTGGAAGCACATTGGGATATGATTATAGCCTTTCCGCCTTGTACGCATTTATGCGTCAGTGGAAGTCGTTGGTTTGCCGAGAAGCGTAAAGATGGGAGACAGCAAAGTGGCGTAGATTTCTTCTTGCGGTTTACACAAACGCAATGCGCTAAAGTCGCAATAGAAAATCCCATTGGCATAATGAGCACACTTTATCGAAAACCAGATCAAATAATTCAACCGTGGCAGTTTGGGCACGGCGAGACAAAGGCAACCTGTCTGTGGCTATATGGATTGCCGAAATTAACACATACACAAATTGTCAGTGGGCGAGATGAACGCATATTCAGAATGCCACCAAGTATTGAACGTTCAAAACTACGAAGCAGAACATACAAGGGGATTGCCGAAGCAATGGCATACCAATGGGGTGTCGCGCAAGGCAGCGAAGAGGAGAAGAAATGAGCGAACAAAAGACAGTTATGACAGACTCGGAACGATTGGACTGGTATGCAATACACGGAGGAGAGATCGAAGACCGCACACCTGGAGACCCATCGGGCTGCAGAATAGCGATGGTGTGGTGTGATGACTGTGGTGGACGGCATATCACGATTGCCGTTAAAACAAAAACGGCACAGGCTGGGTTTCGGAACGCAATAGACATCGCTGCGAGCGTCGAGCGTGAGGTTCGGACATGAGCGCAGCGAAGAGGAGAAGAGATGAGTAAAGAAAGTTTCTGTATCATGAATCCAGGCTTCTTTTGTGAGATGGAAAAAGGTCGAACCGTTCAGCAATGCAAGCATTACAAGGAAGCGTATGAGCACCTTGGCTGTGATCACCAAATGCAAGGTGGACATGGTACGTATTACTGCTATTCCGATGCTGCGCAATTTGAACAGGTGTTGGAGTTCCTGAAGAGTTGCTACACACCACAGGAGCCAAAGCCATGACCGCACTTGCTCATTTCGCAGCGCTGCTTGAGAACAGTTGACCTGTAAAAGAAGGTTGCTTTGGCTCAGTCAAATTGAGTGGATCTGTTCCTTCAAACTGGACAGATCAAGGAGTATTTCAACATGGAACGTGCGAAGTGCCCAAGTTGCGGGAGGTTCCTGAATGGGCAAGAGTAGATTCAAGTTTTCAGGACACCAGACCTTCGTTTTTCGGTATGGGTGGTTGGAGAAGGGTGTTCGTGCTGTAGCGGAGTGTCCGACTGTGTTTTCCGAGGAAGATGCACTCGTTCGTCTCGGTGTCGGCAAGAACATGGTGGACAGCATTCGACATTGGTGTCAGGTGACACAGCTCGTCGAGCGTGACTCTGCCGTAGAGCGAAACACAGGACGCTATCTCAAGCCTACCCTGATTGCCCAACATCTGCTGCTTGATGGGGGATGGGATGCCTTTCTTGAAGATGATGCTTCGCTGTGGCTGATCCATTGGCTGCT
>Ga0116144_10005246_pt1 | contig 11885 bp, 5 predicted proteins | sample AD_UKC035_MetaG_FD_89746 | JGI IMG/M metagenome (GOLD analysis project Ga0116144, IMG submission 89746) | Active sludge microbial communities of municipal wastewater-treating anaerobic digesters from USA - AD_UKC035_MetaG | ecosystem: Engineered > Bioreactor > Anaerobic > Digestate | place: USA... | reverse complement strand
CTGTCGCTCCAGGCCGAATTTCCGAAGGGCTACCCCTTCACGCTGAGCTTCCAGCCCGACAGCGTGGCGCTGCCCGCCAGCGGCAGCGCACCAGTCGAGGTACACACCCGCATCCCGGCGGCGCAGACCACGGCGGCGGCGCAATTGACCACGCACCACGCCACCGTCCTGGTCACCGAGGGCAGCAGCGTGATCGAGGTGGATTCCGTAATCCTTTCCGCCGCCATCCCCCTGCCCGCGCGCGCTACCCCGCGCCTGCTGCTCAACGCCGCCGACATCACGCGCATTGACGCGTGGGCCGTCTCCGAATCCTGGGCCAGCAGCGCCCGCAGCAGCATCCTCAACACCGCCGACGCCTGGCCCGACGATTTTGTCGCGGACTACTACCTGACGGCGTGGGAGCTGCCCCCCGAAGGCGGGCAGTGGGGCCTGTGGTACATCTGCCCGCAGGGTGGCGCATACCTGAATTATGAAGGGCCGGGACGGCACGTCTGTCCGTTGGACGGTCAGGTGTACTCAGGCTGGCCCTACGAACAAGTCATTTACGCACGTATGCACCAGGATCTCGCCGAGGCCGCCCGCGACCTGGGCCTGGCCTACCAACTGAGCGGGGAAACGGCCTACGCGCAATCCGCCGCCGAGATTCTGCGGGCCTACGCCGATGCGTACCTCGACTATCCCTACCACGACATCAACGACGAGACCGGAATCAGTGGCGGGCGCGTGACGGCGCAGACATTGGACGAATCCCAATGGTTGATCCCCATCGCCTGGGCCTACGACATGATCGTTGATTCCGGCGCGCTCTCAGGCGCACAGCGCGAACACATCGAGCAAGAGCTGCTGTACGCCGCCGTGACCACCATTGTGCGCAATCCAGCAGGGATGAGCAACTGGCAATCGTGGCACAACGCCGCCATCGGCGCGGTGGGCTTTGCGTTACAAGACCCGCTGCTGATCGCGCAGGCGCTCAACGATCCCGCCAACGGCTTCGAGTATCAAATGCAGGCCAGCGTCTCGGCGGACGGCTTCTGGTACGAAGGCTCGTGGGGCTATCACTTGTACGCCCTACAGGCGCACCGCTACCTGACAGAGATGGCGGCCCGTTCAGGCATCGACCTGTACGCCAACACGGCGCTGCGCAAGATGTTCGCCGCGCCACTGAACTTCGCCATGCCGGATATGACCTTGCCCCCTTTCAACGACAGCGGCACCGCCAACCTGCTCCACTACGACGAACTGTACGAAATTGCCTACCGGCGCTACGGCGACGCCTTGCTGTCCGCCCCCCTGGGATACACCACCCGTGGGCGTGATGCTCTCCTGTGGGGAGCACAAACGCTGCCGTCGTCCGTCGAACTGGACAACGCCAGCGCCTTGTTTTCCGATGCCGGATATGCTGTGCTGCGCAACACCGAAAACGACGATGATCCGCGCTACCTGGCCTTCGACTTCGGCCCGCACGGCGGCTGGCACGGACATTACGATAAGTTAGGCTTTGTCAGCTATGCCCGTGGCACGATCATGGCCCTCGACCCAGGCACGCAATCCTACGCCGCGCCCACCCACAACACCTGGGACAAAGTCACCGTGGCGCACAACACCATCGTCGTTGACGAGCAAGCGCAGGACACCGCCACCGGAGCGCTGCACCAGTTCGTGGCACTGCCCGGCCTGAGCGTAGCCAGCGCCGACGCCGGGGAGGCCTACACCACCACGCACCTGCAACGCACCATGATCCTGGGCAGCGACTACATGCTGGACCACTATCGCGCCCAGGCCAACGACGGGCAAGCGCACACCCTGGATTGGATCTACCACAACCCCGGAGACCTCACCACTACCCTGTCGCTGAGCACCTACGGCGACCTGCCCACGCAAAACGGCTACCAGCATCTCAGCGCCGCGCAGGCCGCTACTACGGGCGGCAATTGGCGGGCGAACTTCCGCTTGAACGAAGATCTCAACCGCCCCTACGGCAACGTGTGGCCGAACGAGAGCGACATCCTAGCTACGTTTTCATACAACGACGAGCAGGCCGCCGGCGGTCGCGGTTCCGGCAAACTGACCTACGACTTCTCGGCCGTCAGCGGCTACGTGCTGTACAGCACGCCCGCCCCCGAGGCCGTCGAAGAAGCGCCGCTGGGCCTGAGCCTCGCCATCTACGGCGACAATTCCGGCAACCGCCTGCGCCTGCGCCTGTACGACAGCACCGACGAACGCTACGTGACCGAGCAAATGACGCTCGACTGGAACGGCTGGCAGACGTTCACCTTCAACGACGTGGTCTCCTGGACGCACTTCCTGGGTGACGACAACGGCATCTTCGACCCACCGGTCAGCCGGATCGGAATAGAACTCAGCTACGAGGATGGCGCTGCCGCCAGCGGGATAGTCTACGTGGACGACATCCGCCTGCTCTACGCTGACGGCGAGCAACTCGTCGAGGATTTCGAGACACCCGTGCGGCAACTGGACCTGTGGATGTTGAGCGAGGCGGGCACAACCGTGGTGACGGGCAACGGTCTGGGGCCGGATCTCACAGAGCCGGTGCCGTTTGTGATGGCGCGGCGCACAGCGCAAACCACCACCTTCGCCACGTTAATGGCCCCCGCCGGGCTGACGCAAACCGTCAGCGGATTCGCCACCCTCCCCAGCGATGCCGCGCCCTCCGACAACGCCGCAGCCTACGTCGTCAGCACCACCACATACACGGATCGCCTGCTGAGCGTCCCCGATGGCGACACCGGCACCCCACGCACCTTCGGGGAAGCCGCCTGCGACGGCGAGATCTGCTTGGTGCGCCGCGACGGTCAGGGCAACCTGCTGCGCCTGATCCTGGCGACCGGCGCGCAGCTCGAAGATGACGGCGTAGCGCTGCTACATTCGAGCGCCACGATGAGCGGCGTGCAAGTTGATTATGACGGCACCACACTGCACGTCCAAAGCACGTCGGCGCTGCGTGGAGCCGTCTACATCTGGGGACCCACGATCACGCAGGTGACGTTGAACGGCGCGCCGTGCGAGTTCACGCGCGAGGGTGAGTACGTCGTTCTGGCCGCGGCGCATCTCATCTACCTACCAATCATTCTAAGATAGTATCTGAAGGTGTTTTTTATTTTTTGGACGAAGCCCAAAAATAAAAAACACCCTTTAATCCAGCGACTTTAGTCGCGAAATCCCCCTGAAGGAGTATTTACCAATGAAAACAAAACCCATCATAAGAATACTGTTCACCTGGCTGTTGATCGGAGCTGGAAGCATTCTGTTTCTCCAAACTATGACCAGCAACGCAACCGCACAAAGTCCTGCCGCGCCAATCATCTCGGATCTACAAACAGAAGCCATCACACCCTTTAGCGCACGTATCACCTGGAAGACGGATATTCCCGCCAACAGCCAAGTAAAATTCTGGAGCGGCGATGAGGAACAAACACAGCAAGTGTCACAATCAACGCTCACCGTGACGCACGAAATACTGCTTACGGGATTGGCTGGGGATACAGACTATCACTACCATGCAATGAGCCGAAGTGGCGATAGCGAGATAGCAGTTGCGCTATTGCAAAGTTTCACCACATCCAGCAGCCCCATTATGTTCAGTGAGGAGGGTGGCTTTCTCGTGGATGGCGAACCTTTCTTCCCCATCATGCAATGGTTACAATGCGGTCATCGCATCGAATACCAAAGCATGCTGGGCATCAACACGTTCATGGGAATGGGATGCAGCGGCGATACATCACAATCGTACCTGGACACTTGCCAGGCTAACGGGGTGCGGGGCATCATAAAATTTGACGCCAGCGTCGAAGCTCACCCCAGCCTGTTGGGGTGGTATTGGGAGGACGAACCGGAGATGCCGCGCAGTGGCGACGAACCATCGCTCTATCCCGACGAACTGCGTGCCGTCTACGAGATGGTCCGGGCAGAGGATCAAGCACATCCGTTCCTGACCACGTTCACGTCCCGGTTTGCCGAGCGCTTCGGCGGTTACGCGTGGATGGGCGAGGAGGCGGAAGAATACCTGGACTACGTCAACGCCACCGACGTTCCCGGCTTTGATCACTATCCCGTCTACGGTTGGTGCCGCCCGGATTGGCTCCACGAAATCAGCGATTTCCAAGAGGAGTTTATGGACTACACGGCCTGGAGACCGACGTACCAATGGATCGAGGCCGCTAAAACTACAAGCAAGTACTGCGAGCTATCCGGGCGTGGGGAAAACGACGGCCCCTATCCCAGTGAGATTCGCAACGAGGTGTGGCAAGCCATCGTTCACGGCGCGAAAGCCATCGGCTACTTCACCCACAGTTGGGAATGTCCCGGTTACACCCAGTTCTGCCTGAGCACCGAGCAAGAAGTGGAACTGACCAGGATCAACCAGCAGATCACCGCCCTGGCCCCTGCAATTCTCGGCCCGGATCGCAGCCAAAGGGTGAGTGCTCAGGAGTCAGGCGGAGGCCGCGTAGACGTCACCGCGAGGGAATACAACGGCGATCTCTACATCTTCGTCGTCAACCTGGAACGGGCGTCGGAGGCGGTCATTTTCACCGTAGACGGCATAAGTAGCGCCACTGTCGAAGTGATTGACGAAAGCCGGAACATCACTCTGAACGACGGACAGTTTGAGGATACCTTCGAAGAGCTAGCGGTGCATCTCTACAGGATTCCCAATGCGCAGGCAGCGGATCTGACGTTGCACGGCACGCCAGCCAATAGCGCCATCCACCTGACCTGGGAGGTCAACGTCACTCTGCCCACGACGTCCACCTGGACGATTAACTACGAAACCTCCAGCAGTGTCTACCTGCCCATCACGGGCCTTACCAACACCCTCCGCGCTCGCACGTTGACTGGTTTGACCAATTACGCGTGGTACACTGTCACCCTGCACGCGATGCTGGATGACACATCCTGGCTCAGCGACACAGTACGTGTTATGCCGACGGATAGGTGCGTGTATTTGCCACTGGTTCTGCGATAATGTCGCTTGTGTGTAATTCAGCTCAGTAGTGGTTAAGTGGTAAGTAATGCTTGCTCTGCCCGTTGGCCTAGACGCCGGCTGAGGGAGCGGCTTTAGCCCCTTAAGGTGACACCGTCACTTACTCTTTAACCACCTACCGGGACGTGCTGCTCGCGGCAGGAGAAATCGCCCACACCTGCACACCCTCTTCCCATACAGAAAAGGCAACCAGAGCGCCGTCCGGCGAAAAGGCCACCGCCCCAAGTTCCTTATGGGGAACCCGGATCGTTTTGATGGCGGCGCCCGTCTCCATATTCCAAACTTGTAATGCTTCGTGAACCGATGCTAACAGGCGACCATCCGGCGAGAGGGCGACTTGATAGGCTGCCTGGCTGTTTTGGCGGAATTCTTTGACGATCTGGCTGCCGGCCAAATCCCGTAGCCTGACGCCGATAGGATCGCCAAGCTGGTTCGTAGCCAGAATCAACTCCGTACCGTCCGGCGTGAACAGGATGTCATGGTAGTCAATCCGCTCCGTGACGTGGGTGAAGGTGCTTGTTTCTTGCCAGGCGGCGGTATCCCAGAGCTTGATCACGTTCCCCGGTCGCTCATAGGCGACGAGTAACGTCTTGCCATCGGGGGAGAAGACCAAATTGAAGATGTATTCGTAGTCACTGACCAGATTGGCTACCGGCTGGTAGGTTTCCAGGCTGATGATGACCACGTTATTCGGCAGACCGGCTACTGCCAACAGCTTGCCATCCGGGGAGATCGCCACCGCCCATACGCGCGAGCCAAACGAGTAGGTAAACACAACCCGTCCGGTGCGATCATACCCGGTCACAACACCATCGTCGCCGTAGGCGTTGACGATCAGGCTTCCATCCGGCGAGAGTGCCAGCGTGCCCCAGTACCAAATCCCGGCGGCATCGTCCGCTGCGTAGGTGCTTCGGGCTGGCTGAAGGGTAGTTTTCTCCCAGGTGTCGCGCGCCCACGTCAGTACCTCGCCGTTCCGGTCGCCCGTTATCATGGTCTGGCTGTCGGGAGAGAAGAGGATGGTGTTGACCAGCGAATCCGGCATATCAAGCGCAGCCACCTGTTTCCAAGAGATTGCCGGGGCGGGGGGGGCTGTCGGCGGAACTTCTGTCGGCGGGACGGCGGTCGGCGGCAGCGTCGGGGCGGACGTGGCTGTGGGGGGAACTTGTGTTGGCGTTGCGGTTGGCGGGATTGCAGTGGGCGACGCGGGAACGGCAGTGGCCGTGGGGAAAACTTCGGTCGCGGCCGGTGCGCACGCGCTGATCAGAGTGAGCAGAATCAAGAGGATGATGGGCTTGATAGCTGATCGGGACATGGTTTTTCTCCTGCTATTGAGGTATGCTCCATAGATAGATCAGGTGATCATAGCCGCCGGAAGCCAGGAGGGCGCCGTCCGGCGAAAAAGCCGCCGCCACCACTGCGTCGTTCTGAGATAGTGAGCGCACTTGTCGCCCGCTGGCGACGTTCCACAACTTGACCGGCCCATCGCCCACTGTGGCCAGGATCGTACCGTCGGGCGAATAGGCCACCCCAAATACGCCATCCCCATGCCGTAAGGTTTGGATCAACTGCCTGCTGGCGACATCCCACAATCGTAGCAGACCGTCGGTGCCTGTCGAGGCCAACGTGTTGCCATCCGGCGAAAAGGCCATGCCATGCACATCATTCATGTCCCCGCCATATTCGAGTGTGGCGGCGATTTGCCCGCTGGCCACATCCCACAGTCGGATCGTTCCTTTGCCGCTACCCGCAGCCAGCAGCGCGCCATCGGGCGAGAATGCGAGGCTGAGTACGAGTTTGAGGGCGATGTCGTCGGTTTGGATTTCAAGGGATCGTACCACCTTGCCGCTGGCGACATCCCATAGTTTGATTGGTTGCCCGATAAGGCTGGTGGCGAGCCATGCCCCATCAGGAGAGAAAGCCACAACCCCGGCGTCCTCTCGGTTCTGTTCGAGTGTCTGCATGACTTGCCGGCTTTCCACGTCCCAGATGGCATCCGCCGAAGCCAATAACCTCCCATCCGGCGAAAAGGCGACGCCATTCAGGCTCATCTCCGCCGTGCTGAAGGTATGGACCTCTTGCCCGCTCCTGACGTCCCACAATTTGATCTCTCCCCTGTCCTGGCTGGAAGAGGCCAGATGAATCCCATCCCCCGAAAAAACCAGGCTGTTGACTCTCCCGCTGTGCCCGTCGAGCTTGCGCAGGAGCTGCGTTTGACTCGCGGTCTCGGCAGAAATTGTCCCTGGAATGGCTGTGTTTGCCGGCACTGCCGACACGGGTACGCCGATCTTTATGAGCATGACGTCAAATTCAAAGTCGCTGCTGCTCACAATTGAGGTGGCGATGACGTAGCCGCCGTCGGGGTGTGGGAGAATCCGAGCCAGCATGTGATGGGCGTTGGTTTCAATCTTCTCCCGCCAGACAAGCTGCCCCTGGGCGTCAATCTTGACCAACGATAGGTCCGAATCGCCTGAGTAGTAATCCTTCACCCATTCCCCTGCCGCGACGTAGCCGCCATCCGCCGCTTCGGTGAGCACCACGGCGTAGTCAATCATATCGGGGTCACCAAACGTGCTGCGCCATACTTCATTTCCCTCGGCGTCGGTCTTGACGAACAGGAAATCTTCCTTCTCACTGCCCGGGGGCAAGTAGGAACCGGTGAGGAGATAACCACCGCCGGACGTTGGCACGAGATCGTAGCCGCTGGCATCATCATCCGCCCATGTGCGCGACCAGACCTCCTGGCCGTTCGCGTCCACCTTGAGCAGATAGATGTGGTTGCCGGGTTCCGGGTAGGCGATGATGGAGGCCAGAATCACGAAGCCGCCATCTGGCGACTGCATACCTATCATCGCCATCACATTCTGTTCGCCGCCGAACGTCTGCGTCCAGAGCGGGGTGCCGTCGCCATCCGTCTGTGTGATAAAGATGTTGCTGCGCCCGGCATAGCCGCCGTAGCCCGCCGCGCCCGGATCGGCCACGATGTCGTTCGGGTCTACGATGTTGCCGCCCAGGATGAAGCCGCCGTCGGCCAGTTGCCGGCCGCCGCCCATTTCATCCAGCGGCCCGCCGAAGGTCTTCGACCATAGCTCGTTGCCGTCGTGATCTACTTTGAGCATATAGACATCTATCCCGCTGGCGTCGAAAGAGGCGGTGTACCCGATGATCATCAATTGTCCGTCGTTCGTGGGCAGGATGCTGTTCCCTTCCTCAAGCCGGTCCCCGCCATAAGTTTTCTCCCACAACTTCTTGCCAGCGGCGTCGGTCTTGATCAGGTAGACATCACCGTTCTCCTCCGGCTCGAATACCAGATTCGTGGTGCCCACGAGGTAATAGCCGCCATCCTCGGCCATGAGCACATCGTGAACGACTTCGCTGCCGCTCGCGCGATAGGTTTGCTGCCAGGCAATGCTGACCGCCGGTGGGGTGGCCGTTGGCGTTGGCGGGGTTGTGGCAGTCGGTGATGGTTCCGGCGTCGCCGTCGCAGTCGGTGGGGGCGGCGCGGCCGGCGCCTCTGTTGGCTTCGCCGTGGGTGGGATGGCGGTGGGCGACGGCGGGACGGTGGTGGCCGTGGGGACAACGTCGGTCGCGGCCGGCGTGCACGCGCTGATCAGGGTGAGTAGAGTCAAGCAGATGATGGTTTTGACCATTGATTTGAACATAGTCTTCTCCCTCAATTTTAAGGTCTACGTTCAGGCAAACGTCTCTTCGATCAATCGCACTGCGTTTTCAACGCCCGCTTCGGCTCGGATCGTTTCACCCAGGAGGGCCGCCGCCGCGTGCAGGCTTTCGTTGCGTATCAACTCGTCAAGGGATTCAACCAGCTTCTTTTGATCTAGTTTCGTCCGTGGAATGGGTCGGGGGCCGACGCCTAACTTATGGACGCGCTGTCCCCAGTAAAACTGATCGGCGATATGCGGGATGACCAGCGCCGGCAGCCCTGCACGAAAACTGGCCCCAATCGTTCCATAACCGCCGTGGTGGACCACCCCCGCACAGCGCGGCAACAGCCAGTCGTAGGGTAGTGAGCCGGCGGCATAGAAGGTCGGCGGCAGCGTCATCTGTTTGATCCCGGCTTCCCATCCCTGAATGATCGCCCGCATCCCAGCCTGCTGGATCGCGTCCACAAACAGTTTGGCGGATTCCAGCGCATCTCCTTTCCCCAGGCTCATGGCGCCCAGGCTCACTAATATGGGCGGATTGTCTTTTTCGAGAAAGGCTAACAGGTCGGCGGGCGGCTCCCATTCGGCCGGTTTTTCGGCAAACCAGTATCCCACTACCCGATGCTGAGGCTCCCAGAGGGGGTTGGGGGCATAGACGGCGGGACTGACCGGCACGAGGTCGAGGCGCGGTGAGGTGAAGCCTTCTTTTCCCACCGGCGGCAGCCCCTGGCGTTTGCGAATCCGGTTGAGCGGCTGGGTCGTGATCAAGTGTATCAATCCATCTAGCGCGCGATAAACCACTTTCTTGAGGAAGGGACGGGCGGGATCGTCCCAGGGGATGGCCCAGGGCATTAAGTTGACGCTCAGATAGGGCAAATGGGATAACTCGGCCTCGTTCTTGCCTGCCGCGACGGCCGTGGGGACAACGACCAGGTCGGCGTCCCGGCACAGCGCCATGATGTCCTGATGGGACTGCTCCAGCATTTTGAAGCCAAACCGCATCCCTTGTATCAGCCCGATCGTGGTATTGCGGGCTTGCTGGCGGATAGCCGCCACCTCCTCCGCCAGAGCAATATCCGGCCCCATCGGCGCAAACGGCACGCCGTGGGATGTAACCAGCGCTCGCATCACCGGATGGGTGGCGAGTGTGACGCTATGACCGGCGTGCGCCAGTCCCTGGGCCAGGGCGATAAAGGGTTGTACATCTCCGCGTGACCCAATGGTAGTCATGAGGATTTTCATTCTTGTTCCTTGCTGTCCAGCTTGATCAAAAACATATCCCATTGCGGCCCACTCGACCTGCTTATACAAGAATATCCAGATTGGCAACGGGATTGTCCAAGAGCGCCAACCCAATGGCAAGCACATCTTTCATAGCATAACGCAAAAATGCAGTAAATGGACTAGGCATAAGGGGAGTTTTGCAGACTGGACAACCGGCGATATTTACCAGAGTCGCCATGGGATGTAATCAAAGCACAGTTACGGGCCAAAACGCAAGTGTGGCAGGTTGGGGTGACGCTGGATGTAACCACCAAACTCATCCCGGTGCTGGAAGTAGAAGCGCGGACGCAGGCGGTGGCGAATCGGGTGCGGTGGCGCGCAGGGTTGCTGGGGCGTACTGGCGCAAATGATGATGGACGCATCTTCGCGCTGCTAGATGCGGCGCGGGTGAAGTGGGGCTAAGTCGGCGGCCAGTGGTCTCAGCGGTCATTCCCCGGAGGAACCAATGGAATTTTTGAGTCAACTTCAGCAAGACATCCTGCGCTATCTCTGGCAAGCCCCCCAGGCAACCGAGGCCCCGACCAACGCTGTGGTGTTGCTGTATCGCGGCTATCTGGCGGGAGTTATGATACAGCGGGTGTCAGTTGCCGTGGCTATCGGACGTCCCACCGCCGGAGATATCCCGGTTGCCAGAAACCCTGCTGACCCAATACACCAGATTTTCAATCAATCTTGATGCTACAGATTTTCATCATCGTTAGGGTAGCTTTTTGCCGCCATTCGCTCCAACTCCCGTGTCATTCCCAACCGCTCAAAAATACTGTATGCCTCTTGCCGCAATTCCGCTCCTCGCTCCGGGTCGCCGTGCATCCATTCGATAGTGGCCCAGTCGCGGAGGGTGCGGGCGCGCGCGCCTTCGGCGCCCATGTCGGTGAAGATGCGCAGGGCGGCGGCGAAGCAGTCCGCGCTGGTGTAGGACTGCTCGTTGATGACGAGGGGGGCGTTGCGCTGCGCGGCGACCAGGCCCAATGCGTGCCACGCGCCGCCGATGTCCTCATGGCTTTGCTGGGCCAGGGTCAACGCTTGCCAGGCCGCGGCTTCGGCTTCTGAGATGTAGCCTTGTCCCAGGTAGGCCTGGGTCAAAAAGCTGAAGGCTTCTGGAAATTGCACAGCGCTATCCTCGGCGATGGTGATGGCCTGCCGTAAGTTTTGTTCAGCCGCTTGATAGTCGTGTGTCGCAACTTGCATTCCCCCCAGGTTGCTGAGACACAGCATTTCGCTGTAGCGGTCGCCGATTTCGCGGGCGCTGATGAGGGCGTCTTGGAAGATGGGGATGGCGGCGGCGTAGTCGCCAAACGCGCCCACCGTCGTGCCCAGGTTGTTAAGCATCACGCCTTCCTCCAGGCGCTGGCCCAGTTTGTGGTAGATGGCTAACGCTTGCCGGGTAAAATACACCGCCGGTTCATATTGCCCTAGCGCATCATACACGCTGCTGAGCAAGTTGAACGCTGAGGCGGTTTTGCGCTCCGCGTGTAGCCGCGTGCTGATTTCCAATGCCTGATTCCCCAGAGTCAACGCTTCCTCAAGGTCGCCCACCCTGCATCGCGCCCAGCCTTCCAGGGTGAGCGCATTGGCCAATTCGAGCTGGGCATTGGCCTGCAACGCGATCCCGGCAGCTTTGCCGGCACTTTCTAGGGCGGCGCGATTGTGACCTTGCGCATTCTGCACCCAGGAGATTTCCGTCCAGGCGCGGGCGCGGGCGGCTTGGTCATTGAGCGTTTCTGCGGCGGCAAGCATGGCCTGTGCCGCTGTCAACGCTTCGGGATAGTTTCCCTGGACGCGCAACATACGGCTCAGTGCTGCGTGCAAGGATAGTCGCCGCGGTAGACTGTCAGCAGCATCTCGCAACAGGGCGAGCGCCTTTTGATAATACGCGATGGCCTGGGGTGCATTGTAAGTTTCCCCGGCATAGTCGCCCGCTTGGTGCAGATACTCGATAG
>Ga0116144_10005245_pt1 | contig 11888 bp, 9 predicted proteins | sample AD_UKC035_MetaG_FD_89746 | JGI IMG/M metagenome (GOLD analysis project Ga0116144, IMG submission 89746) | Active sludge microbial communities of municipal wastewater-treating anaerobic digesters from USA - AD_UKC035_MetaG | ecosystem: Engineered > Bioreactor > Anaerobic > Digestate | place: USA... | reverse complement strand
CTATGCCATCGATTTCCTTTTGTGAATAAATTGGGTGCAGTGATTGTAGCCTATCTGGCAGGGCTACTACTTGGGAACATCGGCCTATTGCCGGAATTTGGCAAAGAGTTGAACGAATACCTGATCAACAACCCACAAGCCACCCCTCAGGATATTGAGGGGTTATATTCAGCAGGACTTATAACATCTGCCAATGTTCTGGCCTTTAAAATATACAAGCTGCGGGACGTGCTAATGAGTGCCACCATTCTCTTGGCAATCCCGTTACTTTTATTCTCTTCCAATGTGAGGCAATGGAAACAGCTGGCAGGAAAAACTTTGGCTTCGCTCTTTTTAGGACTTATTGCGGTTGTCGTAGTGATAGTACTGGGATACCTGATTTTCTATACCAAAGGGTCTAAAGACTTGTGGAAAGTGGCAGGTATGCTGGTAGGGGTTTACACCGGTGGTACACCCAATCTTGCAGCACTTAAAATGATGTTAAATGTAGATGCTGACACGTATATTCTGACGCACACATACGATCTTGTCGTTGGCATTTTTTATCTGGCATTCCTGATGACCTTTGGTCAAAAAATTATTCGTTGGTTTTTGCCAAAATTCCCCGTTGCATTGGATAAAGTGGGTGCTAAAAATTCTGATGGGCAGGACCCATTCTGGGGAATCCTTAAAAGGGATAAGTTTTTCCCTTTGCTCAAAGCGTATGGCGTAACCTTAGCCATCTTTGCGATTGCTGGAATACTCAGCATGCTTGTTCCCGGCCGCCTGATGATGGTTGTTGTTATCCTAACCATTACCACTCTGGGTATTTTGGTATCGCTAATCCCTTCGCTAAACCGTATTGACAAAACCTTTGAATCCGGAATGTACCTGATTCTAATTTTCAGCCTTGTGGTATCGTCTATGGCAGATATTCGTAATTTCTCGGGACTTGCTCCGGGACTTTTCGCCTACATTACCATGGCGGTATTCGGATCGCTGTTGCTTCACGTACTGCTTTCCAGACTATTTAAGGTTGATGCCGACACCACCATGATCACCTCGGTGGCATTTATATGCTCTCCTCCATTTGTTCCCGTAGTTGCAGGTGCTTTAGGCAACAGGCATATAATAGTATCGGGGATAACCATAGGGCTATTCGGCTATGCCATAGGCAACTATTTGGGATTTTTAGTTGCCCAGGCTCTGAAAGTGTTGTTTTAAATTATGGGTATTTCGAAAGTCCGTCCAGTTTAATAGCAACCTGGGGGTAGCGTATCAATACAGTATTAGGCAAATAAATCCACATCATCAGGAATTGCCCGATAAAGATATCATCAATCGTACTCCATTGTTATTCTCGTACCGTACGATTTATCCTCCAACTTGGTAGCCTCGGTAATCACGCTCATTTTTCCGCCATTCTCAATAAAATTGAGGCAAGCCCTGATCTTAGGAGCCATATTCCCTTCGCCAAACATGCCATCATTAAGATACTTCAAAGTATTCTCGTGATTCAAAAATTCCAGCTTTTTCTCGCTGGGCTTTTTATAGTTAAGGTAAACGTAGGAAACGTCAGTAAGAATGTAGAATTCATCGGCTCCGATGAGGGACGCCATGAGCGAAGAGGCTAAGTCCTTATCAATAACCGCCTCGGCAGGGCGCATATTGCCCTCCTCGTCAATATATACAGGGATACCGCCCCCGCCCGATGCGATAAGAATAACACCTTGCTCCACCAATTGTTTGATCACCCTTTCATTGGCTATGCCAATGGGGATTGGCGAGGGCACTACGCGGCGCCAGCCACTGCCGGTATCCTTTACCTCTTCTTTGAAAATCCAACCTTTAGCCTTGGCCAATTCATCGGCAGTCTCCTTGTTGTATAGTTTGCCCACACGCTTGGTTGGGTTAGAAAAAGCGGCGTCGTCTTTATTGACCATCACAGGAGTTACCATACAGCAAACTTCCCTTTTTATGCCATGCTTGCGTAGCAGGTTACGCAGCGAACGTTCTATCATGTACCCAATGCTTCCCTGCGAATCGGCCACGCATACATCCAAAGGCATCTGAGGGATACCATATAGCTGCTCTCCTGCATCCTTCTGCATTAATATATTGCCAACCTGTGGCCCGTTGCCGTGGCTAATGATGAGATTGTAACCCTGCTTTACCAAGAACAGCAAATTCTCCAGGGTATCCATTGTGTTCTGTTCCTGTTCATCCACTGTACCCTTCTGATTCCCGCGAAGAAGCGCATTGCCTCCCAGTGCAACAACTGCTATTTTATTCATTGTATTGAGGTATTAAACCGAAAAATTTTAGCGGTAAAGCTATACTTTTTTTTGGGTCATCATATTTCAAGATTCAATATGTGATGATGTTTTTTTTAACAAATTAATAACCATTAAGTCCAAGATTTGTTACTACAAAAGAGTAGTAATCAACGAAGTTATTCTTAATTATTTATTAGCTTTGCGACGCTTTAAATTTTTACTTTATGATAAAGATCACATTACCAGATGGCAATATCCGTGAATTTGAGAAAGGAGTTACGGGACTTGATATTGCAAAGAATATTTCGGAGCGTTTGGCCAAGGAAGTACTATCCATTTCGGTAAATGGCGACACCTGGGATTTAACCCGCCCTATTCACACCGATGCATCCATTGTTCTCCATAAATGGGATGAAGAAGAAGCAAAGCATGCCTTTTGGCATTCATCGGCTCACCTCATGGCCGAAGCGGTTGAAGCACTTTATCCCGGAGTAAAACTTGGAATCGGGCCAAGCATTGAAAATGGATTTTACTACGACATAGATTTTGGCGATTACTCCATATCCGAATCGGATTTTCCTGCCATTGAGGCAAAAATGGCGGAGTTTGTCAATGCCCGTGAGAGCATTGTCCGTAGAGAGGTGTCCAAAGACGAAGCGCTCAAAACATACACCGCCAAAGGCGATCCATACAAAGTTGAACTCATCAACGACCTGGAGGATGGCACCATCTCATTTTACTCACAGGGCAATTTTACCGATCTTTGCCGAGGCCCTCACCTACCCGATACCGGATATATTAAAGCTTTTAAACTACTTTCCATTGCCGGTGCATACTGGAGGGGTAACGAAAAGAACAAGCAGCTTACCAGGCTATACGGCATATCCTTTCCCAAAAAGGCTATGTTAGACGAATACCTCGTCATGCTTGAAGAGGCTAAAAAGAGGGATCATCGGAAAATTGGGAAAGAGTTGGAATTGTTCACCTTTTCTCAAAAGGTTGGACAGGGTTTACCCCTGTGGCTGCCAAAGGGAGCCCAGCTTCGTGAACGTCTGGAGCAGTTCCTTAAGAAAGTGCAAAAAAAATATGGTTATGTACAGGTAATGACCCCACACATTGGGCAGAAAGAACTCTACGTCACCTCGGGGCATTATGCCAAGTATGGTAAGGACTCGTTCCAGCCCATTCATACCCCGGCAGAGGATGAAGAATTCCTTCTGAAACCCATGAACTGTCCTCATCACTGCGAAATTTACAAGTCGAAACCCCATTCATATAAGGATTTGCCTGTGAGGATGGCTGAATTTGGCACCGTTTACCGTTACGAGCAGAGCGGCGAACTTCATGGGCTAACGCGTGTACGTGGATTTACACAGGATGATGCACATATCTTCTGTCGTCCCGACCAGCTAAAGGAGGAGTTTGTAAAAGTTATCGACATTGTACTTTACATCTTTAAAACCCTGAGTTTTACCGAGTACACAGCACAGGTATCGTTACGTGATCCCAACGATAAGGAGAAATATATTGGCAGCGACGAGAACTGGGAAAAAGCTGAGCGAGCCATAATTGAAGCCGTTACCGAAAGGGGAATGAAAACCACCACCGTTATAGGTGAGGCTGCTTTTTACGGGCCAAAACTCGATTTCATGGTTAAGGATGCCATTGGGCGTAAATGGCAACTGGGCACCATTCAGGTTGACTACAACCTTCCCGAACGGTTTGACTTGGAGTATATCGGCGCCGACGACAAGAAGTATAGGCCTATCATGATCCATAGGGCACCTTTTGGCTCCATGGAGCGATTTGTAGCCGTACTCATTGAGCATTCGGGTGGAAAATTTCCCCTGTGGCTTGCTCCCGATCAGGTTGTTGTACTGCCCGTGAGTGAAAAATTTAACGATTATGCTAAAAAAGTTGTTGAATTTCTAAATAATTACGATATTCGCACGCTAATTGACGACAGGAACGAAAAGGTAGGTAAGAAGATAAGAGACAATGAGTTGAAGCGAATTCCTTACCTGCTAATCGTAGGAGAAAAAGAGGAAAGCGACAATTTAGTTTCGGTGAGAGTACAAGGCGAAGGCGACAAAGGTCAAATGGCATTGGCCGATTTTGCCGAAAAAGTACAGGAAGAGGTTAAACAACAAATAGAGTAAAACAATTTATTTATTAACTAAAATAGGAGGGATTAAACATAGCAGCACCCGTGTTTAAAAACAAAAACGAGCAGGACAACAAGTACCAGGTAAACGAAAGAATTCGTGCAAAGGTAGTCCGCGTTGTTGGAGACAATGTTGATAATGCAGGCGTTATGACCTTGCACGAGGCCCTTAAGCTTGCCGACGAAATGGAACTTGATTTGGTTTTAATTTCCGAAAAAGCCGACCCGCCCGTTTGTAGGATTATCGATTTTCAAAAGTTTCTCTATCAGCAAAAACAGAAACAAAAGGAGATCCGTTCGCACGCACAAAAAGTAGTAGTGAAAGAAATTCGGTTTGGTCCCAATACCGATGAACACGACTACAATTTCAAGTTGAAACACGCTGAGAAATTCCTTTCCGATGGTGCCAAAGTGAAAGCTTTTGTGTTTTTTAAAGGAAGAACAATCCTTTTCAAAGAGAAGGGAGAGATTCTTCTCCTCCGTTTTGCACAGGATCTTGAGGAAGTTGGTAAGGTAGAGCAGCTGCCTAAGCTTGAAGGGAAAAGGATGATTATGTTCATCAGCCCTAAATCAACAAAGAAGAAGAACTGATACTTTAACTATAAATAGTACGTAGAATGCCAAAAATGAAAACGAATTCCGGAGCAAAGAAGCGTTTTACGCTCACCGGATCAGGGAAGATCAAGCGGAAACATGCTTTCAAAAGCCACATCTTAACCAAAAAAACCACGAAGCAGAAGAGAAATCTTACTCATGCCGGTTTGGTTAGCAAGGCTGATACCAATAACGTTAAGCAATTATTGGGGCTTAAGTAGTGAGTTTTTGCTTGTTTAGTAGAAGTTACTTGATTATTTAACCAGAATGATTTAGCTTAAAAGAGTTCGCAAGACCGAAACGCTAACCATTCAAAAAACGAAAAATTAGCTATGCCACGTTCAGTTAATGCAGTTGCCTCGAGGGCCAGAAGAAAAAAAATCCTCAAGCAAACAAAGGGAAATTTCCTGTCGCGTCGTAATGTTTACACGGTTGCCAAGAATACTTTGGAAAAGGGGTTGCAATACGCATACCGCGACCGTAAGAAGAAAAAAGCCGAATTTAGGTCACTTTGGATTCAGAGAATCAATGCTGTCGCCAGAATTCACGGCATGTCTTACTCCGAGTTCATGGGAAAAATCAACGCCAAAGGCATTGCCCTCAACCGTAAGGTTTTGGCCGATATGGCCATGAACCACCCCGAGGCTTTCAAGGCTGTGGTTGATTCCATTAAGTAGGAACCACGATATCTTTACCATAAAGGGGAGCATGAGCTTCCCTTTTTTTTATATCCATTAAAAAATTGTTCACGTTGGGTCATCTTGTTACCTTTGCTCCAAAAGCGAAAAACGTATCGTTATGAGAATTGCCATTGTAGGCTACGGCAAGTTGGGACATGAGATTGAAACCATTGCCAGAGAAAGAGGGCATGACATTGCCCTGATTGTCGATAAGGACAATGCACACGAATTAAATTCGGTCAATCTCCAAACCATCGATGTGGTATTTGAGTTCACAACGCCGCATACGGCTTTTGACAATGTGAAAGTATGCCTTGCTGCCGGAAAATCGGTTGTTTGCGGGACAACCGGTTGGCACGACAGGCTAAACGAGGCCATAGAATTGGCCGAGAAAAGCAATGGATCGTTGTTCTACGCTTCGAATTTCAGCCTGGGAGTTAACCTCTTCTTTCGCATCAATCGCCTGTTGGCCCAGTACATAGATAAGTACAAGGGGTATAAGATATCCATCGAAGAAACCCACCATGCACAGAAAAAGGACGCCCCCAGCGGAACGGCCATTTCGTTGGCTAATATCATAGCCAACGAGATTTCTTCGTTGAAGGGCTGGACATTGCTCCCCGAAAGCAAGGAAAATACAATCCCCATCCGTTCAGTTAGGGAGGGCAACGTTACAGGAGTACACAGCGTTACCTTCAATTCCGAACAGGACGAGATTATCCTTACCCATAGCGCTAAAAATCGCAGGGGATTCGCACTTGGCGCGGTTCTTGCTGCCGAGTTCTCCGTGGGCAAAAAAGGTTTTTTAACAATGGATAGCTTTTTGAATTTGGAATAATCCAAGAAAAATTGATAAACTTACGCCGTTTAAAACTTCATCTTTAACAAACGCATTACATGAAAAGGATAAGAGAATTCCTCAAGAACAAATACTTTCTGTTCGGATTCAGCACATCAATATTCATTCTGTGGGTTATATGGATTGGCAATTACTGGCTACTTTTTGGGGTGCTGTTCTTTGTTGATTACCATCTCACCCGAAAGGTGAACTGGACACCCTGGAAAAAAAGGGGGCAAAAGAAGAAAAGCGCTCTCGTTGAATGGGTTGATGCTCTAATTTTTGCCGTAATTGCAGCCACGCTAATTCGCATGTTTTTCATCGAGGCATACACCATCCCCACTTCTTCCATGGAGAAATCGTTGCTGGTTGGCGATTATCTGTTTGTCAGCAAGGTGAGCTATGGGCCCAAGATGCCCAATACCCCCATTTCATTCCCTTTCGCACACCACACCCTCCCGTTGACAAAGAACAGGAAATCGTACGTCGAATGGATTAAGTTGCCCTACAAGCGCATTGCAGGATTTGGTAAGATAAAGCGGAACGATGTGGTGGTGTTTAACTTCCCCGAGGGCGACACGGTTGTGGTTCAATACCCCGACAGGAGTTATTACAGTTTTGTTCGTGAACTGGGTAGAGATTACATCTGGAAAAGGTTCGATATTGTGGTAAGGCCTGTGGATAAACGGGAAAACTATATTAAACGATGCGTAGCCATCCCGGGCGATACGCTTACTGTAGTAGCCGGGCAGGTGTATATAAACGGCGAGGCTCAGAAGCCCATAGAGGATATGCAGTATAACTATACTATTAGGACCAACGGTACAGCCATAAACTCAAAAATTTTGGATGGATTGATGATTGCCCGCGCCGACAGGAATTTTAATCCTGCCAGTGGTATATATGAAATGCCCTTAACCACAAAGGCATACGACAAAATCAGGCAGCTCAACAACGTTCATTCAGCCTTGAAGTATGTCAACAACAACCACACCATGATGACCATAGCCATATTTCCACACTCGCCCAACTATCCGTGGACCGAAGATTATTTTGGCCCTCTGTGGGTACCCAAAAAGGGAGCAACCATTGGCATTAATATGGAAAACCTTCCACTCTACGAGCGGATTATTGGTCATTACGAAGGCAATGAGCTAATCGTTAAGGATAGCACCATATATATCAATGGAAAACCCGCCGACAGCTATACCTTTAAAATGGACTACTACTTCATGATGGGTGACAATAGGCACAACTCAGCTGACTCGCGCTTTTGGGGGTTTGTTCCCGAGGACCACGTGGTGGGGAAAGCCTCATTCATATGGCTTTCGCTTGACAAGGACAAACGGTTTCCGGGCAATATCCGGTGGAACAGATTATTTAAAGGTATTAAATAGAGGGTTAATTCCACTATTGAAGCTATACTATTTGCCATGTAGCTGTTTTAACCTTTTTTAGAATTTTGAGTTTAACATTTGAACTATTTTTGTAACCATTAAAATAAGCATAGCTGATATGAAGCGTTACGTTTTTTTCACCGTATTATCCTTAATGGCTTTCAACGTTTTAGCACAGGAAGTTAGCAAAGACGACGAATTAAAAGCCACAAATCCCTACATCCGCATTGAACCTGCCGAGGTCAACCTCGGTGAAATACCTGTTAATAAGGTTACCGAAGATTTGGGCAACGTTGAAGTCAGCATACATAATGATGGGGCCAAGCCCCTGATCCTGAATCAGGTTACCGCATGCTGCGGGACACGGGTTGTTGAGTGGACGCGTGAACCCATCCCACCCAAAGGGAAAGGTAAGGTAAAGGTTAACTTCAGAGAGGGAACCCATCCCCACAGGATTAGCCGAACGATAACAATTACCTCCAATGCTGCTAACGGCAACATCCAGAAGGTGGGTATTTCCGGGGAAATTGTTGTGCCCTCAGAAGTGAAAGAGATAAAATTGGGACATTCCAGAGAGCTGGACTAATCGTTGTCAGGAAGTTGGTAAACATTAGATAGAGCCTTTTCAGAAAATCCTGTCTAATCGGTTCGGGAAACCTCTCAATGGCATACCGCAACATGGTGCGGGGCATGTGCTTGTAGTGCTTTTTCAAAAAAACATATTCGGCATGGTAATCCCTATTGCCCACTTCGCGTAACATCCAGCCCGCGGCCTTGTGAATCAAATCGTGTTCGTGGTGCAGCAACAACTCCGCAATCCCCAATGCGTCGCCGAATTGGCCTTTTCTTATGAAATGCAGCGTTGCTATAATGGCTATTCGCTGAACCCACATATTTGGCGATTTTGCCATTTCGTACAACATATCCCTACTCCGTGTATATAAATGTGGGCCGAGGATTAAATGGGCAGAGGAATCGACCAAATCCCAATTATTCACCCATTTGATATTCTTCAGGTATAGAGCCACTATACCTTCGCGCTGATTTTCATCTTTGGCTTTATCAAATCTAAGTACCAGCATAAAAAGGGCTGTCAACCTGTACTCATGGATTCCGGTAGATAAGAGTTTTTCTATATCATCTAAAGAAATTTCACGATAGTATTTTTTGGCAATCAACCTTTGGTTAGGTACTGTAACGCCTATGAAGGAATCGCCCTCGCCATAACCGCTGGGGAAAACCTGAAAAAATTTTGCCATTGCTTTTGCCTTCTCGGAATTTCCCAACTCATTTAATTCCTGTTCAATCCTATCAATGGAAGTCATAATGCAAAACGTGTTAAAAATGATTGTGAAAAACAAACTGAACGACTGAAATATTCAGCCATTGCAACATTTTGTGGCATGAACTGTTAGTTCAAATATACACTTAAAAACTAAACTGTATAATTTCCGATAATTTCTGATAACTTTGCTTACACCCTCAATTAAAGCGATTATTAAGAATGAAAATTGATCCATTTCTAGGCAACATCGACCCCCAGGCGCTGGATGGCATGTATAGGGATTACCTGTCGAATCCTGAATCGGTCGAAGAAAGCTGGCGGTTATTCTTCAAAGGATTTGATTTGGCCCGCCAGAATTATGCCAATGGGCACGGAGAACTTTTCGATGCCGAAGTAAAAGTTCTCAACCTGATTGATGCATACCGTAAACGGGGTCATCTTTTTACTAAAACGAACCCTGTGCGTGCCAGACAAGAGCATAGGCCAACCCTTGATCTTGAAAATTTTGGGTTATCCTCATCGGATTTGAACACTATTTTTCAGGCAGGAAAGGAGTTGGGAATCGGTCCTGCAAAACTTTCGGACATAGTCATCCACCTGCAAAATACGTATTGCAAATCGGTTGGCGTTGAGTACATGTACATTAGGGATACCGAGGTGGTGGCATGGTTGAAACAAAAAATTGAAGAATCGCAAAACCAAACGGAGTTTTCGAAGGAACAGAAAAAACATATACTATACCATCTGAAACTGGCTGTGGGATTCGAACAGTTTATCCATAAAAAGTTTGTGGGTCAGAAAAGGTTTTCGCTTGAGGGTGCCGAATCGTTGATCCCTGCACTGGACGCAGTGGTAGAAAAAGGTGCCGAACTGGGCATTAACGAATTTATTATCGGCATGGCGCACAGGGGAAGGCTTAATGTGCTAACGAACATCATGCAAAAGCCATACGAGAATATCTTCAACGAATTTTACGGAGAACAGTATGATGAGGACGTGGCTTTGGGCGATGTTAAGTATCATTTGGGATATAGCAATACCATAAAAACCGATACCGGGAAAAGTGTCTATCTTAATCTGGTACCAAATCCCTCACATCTCGAAACCGTTACACCCGTAGTTCTTGGATTGTCGAGGTCGAGAATTGACCAAGTGTATGGTAACGATTACGGCAAATTGGCTCCCATTGTAATACATGGCGATGCCGCCGTTGCCTCGCAAGGAGTTGTTTACGAAAGCATTCAGATGTCGCAGCTCAGAGGTTACAAGACGGGTGGCACTATCCATATAGTGATAAACAACCAGGTTGGTTTCACAACCAATTACCGCGATGCCCGTAGCAGTACTTACTGCACCGATATAGCCAAGGTAATCAAAGCACCCATTTTCCATGTCAATGGCGACGAACCCGAAGCATTGGTACATACTATTAGCCTTGCCCTTGAGTACAGGCAGAAGTTCCACACCGATGTATTTATCGATTTGAAATGCTATAGACGTCATGGGCACAACGAGGGCGATGAGCCCAGGTTTACACAACCCCTGCTCTACGATATCATCGAAAAGCATCCCAATGTTCGTGATATTTACTCGCAGCGGCTCATTAGGCAAGGCGTACTCAACGAAACGGAGGTAAAGCAGGCCATTGCCGATTTCGATAGTTTGTTGGATCAGAAATTAGAGATAGCCCAATCGCTCAAAAAAATCAAAATACAGCGTTTTCTGGAAAACGAATGGAAGGGCATCAGGTTTTCCTCTACCGAGGATTTCCAACAACCAGCACAAACAGGTGTTGACATCAAATCGCTGGAACGGATTGCCGGGAGAATCAACCTCATCCCCTCAAATTTCAAACTTTTCCGTAAGCTTGAAAAGCTTATCAGGGATCGCCAGACGATGGTGCAATCGGGTCGTGTTGATTGGGCCATGGCCGAGCTATTGGCCTACGGAACACTGGTTGACGAAGGGTATCCGGTTCGGTTAAGCGGTCAGGACTCCGAAAGGGGGACATTCTCGCACCGCCATGCGGTTTACTCCATTGAAAAATCGGAAGAAAAATACTATCCGCTCGATCATATCTCAGACAATCAGGCGCCATTCCATGTATTCAACAGTCCCCTTTCGGAGTATGGAGTTTTGGGTTTTGAATACGGCTATTCGCTTGGGCAACCCAATGTGCTTACTATATGGGAAGCGCAATTTGGCGATTTCTTGAACGGTGCACAAATCATTGTTGACCAGTACATCAGCGCTGCGGAGGATAAATGGGGTTTGATATCGGGGTTAACGCTGCTGCTACCACATGGTTACGAGGGACAGGGTCCGGAACATTCCAGTGCCAGAATTGAACGCTTCCTAACGTTATCCGCCAGGCTGAACATGCAGATTACCTATATCACAACGCCGGCCAACTTTTTTCACGCTCTGCGAAGGCAGGTAAAAAGGGATTTCCGAACCCCTCTAATAGTATTTACGCCTAAAAGCCTTCTAAGACACCCAACGTGCATCTCAGCCATTGACGAACTTGCCCGTGGGCACTTCAAAGAGGTAATTGACGATGACAACAACGACAGCGACAAAGTTTTAAGGGTTGTTTTCTGCAGCGGAAAGATTTACTACGATCTGCTGGAATTGAAAGAGAAATACGAGGCACGCGATATTGCACTGGTCCGCAT
>Ga0116144_10005242_pt1 | contig 11894 bp, 6 predicted proteins | sample AD_UKC035_MetaG_FD_89746 | JGI IMG/M metagenome (GOLD analysis project Ga0116144, IMG submission 89746) | Active sludge microbial communities of municipal wastewater-treating anaerobic digesters from USA - AD_UKC035_MetaG | ecosystem: Engineered > Bioreactor > Anaerobic > Digestate | place: USA... | reverse complement strand
GTCCACGTCGCTCCAAATCCACACCTCATCCGCGTCCAGCCCCGCGCCGACGAGCGCCGCCGTGAAATCGCTGCCGCTGCGCCCGAGCGTCGTCGTGACGCCCGCCTCCGTCGCCGCGATGTAGCCGGTGATGACGGGGATCGCGCCGCGCTCCACCAGCGGCTTGACGCGCGCCTGGAGCCGCTCGCGGGTCGGCCCTGGCAGCGGATGCGCCGCGCCAAAAGCGTCGTCGGTGACAATCAGCTCGGTGGCGCTGAGCGCCTCGGCCCGCGCGCCGCGCTCGCGCAACGTCGCCGCCAGGATGTGCGCCGAAAGCTGCTCCCCAAATGCGGCGACCGCGTCCAGCCCGCGCACCGTCACCTCGCCCAGCACGGCGATGCTGCGGTAGAGCTGTTCCAATTCGTGCAGGCGATCTTCGACGAAGCCGCCCACGTCCAATCGCGCGCGGCTGCGGGTGAGCAGCGCGTCCACTGCCGCCAGATGGCGCGCCAGCAGCGCCGCCTTGATCTCGCGGTAGACCGTGTCGCGCCCTTCCGCCGCCGCCCGCGCCCCGGCAATCAACTGATTGGTCACTTTGCTCATGGCCGAGACGACCACGACGGGCTGGTGTTCCGCCGCCAGCACAATATCCGCCGCTGCCGCCAACCGCTCCGCGCTGCCCACGGACGTGCCGCCAAATTTGTGGATGATGAGCATAACGATAGGCTCCTTTGTTCGGTAGACGGTAGACGGTAGACGGTAGACAGGGCCGTCTCCTGTCTACTGTCTACCGTCTACTTGAGTGCTTGCGCCAGATCGGCGATGAGGTCGTCCGCGTCTTCGATGCCCACCGCGTAGCGGACGAGGCTGTCGCTGATGCCGGCGGCGGCGCGCTCGGCGGGGTCAAGGGAGATGAAGAGCGCCTGTTGCTGGACGATGCTTTCCACGCCGCCGAGAGTGGGGCTGATGGCGGGCAGTTCCAGGCGATCCACGAAACGGCTCGCGGCCTCTTTGCCGCCGGCCACCTCGAAGCTGACCACGCCGCCGCACCCCGTCATCAGCCGTTGGGCGATGGCGTGGTCGGGATGGCTCGGCAGGGCGGGATAGTAGACGCGCGCGATGGCCGGGTGGCTTTCGAGGAACTGCGCCACACGCAGCGCGTTCTCGTTTTGGCGTTGGACGCGCAAGGCCAGCGTCTTGAGGCCGCGCAGGAGCAGGTACGCATCGTTTGGCCCGCCGACGCCCCCGAGCAGTCCACGCGTGGCCTCGATGGCGTTCATCAGTGCGTGCGATCCCACCACGACGCCGGCCAGCAGGTCGTTGTGGCCGCCGAGGTATTTGGTGGCGCTGTGGACGACCAGATCAATGCCCAGGGTTAAGGGGCGCAGGTTGAGCGGGGTGGCGAAGGTGCTGTCCACGAGGGTGTAGACGTGATGCTGGCGGGCAGTCTCGGCCAGCCGTTCCAGGTCGGCCACGCGCAAGTGGGGATTGGTGGGCGTCTCGACGAAGAGCGCGCGGGTGTTGGGGCGAATCGCGTCGGCGATAGCATCTTGATCGTCCATCGAGACGAGCGTGGTAGTGACGCCCCACCGCTGCAAGAACTTCTCAGCGAACTCGCGCGTGCGGCGGTACGCCTCGCGGAAGAAAATGACGTGGTCGCCGGACGAGAGCAGCGTCAACAGTGTGCTGGTGATGGCGTTCATCCCCGAAGCGAAGAGCACCGCGCGGTCGCCCCCCTCGAGCGCCGCCAGCTTGCCCTCGACGGCGGCCAGCGTGGGATTACTGTATCGCCCGTATTCGTCGCGCAGCGTCAGGTCGCCGCCATCCGCGCGGGCCGCTGTGCGCTCCGCTTTGCGCTCCATAAAGGCCAGCACGTCCGCCGTATCCGCAAACGTATACGTCGAGGTCTGATAGATCGGGGTGGTCAGCGCGCCGGACGGTTTGCGCTGTTCCTCCCCGGCGTGAACAGCCTGGGTAGATGGATTTTGTGACATTATGTTTCCTTTTTGGTAATAAGAAATGAGTAATGGGTAATGAATGAAAATACTTATTACTCATTACTTCTTACTCGTTACTTCCTGTTTCCAGGCAACAAAAAAGCCTCCTCAGCAGGTATCCTGGCTGAGGAGGCTTTTAAGCCACATCATTATGATGGTCTCATCTTCCAGAACCCTCTGGGGGTCTGCCGGAATTGGCACCATAGAGCGCGCTATACGCGAAACTTGGTTGCCGAGGCTTCACAGGGCCGGTCCCTCCGCCTCTCTGGATAAGAGTATGCTCTTTTGAATTAACGTGCGATTAGGGGCGATTGTAGCACAAGGGGGGGAAGTGTCAACTTATCTTCAGGGATGGTTTCTCAGCACCAGCGGCAGGAATATCTTGTACCCCACCGCGCCAAGCGAGTCGCCGTAGAGAATGCCGCGCCCGTTGGTGCCGAGGTAGACCCGGCCATAGATGCGCGGGTCGCCGGTGATGGCATCGCCTGTCCAGGCGTACTGGTGCTGGTCGTCGTTGATGCGCACCCAGCTCGCGCCCATGGTCGTGGAGCGATAGATGCCGCGCACGCCGTCTACCTGCCCGCTGATGTAGATCGCCATATAGTCGGCCCCCGGCGCGGGGGCGCCAAACCCGAACACGTCGGCCTTTTCTACGTTGGCGAGCTTCGTGAAGTTGTCGCCGCCGTCGGTGGAATGCCACAGGCCGTAGACGTCAACGTCGTCATCGCCGCCGGCTGCCCAGAGGTCGCCCTCAATGCCGGGGACGGCCTTGAATTTCAGCGAAACGGTAGTGGGCCAGCCCGCGCTGATCGTGGCGGCGAAGGTGGCGCCGCCGTCCTCGCTGCGGTAGAAGTTGCCGTTGGCGTAGCCGTAGAAGACGTCCGGGTTGACGCGATCCGACTCGATGGTGGCGCTTTCCGAGATGCCGGCGCTGGCTGTCCAGGTGTCGCCGAGGTCGGTCGAGTAGTACACGGCGCCTTCCGGCGACCAGACGATCGCGCTGCCATCCGCCGCCACCGCGACGTTGCCGCCCCGGTTGTTGCTCAGCGGCTCGGTGACGGGCGGCGTCCAGGTGATGCCGCCATCTTGCGAGTAGCCGAGGTTCATCATGTTGTCGCCGTTGCCGACGCGCACGACGAAGTTCGGTTCAAGCTCGGCGTAGTCCAGGCTGGTGCCGGAACCCAGGGTGGGGTTGGTGGTCATGCCGGGGACGACGCTCAGGTCGTCGTGGCGGAAGCCGCCGATGTCGGCCAGGGCGCTGATCAGGTGCGCGGTCCCGGTCGGCGGGCTGATCAGGTCGAGCACGGCGGTCTCTTCGAGGCCCTGCGCCATAACGGTGATGGTGACGATCTCATCCATATCCCAGTCAGTGAGGTTGTTGCTGCCGTAAATGGTCGCGCCGGTGCCGTACATCATCCGATCGGAGTTGAAGGGGTCAATTTCCAGATCGCCGATCATCCAGCCCAATTTCGGCGCCGTCTCCGGCAGGGGATCCACGGTGCGCCCCCAATCCAGCCAGGGAGCAGCGGAAATGTCCTGGACGTAGTCATTCACGCGCGGCCAGGGCCAGTTTGTCGTATTCATAATGTTCCAGATACGCTTCCAGGTGGCGCCGCCGTCGGTGCTGCGGAAAAGGATGTCATCCGGCCACCAGGATTGCTGGCTGGAGACCATCAGCACATCCGGGTCGGACGCATCTACGGCCAATCCGCCATAACCGTAAGTCCACCAGGACAGGCTAGGATCGGGGTGCAGCGGCGGGGTGATGTCTGTCCAGACGCCGGTGCGGGTGTTGTATTTCCAGACCGCGCCGTTGCCCCCCGCGTAGGGGCCGCAGTTATTGCTGTACGTGACGTAGAGCACGCCGTTGGAGGCCAGCACGCCATGATAGGGCAAATACCCTTGATCCGGCTGACCGGGGATGGGTTCCCACGTCCGCCCGGCGTCGGTGCTTTGATACAGCGCCGTGTCGGTGTCGGCCACGCCCACGTAAATCGTCCGCGAGGGCATGATGCCGGTCTGACCGGTGCTCTTGTCGAAGACCACCCACACCACGCCGATGAGATCGCCGTCGTAATCGCCCGTGCCCGGCGCGTAGTTGCCGACCGCCGTGAAGGTGACCACCCGCGACCAGGTAACGCCGAAGTCGTCGCTGCGCCACAGGCCGTTGCCGCTGCGCGTGCCCAGGTAGAGGATGCTGTTGACGTTGGGATCAATCGCCAAGCGCTCGCCCATGGCGCGGCCGGGCATGTTGCCGCCGCCTTTGAACGGCAGATCGGTGATCGCCCAGGTGGCGCCCCGGTCGGCGGAGCGGAGGATGGCGGCGTTGTTGGGGTCCCAGTCGTTGGTGTAAGTGCCGACAAAGGCGTACACCCGATCCGGGTCCAGCGCATCCGTCGCCAGGCTATCTACGCCGGTCCAGCCCCACTGATCCCAGCCGATCCAGTCCAGCAGGGGAATCCACCGATTAGTAGCGGTATCCAGGCGATATGCGCCGCCGATGTCGGTGCGGGCGTAGACCAGTCCCTCTTCGGCGGTGTTGAAGATGATGCCCGGCACAAAACCGCCGCCGACGACTTCCACGTTCTGCCAGGTGTAGGGTTCCGAAGGCGCGGTCAGTGTCTTGGCTTGCGCGCTGCTGCGGTGCGCCGTTGACCACCAGACGCCCATCAGGGCCAGCGCGACTCCCAAGACCACCACGATTTTGCCTGACTTGTTCAAGGTCATATCCTCATCTCCTTTGCGAATGAGCCGCTAAAGCGGCAGATTAAAAGGGGTTTGACAGATCGCCTCCCCGTTCACGCCAATTCCGTAGAAATGATATATACAAATCCAGGTTACGTCAAGTATTTGTGGCTGCGATTCAGGGCTTTATCATTCTCGGCAGGTACAACCTGTCGAGGAGATTTTGCGGCTGAAGCCGCCGGTAAGAAGGCGGTTTTGCGGTGACGGGCGGTAGCTCGTCACCGCAAAACCCCTTTAAGAATCACGGCTTTAGCCGTCTCCTATGGCGCAGTGCATCGTCCGGCTGGAGAGTGATAAGGCCCTGGCTGCGATTTGAGGAATACTTGACAATGCTTTTTATCCTACATAGAATGGAAATATTCAGTAAGCATCATCAACGCTTATATCCTTCAGGGGAGGTAACGCGCTTATGAATGAACCGCATGTCACACCGGTACACTCACATCCATGTCTTCATTCACGCCCCACACTGGGTCTGATCTGTGATATTCCTTGGAATCAGTACAGTTGTGATATGTGGGCCGGGGTGCGAGATGCGGCGCAGGCATTGGACGCTAATCTGTTTTACTTTGCCGGGGGGATCCTGGATTTCGCGGTGAATTATCGGCAGCAGGCCAACCTTATCTACGAACGCATTGCGCCTGACACTTTAGATGGGTTGGTCATCTGGGGGGGGCAGTTGGCCCATATTGTGGGGCCGCGGGAGGTCTTTAAGTTTTGCCGCCGTTTCCAGCCACTGCCCATGCTCAGCATTGAATTGGAAATGGAGGGGATCCCGAGTCTGTTTGTGGATAACTATCGGGGAATGTATGACATCACTACCCATCTGATCGAAGTCCACGGGTTCACCCGCCTGGCTTACATTGATTATCCCACCAACTACCCTGTGACGATCTCTCGTTATCAAGGATATGCTGACGCGCTCAAGGCGCATGGCCTCCCCATCAACGGTCAATTGATCACGGATGGTTCGGGAATGGATCCTCGGAATGAGAGGCGCGATAGCAATGCCGGTCAGGAAGGTGTGCGGGTTTTCCTTGAACAACGGAAGCTGCGTCCGGGACAGGATATTGAGGCCATTGTCACGGTGGCCGATCCTACTGCGCTCGCCGCCTTGGCACAACTGCGCGTATATGGTATTCGCGTACCTGAAGACATCGCCCTGGTGGGGTTCGACGATCTTGAGGAACTGCGTTACCAGCGTCCGCCTTTGACGACTGTACGCCAATCGTTTTATGAGCAGGGTTGGAAGGCAACGGAAGCGCTGTTGACGCGCTTGCGCGGCGGCGCGACGCCGGATCGCATCAATCTGACGCCCCAGGTCATCGTGCGCCGGTCGTGCGGCTGTGTTGATCCTGCGATTGTGCATGTGGCCGAAAAGCCATCCACCATCACGCTGCCCGCGTCGCTGGCGGATTGTAAAGACCTGCGTTGCATCCACCGGGAAGTCCTGCTGGCCGCCATCCGGCGTGCTGCGCCGACCGCCGATGCGGCGGCGTGCGCGGCCTGGGTGGAGTGTCTATTGGATGGTTTTCTGCAAACCGTTCGAGGGCAAGGCTCTGCGGTGTTTTTGTCCGCGTGGGAAGCGGTTTTATACGATGCTCAGGAGCGCGGCGTCGAGTTGACATGTTGGCAAGCTGCCTTATCAGAGTGGCGGCACTTTTTCCCGGCCATGCCCCAGGAGGAGACGCGGCGCGCGGAGACGCTTTGGCAGCAGGCGCGTATTTTGCTGGGCGATCTGGCGCAGCGGGCGCAGGCGGCCCAACGTCTTCAGGCGGCCCAGCATACGAATTTTGTCCGTGAAATCAGCGGCAATTTGATCGCCACTTTTGATACTGCCGAATTGATGGATGTACTGGCGCAGGAGCTACCTCGTTTGAATATCCCGCAATGTTACCTGGCGCTCTATGTAGAGCCGACGGCGCCGGCGGGAGGGGCCAGGTTGATGATGGCCTTTGACGAAACCGGACGACGGCCTTTGCCGCCGGAGGGCTTGCCGATCCCTCCCCGGCGGCTATTGCCGGAAGACCTGCTGTCGCAAGCGTTGCAGCACAGCTTTATGGCAGCGCCGCTGTATTTCCGAGAAACTCAGATTGGCTTTGTCCTCTTCGCTGCGGGGCAAAGTGATGGCGTTACCTATGAGGTCTTGCGCAGTCACCTGAGCAGCGCTTTGCAGGGCGCGCTCCTGGTCGGACGCATCCAGCACGCGGCAGAGGAGATCCGCGCGCTTAATCACGCGTTACAGTCGGAAAACATGCGGATGAGTGCGGAACTGGCTGTGTCGCGCCGCATCCAACAACTGGTGTTGCCTTCTGCCGCGGAATTGCAGCAAGTCGTGGGGCTGGACATCGCCGGCCACGTACAGCCGTCCGATGAAGTGGGGGGCGATTACTACGATGTGCTGCTGCATGACAATACCCTCCTCATAGGGATCGGGGATGTCACTGGGCATGGGTTGGAAAGCGGCATGTTGATGTTGATGACGCAGACCGCGATTCGAACGTTGTTGGAACATGGCGAAACTGACCCCATGGCCTTTTTAAGGACGCTCAATCGCGTGATTCTCAAGAACGTCAGTCGGATGCAGGTCCATAAAACGCTTTCGCTGGCGTTTGTGCAATATGAGAATCACCAACTCAAGATTGTCGGACAGCATGAAGACCTGCTCGTGGTGCGGACGGACGGTCATATCGAGCGTATAGATACGTTTGGCCTGGGTTTCCCACTGGGATTGGAAGATGAAATTGAACAATTTGTGTCTCAGACGACAATCTCGTTACAAGCGGGCGATGGCATCGTGTTGTATACCGATGGTCTCACTGAGGCAGAGGATACGGCGGGGCGATTTTACGGCAGCGATCGCTTGTGTGCGGTGATTACGCAGCATTGGCAGCAGTCGGCGGAGGCTATCAAGAAAGCTATCATCGCGGATGTCTCTCGACATATCGGCAAGAGGAAGATCTACGACGATCTCACACTGGTGATTCTCAAGCAACTATGAAAGACAAAGGCCACTGCCAACCGCGCGGTGGCCTTGTGAGTTTTAGTGAAAGCGATGAATTTTGTATTACGGGAGGTTATGGTGATTACACAAACTGCCATTCATACCGGCGCATATTACGATTCCATTGCCCTATTGCAAACGGCTCAGGGACTTTTAAAGTTGGAGGGTGTGGAAGACGCGGCTGTGGTCATGGGGACGCCGGCCAATAAGGGCATTCTCAGGAATGCGGCCCTGTTGACCCCCGAAGCCGCCGCGGCTTCGGGGGACGATCTCATCATCGCTGTGCGGGCAGATTCTGCTGAAACTGCGGCAGCCGCACTGCGCCAGGCCAATGTGCTTCTCGCAGCCTCGCGCGCGCCCGGCGCGGTCGCCGCTCAATCGTCGGCGCCCAAAACGCTGGCGGCGGCGACCGCGCAGTTGGATGGCGCCAACATCGCTCTAGTTTCCGTCGCCGGACGTTACGCGGCCGGCGTCGCCCGTGAGGCGCTCCAGCAGGGCCTGCACGTCTTCCTCTTCAGCGATAACGTCAGCCTGGAAGACGAAATTGCGCTCAAGACGCTGGGGCGTGAGAAGGGACTGCTGGTGATGGGGCCGGACGCCGGGACGGCGATCCTCAACGGGGTGGCGTTGGGCTTCGCCAACGCGGTGACGCCAGGTCCGGTGGGGGTTGTCGCAGCCAGCGGCACGGGCCTGCAAGCCGTCACCTGCCAGCTCACCCGGTTGGGGGTGGGTATCACCCAGGGCATCGGCACAGGTGGGCGCGACCTGTCGGTGGAGGTGGGCGGCCTCATGATGCTGGAAGGGCTGAAGGCGCTCCAGGCCGACCCCGCCACACAAACGATCTTGCTCGTCTCCAAGCCGCCGGCGCCGGAGGTAGCTGATAAAGTGCTGGCGTGCCTCAGGGACAGCCCGAAGCCGGTGGTGGTGTGCTTCCTGGGCGGCAAGTCGAAGGCGATCCGCGAGGCCGGCGCGATTCCGGCGACCACGTTGGAGGAGGCGGCGCATCTGGCGGCGGCGGTGGTGCGTGGGCAGGACTTCGAGGCGGCGCGGGAAGTCCTCAAAGAGCGCAACCAGCAACTCAAAATGCAGGCCAAAGCCTTCCGCACCCGGCTGAAAAAACGGCAGCGATTTTTTCGGGGGCTGTTCAGCGGCGGCACGTTCTGCTACGAGACACAGCTCATTCTCAATAAGATGCTGAATACCCCGGTGGTTTCCAACGCGTCGGTGGAAAAGACATGCCAGATGCTCAATGCCAACCGCAGCGAAGGCCACACGGCAGTAGACCTGGGTGAGGACGAATTCACCGTCGGGCGGCTGCACCCTATGCTGGACCCGACTCTGCGCAATAAGCGCATCTTGCAAGAAATCAAGGATCCACAAACCGCCGTACTGTTCCTGGACATCGTGCTGGGCTATGGCGTCCACCCCGACCCGGCCGGCGCGGCAGTGGAAGCGATTGAGGAATCGCGCACCTGGCTTCAGGGGAGAGACCGTGAGGTGATTTTCATCGCCTCGGTGTGCGGCACCGAGGGCGATCCGCAAAAAGTGCGGCGGCAAGAGCTACAGTTGACCAACGCGGGCGTCATTGTCGCGCCCACCAATGCGGCGGCGTCGCGGCTGGCGGGGTACATTCTGGGTTGATTGGGGAGAGTAACGATGGCGATTCAAGATTTGTTTGGCAAATCCTTAAAGGCGGTCAACGTCGGTTTGGAAGCGTTTGCGGCCAGCCTGGAGACGCAAGCGGTGGATGTAATTCGGGTGGATTGGCGTCCGCCGTTGGAAAACTACAAACCCCTGGCCTGCGCCCCCGGCGGTGAAGATATTGACGCGGTCAACGCCGCAGCCGTGACGCGCATCCGCAGCGGGCGGCCGCTGCTGGTGGGGATGGGCGTGGCCCGCGACGTGATCCCCGGCCTGGGCGAGCGGATGCTCCTGCACGCCGGGCCGCCGATTACCTGGGAACGCATGTGCGGCCCGCAGCGCGGCGCAGTGATGGGCGCCGCCGTCTACGAAGGCTGGGCTAAATCCTACGAGGAAGCGGCGGCGATGGCGGCGGCCGGCGAGTTCACCTTCGCGCCGTGCCACCACCACCACACCGTCGGCCCGATGGCAGGGATTGTGTCGCCCTCCATGCCGGTCTTCATCGTGCGGAACGAGACGCACGGCAATTTGGCGTACAGCACGCAGAACGAGGGCCTGGGGCGTGTGCTGCGCTACGGCGCATACAGCGACGAGGTGTTGGCGCGGCTCAAGTGGATGGAGACGACGCTCTATCCCGCGTTGACCGCCGCGCTCAAGGCCACCGGGCCGATTGACCTGCGCAGCCTCATCGCGCAGGCGCTCCACATGGGCGACGAAGGCCACAATCGCAACCGCGCGGCCACGTCGCTGCTCATCCGCCAACTGGCGCCGGCGCTGCTGCAACCGCGCATCACCAAAGCCGCAGCCGAGGAAGTGCTGCGGTTTATAGACGGCAACGATCACTTCTTCCTCAACCTCTCGATGGCGGCGATGAAGGCGATGTTGGAACCGGCGGAGGGGTTGGCCGGCTGCACCCTGGTCACGACGATGGCGCGCAACGGGACGGACTTCGGCATTCGTGTGGCAGGGCTGCCGGGGCGCTGGTTCACCGCGCCCGCGCCCATCGTGCAAGGGCTGTGGCTGCCCGGCTTCTCCGAAAAGGACGCGAACCCCGATATTGGCGACTCCGCCATCACCGAGACGGGCGGTATCGGCGGTTTTGCGATGGCGGCGGCGCCGGCCATCGTGCGCTTCGTCGGCGGGACGGCGGCGCTGGCCCTGGAGGTGACACAGGAGATGTACCAGATCACGGCCGGCGAGCACGAATTCTTCACCGTGCCCGCGCTCGACTTCCGGGGGACGCCGTTGGGGATTGACGTGCGCAAGGTGATGCAGACCGGCATCCTGCCGTTCATCAACACCGGCATCGCGCACAAAGAGCCGGGCGTGGGGATGGTGGGCGCTGGCCTCGTCCGTGCGCCGAGGGAATGTTTTGAGGAGGCGTTTAGGCAAATGGCAAATGGCGAATAGCGAATAGCGAATGGCGAATGACGAATGACGAATCATGTCCTGTAAATCGCCATTCGTCATTCAGCGAAGGGAGGAACCGATGGAAAGCAAGCGTTTGGGGATAGTTTTGGTGCTGGCTTTAGGGCTGCTGAGTGCAAGTCTCGTGGATGGATTGTTAGAAGTCACCGCCGCCGATCTGACATCACCTTCTGAGACAACTCCCACTGGGATTATGGCGGATAGTCCTATCTCACCGACGACGCCGGTGAAGCTGATTTTCATTCATCATTCCTGCGGTGGTAACTGGCTGGCTGATACGACCGAACATGATATGGCCGGCGGTTTGGGGCAGGCGTTGATGGAGAATAACTATTTCGTCAGCGCGACGAATTATGGGTGGGGGCCGGACAGCATTGGCAACAACACCAATGTGCCTGACTGGCCGCGGTGGTTCACCGATACCATGATGGCGGCGGTTTATGCTGAGACCGGCCAAAATATCTGTGCCGAAGAAATGTGTTTTGGCAATTGGACGCGCATGGCCGATCCCAATCCCACTGCCGAAAATGAAGTCGTGATGTTCAAGTCGTGTTTCCCCAACTCAGATATCTACGGCAATCCTGACGACCCGCCGAGCGATACGCCCAATGACGAGTTCACCGTTGCCAACTTCAAGGCTGTCTACAACACTCTCTTGACTTACTTTGCGGCGCATCAGGACAAACTTTTCATTGTTATCACCGCGCCGCCGCTGTCGGAAGTGGGATACGTGGCGAATGGCGCCGACCCTCCGGCCGCCGATCGCGCGGCCAATGCGCGCGCTTTCAACAACTGGCTGGTCAACGACTGGCTGGAGGGTTATGCGCACAACAACGTGGCCGTCTTCGACTTCTACAACGTGTTGACTTCCAACGGCAGTGCGGGGCGGGTGGATGATACCGGCCTCAATACCGAGCCAAACGATTACGCCGCGCGCCCGGATGGCAATCATCATTATTGGGATGGCAGCGCCATTGTTCATCCGCAGACCATTAACAATAATTTTGCGGCCTATCCCTGACTCCCCTGAAAAAAGGTATCAAATCTCACAAAAAACGTGGTATAATTGCCCATAGCTAAAACTATTAAAAGGTGACTCG
>Ga0116144_10005241_pt1 | contig 11895 bp, 9 predicted proteins | sample AD_UKC035_MetaG_FD_89746 | JGI IMG/M metagenome (GOLD analysis project Ga0116144, IMG submission 89746) | Active sludge microbial communities of municipal wastewater-treating anaerobic digesters from USA - AD_UKC035_MetaG | ecosystem: Engineered > Bioreactor > Anaerobic > Digestate | place: USA... | reverse complement strand
GGAGAAGGTGGATTATTCACGACGGCATACCTTCGTTTCCGCACATAGGCCCTGATGATGCCATACAGGAGGATCAAAACGACCGGTAAGAGCGTGTTGATCAGCTGGTAGGCTGTCCGGCCGGCTGTCAGCTTGGTTTTGTCCAGCAGGCGCAGTTTGATCTCTTTCGATCGCGCTGCGATCAACCCCGAGTCGTCGCAGAGGTAATTGACTGCATTGAGGATGAAATCGCGGTTGCCGAAATGTTGCCGGGTGTATTGATCAAATCCAAGCGGCAAGGGATACCCCTGCGATACATGCAGCTGGTTCCGGATGATGTCGCCGTCCGATACCACGATCATACCGGTGGGCACACTCCGTTCCTGGAATCCGATCAAGGGGCTGTCCTGTATCTGTGGCGGGATCCTGTTCCTGAACACGGACTCAAACTCCCCCTCCAGAAGGACGGCAATCGGCAGGTAAGCCGAGCGGAATAAAAGTGGATCCGGGTCCTCCTGGCTGAGGCGCAGGTCGATGAGGACAGGACTCTGTAAAATCCGGGTGTATTCCGAGGTGGTCAGCAGGATCGTTTTTCTTATGCCATCGGCACTGATCGTGTCCAGGCTGCTCACAAAACCCGTCATGATTGCATTCAGATTTCGGACCAGGGGATGGTCCGAGGTCGGGAAAACGACCGGAAAGTAGTACCAGGGTACAAAGCTGATCTGTGGCTGACCCCCGATCGAACCTGTTACCATCCGGATGGGCAGGGCATTCAGATCCAGGAGCAGGTCGGGATTCGCACGTACGCCATAGTTGAAAAGCATATCCTGAAGGTTCACGTCCCGTGCCAGTCCCAGCGTTGTGGGTGATGATTCCAGGCTATCCATCGTCGCCTGAACCGGATCGATCAGCCATAGAACCTTTCCGCCCTGCATGATGTACTGGTCGATGATGAACTTATCCTTTTCACTGAACATTGAATCCGGCTGTGCAATGATGATGGCCGCATACTTGTTCCGGATGATCATGTTCCCGTCTGCTGTGGTATCCCGCTGAGTAAGGGCAAAGATCTTCTCATCGATCCTGATCCGTTCCACCTGATAATATTCCCCTAATGACTGCGTGATGTCGTACACCTCGATCGCTTGAAGTTCTCCGTGCCCTTCAATGAAAGCAAGCTTTGGCTTGGAGGTGACCGTGAGCTTGTGGATCATGCTGGAGATGTTGTACTCAAGCGACTGGACTGAATGGTTGAGGATCTCTTCCGGCGTCTGACCGATCTGAGTTTGCAGAAATTCAAGCGGCAACTCATTCTGCCTGAAGGAGACGATCGCCCCGGGGAAAATGATCTGCTGGGATGATCCGCCGGTTGTCTTCACCTGCAGGTCGGTTGGATTCAATCCTTTCCTGACCAGCTCCTCGTGCCGGGCATTCACTTCCGCCTGTGTAGCCGCATCCGACGGATTGATGAACTCATACTGTATCCTGGAAGAATAGGCCCTGAATTCATCCAGCGTCTCCTTCACCGCATTGCTCAGCCGTTTAAAGCCGGCCGGAAAATCGCCTTCGAGGTAAACCTTGAAATAAACAATATCCTCCAGGTCCCTCAGGAGCTCTTTGGTTGGTTCGGATAGGGAATAACGTTTCTCAGAGGTCAGATCGATCCTGGTAAAGGCATGCGAACTGATCAGGTTAACCACCACGATGATGCCCAGCACCAATCCAAACGACAGGAGGCTGCTTGCCCTGAGATTCTTCTTCCCTGAAGACCTGAAGACCCGAAGAGCTGAAGACCTGAAGACCCGAAGACCTGAAGACCCGAAGACCCGAAGACCCGAAGACCTGAAGACCCGAAGACCTGAAGACCTGAAGACCCGAAGACCTGAAGACCCGCCCCCCGCCTCCCACTTCCGGCTCTCGACCACCAGCAGTGTCAACGTGAGGAACAGGAAAATGCAACTCAGAAAATAGACCACATCCCGTGTGTCGATTACGCCACGGCTGATCGAAGCATAATGCGATTGAATGCCCAGCGACTGAATGAAAAGGCCAAACCTCCCAAACAGGTCAAGGGAATAGATCAACTCAAAACCAAGGTAGGCGAGTCCACACAAGAGGACACCTATGACGAAGGCAATTATTTGATTGTCAGTTAGTGATGATGAAAAGATCCCAATGGCCACAAAACAGGCTCCGAGGAACAACAGGCCCAGGTACGAACCCCAGGTGCCGCCCATGTCAAGGTTGCCGACAGGCTGACCCAGCCTGTAAACCGAAATGACATAGAGCAGGGTCGGGATCAGGGAAAAGATGACCAGCAGCAACCCGGCAAGGTACTTGGCAAACAGGATCTGAAAATCCGTCAGCGGTTTGGTCAGGATCATTTCGATGGTGCCGCTGCGCTTTTCTTCGGCAAACGATCGCATCGTAATGGCAGGTATGAGGAAAAGGAACACGAAAGGCGCAATGACGAACAAACTGTCGAGTGATGCATAGCCAAAATCGGGGATGTTGAAATCACCCGGGAAGACCCAGAGAAACAGACTGTTGATCAGCAAAAATACAATGATGACCACATAGCCAATGACCGAATTTAAAAAGCTGTTGATCTCCTTCTTGAGCAGGGCTAACATCCGAGTAACTTAATCATTTGTCATTCTCCAAATTCCACCCGCACGGGATCATCAACGTTCATTCCCAGCAAACTGCCTGCATTGCCACGGTTCATGGCAATCTCGAGCAATCCCGTTGTTCCGAAAATGGCCAGCATTTCACCTTCCGGTACGTCACTGTAGGAGGTGCTAATCGACCGGATCTTGTATTGCGGATTGCGGAAGGTGATCGTAAACCGGCTGCCTTTTCCTACCGTGCGGAACAGGTGACTGCTGATGTTGGTGATGAGATTTTCATAGACGTCCACATAGATGATCTTTCCCTTGATGATCTTTCCATCCGCCACAGGCTGAAAGGATATGAGCCGTGTGAGCAAGGGTCGTTTCACCCCGAGCTGTTCAACCGGATTTCCCTGGACGATGTGCACGGCAACCTTCACGAAGACGTCGCGTTCGGAAAAGGTAAAGTAATCCGAATCCTGGATGATGTCCAGCTCGATGATCTTTTCCGGTTCGTGGTCAAAAATGAGTGAGAAGATCCCGGTGTCGGCCCCGATGAAATAATGGCCGTCATAAACAGCCAGGGTGTGCGGCGTGTCGATGGAAGCCTCTGTGCTGATCCCGATGATATGAACCGTGCCCGCGGGAAAATTCTTATAGCTGTTGCGAAGCACAAACGATGCCTGGTTCAGGTCAAAGGGCGCGATCTGGTGGGAGACGTCAACAATGGTGACATCCGGCAACTGTGAAAGCAGGGCACCTTTTACACTGGCGAGATACGGATCCTTCGTTCCCCAGTCACTTGTGAGTGTTATGACAGCCATAGGCAGTTTTCAGAAAAGACGTGCTATCGTTCCGACAATTTGCTTTATTTTTGTCGACCTCAAAATTACGAATTTGATTGGAACGTTGCTGCTTTTTAATAACTTTGATAGGTGTTAACTCCGTATGAATGACCGAAAAGATTTTCAGCATTGAATCGTACAGCGCGCTGGACATATATGGCGTGAATGACCGTAATGTACAGCTTATCCGGAATGGATTTCCCCTTTTGAAGTTTGTGATCCGGGGGGAGTTCATCAAGGTGATCGGTGAGGAAAACGAAATTGAACAGTTTGACCGGAAATTTTCGGCCATGCTGTTGCATTATGATAAATTCGGGAAGCTGACAGAGCGTGATGTGGAGCAGATCATCGGCCAGGCAGAGGATCCCGGATACGATCAGGTCGGTGAGATGGCCAGTGATATCCTGCTGCACGGCCGGCAGGGTAATTTGATCAAGGCGCGTACGGCCAATCAGCAGAAACTGGTTGAAAGTACCGAAAAGAACGATCTGGTCTTTGCCATCGGACCCGCAGGGACGGGCAAGACCTACACAGCCGTGGCCCTGGCCGTCAGGGCCCTGAAGAACAGGGAAGTCAAGCGGATCATCCTTACCCGCCCGGCTGTGGAAGCAGGGGAGAACCTTGGATTCCTGCCGGGTGACCTGAAAGACAAACTGGATCCCTATCTGCAGCCCCTCTACGACGCGTTGCGCGACATGATCCCCACCCAGAAACTGCTTTCGTATATGGAAGACGGTACCATCGAGATCGCACCCATCGCCTTTATGAGGGGAAGAACCCTGGATAACGTTTTCGCCATCCTCGACGAAGCACAGAATTCAACGATCCCTCAGATGAAAATGTTCCTCACACGGATGGGGAAAGCTGCCAAATTCATCGTTAACGGCGACATCACCCAGATCGACCTGCCTGGAAATCAAACATCGGGTCTGGTGCACGCCTCTGAAATTCTTCGGGATATTCCGGGCATCGGTTTTGTCATCCTCGATGAATCGGATATCATTCGCCATAAGCTGGTGGCCAGAGTGCTGAAAGCCTATCACGAAAAACGGTAAGAATACCGGCCGGATGAACACGTGTTAAAGAATTAATGTGTCAACCCTATGAGAGACGCCATTGTTGAAACTAATTTTTCATTCCCCGGACAGAAAAATGTCTATAAAGGAAAGGTCAGGGATGTCTATACGATCGAGGGTCAGTACCTGCTGATGATCACCACCGACCGGATCTCAGCCTTCGATGTGGTGCTGCCCCGCGGAATACCCTGCAAGGGACAGGTGCTCAATATGATTGCCTCCAGGTTCCTGGATGCCACGGAAGATATCATCCCCAACTGGAAGATCGCCACCCCCGATCCAATGGTTACCTTCGGCCGCCTCTGCGAACCGTTCAAAGTTGAAATGGTCATCAGGGGATACCTGTCGGGCCACGCCTGGCGGGAGTACAGTCAGGGAAAACGGATGCTTTGCGGCGTCCGCCTGCCGGATGGAATGAAGGAAAGCCAGCGGTTCTTTTCACCGATCATCACACCGACCACCAAAGCCGTGGCCGGCCACGACGAGGATGTATCCAGGGAAGAGATCATCGCCTCCCAACTGGTCGGAGAGGAAGATTACCGGCAACTCGAAGACTATACTTATGCTTTGTTTGAGCGGGGAACACGCCTGGCCGGTAATATGGGACTGATCCTCGTTGATACCAAATACGAGTTTGGTAAACTCGACGGGCAGATCTACCTGATCGATGAGATCCACACACCCGATTCATCACGGTATTTCTACAAGAATGGTTACGAGGAACGGCTTGAGAATAACGAACCTCAAAAACAGCTATCCAAGGAGTTTGTGCGTGAATGGCTGATGCTCAACGGCTTTCAGGGAAAGGAAGGACAAAAGGTACCGGATATGGATGACGCCTTCGTTCATCAGGTATCTGAAAGATACATCGAACTTTATGAAACGATCACAGGTGAACAATTCCTGAAGGAGGAAGCAACCGATGTGGTCAAAAGAGTGGAGGAGAACACACGCCGGTTCCTTCAGGCCTACCTAAGGTAATTCCTGTAAATTCCGCAGCCGCTCGACAAACAGCTCCACAAGATTCCTGACCATACGCTGGTATTCCGGATCAAACTGATTGGTGGCCCTGTTTGCTATGGCCACGCAAATCGTCAGGGCTTCGTGTCCGAGCAGCGTACATAAGCCGTACAGCGCTGCGGTTTCCATTTCGTAATTGATGATTTTTTTCCCTTTGTATGCGAAGGAAGCTATTCTTTCATTCAGATCCGGGAACGCCAGCGGAATGCGGACCGACCGGCCCTGCGGGCCGTAAAATCCCTGTGCAGTGAGCGTTATGCCCCTCAGCAGCCCGTCGCCCAGGCTGGATGTCAGAAAATCGGAACCTTTTGCAGCATAGGGCAGTGGCAGCTGCTTCGGCCAGCCGATGTGCTCCCTGAACGTGTCGGCAAGCTCTTCCTCCAGCCTGTGGTGGTGATCGTAGTAGTTCAGCAGTCCGTCGATACCGATGGCATATTCCGAAAGAACAAAGGCATTCAGCGGCACCTCGGGCTGTATGGCCCCTGAAGTGCCGATTCGGATGACGGATAACCTGGTATGCTCTTTTTTTCGGGTCCTGGTCCTGAAATCGATATTGACAAGAGCGTCAAGTTCGTGTACGACGATATCAATGTTGTCGGTTCCCATCCCTGTGGAGAGAACGGTTACCCTTTTGTTGCCGAGGTATCCGGTATGGGATAGGAGTTCCCTGTTCCGGATGCGGGACTCCATCCGGTCGAAATGCCGGGATATCACCCCGACCCGGGCCGGATCGCCCACCAGGATGACGGTTGGCGCCACCTGGCCGGGCTTCAGGTGCAGATGATAGATGCTCCCGTTGGGATTGATGATCAGGTCAGTGAATTTATAGGTGGTCGGGTTCATGCCGGCAAAAGTAATTAAAATGGCCTTGCACATCCGTGGCGGAATTCAGTTAATTTTGCCCCTGCCAAAGATCCATTCATGAAAAAAGCTGAAATCATAGCCATTGGGGATGAACTTCTCATCGGGCAGGTCGTCAACACGAATGCCGCCTGGATTGCTGCGGAGTTGAATGCCATCGGGATCGAGGTCGTCCGTATGACAGCTGTCGGGGATGACCGGGCTGAGATCCTGGAATCGATGCAGGCGGCATCCCGACGTGCCAGTCTGATCCTGATGACCGGCGGACTGGGCCCGACAAAGGATGACATTACGAAAACGGCCCTCTGCGAGTATTTCGGTGTCGGGATGCGGTTCGACGAATCCATCTTCGGTCAGGTAGAAACATTGTTGCAGAACCGACGGATCCCCATGAGCGATTCGCACCGTTCGCAGGCATCTGTTCCCGAAGGATGCCATCCCGTTCCGAATTTCCTCGGAACAGCGCCGGGGATCTGGTTTGAGAAAGAGCACCGGATCTACGTCGCATTGCCCGGCGTACCCTTTGAGATGAAGGAAATGATGACGAATCATCTCCTTCCCCGTCTGAAGGAACGCTTCAGGGGCGATGCCATCATTCACAGGACCGTTCTTACCACAGGAGCGGGTGAGTCACAGATCAGTGAAATGATCGCATCCTGGGAATCGGCGCTCCCGGCAGCGATCCGGCTCGCCTACCTGCCACAGCCCGGACTGGTCAGGCTGAGGCTTTCCGCGCGCGGGAAAGATGCTGATGAGCTGAAAAACGGGATCGAAGATCAGGTAAACCGCCTGAAACTGCTCATCCCGGATCTGATCTTTGGCTATGATGATGACTCCCTGGAAGGAGTGATCGGCCAACGGCTTGCAGAAGCTCATCAGACCCTGGCAACCGCCGAGAGCTGCACGGGTGGCTATATCGCCCACCTGATCACCTCTGTCCCCGGAAGCTCGACCTATTTCATGGGATCGGTCGTCTCGTATGCCAATTACGTCAAGGAACAGGACCTGGGAGTTTTAACCGGATCATTGATGCAGTATGGTGCCGTTAGTGAGCAGGTTGCCGCCGAAATGGCCGGTGGCATCAGGAGCAGGTTCAACGTTGACTACGCAATTGCCACTTCCGGCATCGCCGGCCCTGATGGCGGCACACCGGAAAAACCGGTCGGGACGGTCTGGATTGCCATCGCCTCCGCCAAAGGTACGGTCGCACGGAAGTTCTTCTTCAAGGATGACCGCCTCCGGTTCATTCGCAGGACTTCCCTGGCAGCACTGAATATGTTGAGGATGGAGATCGGGGATTCGTAGTCATTTGCTCGGCCCTTTGGACCTCGCGTAATTAATAGTCATTCAGACGAAAAAAAACCATGAATAACCATGAATAACCATGAATAACCATGAATGACTATAAATGACTAAAAAATTCCCCTCATTTGTTTATTTGATTTTTTTTACCGTACTTTGCACCCCACTTTTAAGAACGATCGTAAATTTTAAGGAAAAATGTCACGAATTTGTCAGATCACGGGTAAGGGCATGATCGTAGGAAACAGCGTTTCCCACTCGCATATCAAGACCAAAAGACGTTTCTACCCCAATCTTCAGACCAAGAAATTCTTTATCGAAGAAGAAGGGAAATGGATCACCCTGAAAGTTTCCGCAGCCGGACTGAGGAACATCAATAAAAAAGGTTTGTATGCCTGCATTCAGGAAGCGCGGGAAAAGGGATACCTGGAGAAATAAGATCACAATCAAAAAGCAAGAGATATTTTGGAATGCCGTTACCTTCGGGAAACGGCATTTTTGTTAATGTACCCCACCCCTGCACCCCATCCCTGCCAGCAGGGGAGGGGTATATGGCTTAACTCCCAGTTACTTGCACAGGAATTTAAGTTCAATCCCGATATCCATCAGGATGCCCTGGGGTCCGTACTAGTGATTTACTTTCCCATGTCAGGAAGTGCGGAACGTTGAAAGGTTTGATTTTTTGTTGAAAATAAATTTATCACAGGGTCGTTTTAATTAATCCGCTAAATCGAGGTAACTTTGCTGCTCATGAGGAAGTGCTGTCATATTGCATTTTGTTTTGTATTTCTTCACCTTACCGGTATCGTTCTGGCACAGACAGAAGGCAAGCAGACCCAGGAACACAAAGAGCGATTGGTCCAGTTCTCGGGTGTCGTGGTCACAGCCGACAGCCTCCGGCCGATTCCCTTCACGCACATCATGGTCAAGCAATCCCGCAGGGGCTCTGTGGCAGACTATTATGGCTATTTTTCTTTTGTGGCCCGCGCCGGCGATACGGTGTTGTTCACTTCCGTGGGATACAAAAGATCCTCCTACACCATCCCGGATACCATCACCAGAAGCCGCTATACACTGATCAAAACAATGATTTCGGACACGATCATGCTGGATGAGACCGTGATCTACCCCTGGCCGACAAAAGAGCAATTCCGTGAAGCTTTCGTTAAGATGGACATACCGCAGGACGACCTGGAACGCGCACGGATCAACCTCGCCAGGTCCGAAATGAAGGAACGTGCCATGCAGTCACCCATGGACGGAAGCATGAACTACAAGAACTATATGTATTGGGAAACCTATAAGCATTATTACATCGGTCAGACACAACCCATCACCATCCTTGACCCCTTTGCCTGGGCTCAATTCTTTAAGGCGTGGAAGGAAGGGAAATTTAAGAGGAAGAAATGAGAGAGGAGAGAGGAGAGAGGAGAAAGGAGAAAGGAGAGAGGAGAGAGGAGAGAGATGTGAGGAGGAAATCTTTTGAGGTTACTTGAATGCCTGGAAGAAAGTTTATCGTCATTTTTTTGTTTTCTCTGCTGCCGGTGTTACTACTGGGACAGGAAACGGCTGTCATCCACGGCAGGGTGACGGCCAGCCGTTATGAACCACTGGAGCTGGTGAATATTTCCGTACAAGGGTACCCCAGTGGCAACGCGACGGACAAATCCGGAAAATATGAGATCCGTGTTCCGGCGCGGACGGAGATCAGGGTCGTTTTCAGTTTCGTGGGCTATGTCACCCAGCGGTTTGATCTTTACCTGGAACCAGGGGAGAGGAAAGAGATGAATATCATCCTGATCCCCTCCTCCACTGAACTGCCGGATGTGGTGATCGAAGATCAGAAACTGAGAACCACCACTCTGACACGCATCGACCCGAAAGACGCGACCTTGATCCCTTCCGTATCAGGCAGCTCCATCGAAAGCCTGATCAAAACCCTGCCTGGCGTGGCCGGAACGAACGAACTGAGCTCCCAGTATTCCGTACGAGGGGGAAACTATGACGAAAACCTGGTCTACGTTAATGATATCGAAATATACCGCCCGTTCCTGATCCGCTCAAGCCAGCAGGAGGGACTGAGCTTCCTCAATCCTGACCTGGTTTCGGCCATTTCGTTTTCCGCCGGAGGTTTTGATGCGGAGTACGGCGATAAGATGTCGTCGGTCCTCGATATCAAATACCGGCAGCCCACACGGTTCGCGGGTTCATTCTCCCTCAGCCTTCTGGGCGCCACAGCGCATCTTGAAGGAGCAACTCCGGATCAACGCTTTACTTATCTGCTGGGCGCCCGGTACAAGAACAACCAGTATATCCTGAAGGGTCTTGAAACGGAGGGAAACTACCAGCCCATCTATACCGATGTCCAGGGGCTTATGAAATACAACCTGACCGACAGGCTCAGCTTGTCGTTTCTGGGATATGTGGCCTACAACATTTACCAGGTCGAGCCCGTGTCGCGCGAAACCGCCTTCGGAGCGATCAACGATGCCTATAAGTTCACCGTCTACCTTGAAGGGAATGAGCGTGACAAATTCGTGAACTATCTGGGGGGACTCACCCTGGATTACCACCTGCAAAAGGATCTTACCCTTAAGTTCATCACGTCTGCCTTTCATACCATCGAAACCGAAAATTTCGATATCCTGGGACAATACTGGATCGCCCGGCTGGAAACCGATTATTCGAATGAGGATTTCGGAGAGCCCACCGAAACCCTGGGCGTGGGATCCTACCTGGATCATGCACGCAACGACCTGGATGCCACGGTCTTCAACGTTGAGCACCGCGCCGTGTGGGATAAGTCGCGGCACTACATCCAGTGGGGCGTGAAATACCAGCACGAATGGATTCAAGATGCGCTCAGCGAATGGGAACTGCTTGATTCGGCAGGCTATTCACTCCCTCATCCGCGCGACTCGATCGGGTACCACGACCCTGCCGCCCAGCCTTCTCCTCCCTTTGAGCTTTATTCATCTGTAAAGGCAAGCCATAGCATTGCATCCAACAGGATCACGGCCTTTGGACAGGATAGCTGGACGATCCTGGTGACCGAATCCTCCAAACTTGCCCTGACGTACGGCGTACGCTTGAATTATTGGGACATGAACGGGGAATTTCTGGTCAGTCCGCGCGCCACCCTCTCCTATAAACCAAAATTGAAGCAGGATATCCTGCTGCGCTTCTCTGCCGGCTATTATGTCCAGCCTCCCTTTTACCGCGAAATGCGTGATTTTGAAGGAGAACTGAACACCAGCCTCAAGGCGCAGAAATCGATTCACCTCGTCCTGGGCAGCGACTGGAATTTCAGGGCCTGGTCACGTCCTTTCAAGTTCGTCACCGAGGTCTATTACAAGAAAATGGACGATCTGGTCCCCTATATCATTGATAATGTCAGGATACGGTACCTTGCGACGAATAATTCCCACGGCTACGCTGCGGGTATCGACATGAAGGTGAACGGGGAGTTTGTGAAAGGAATGGAATCCTGGGCCAGTCTCTCTTTTATGAAGACCATGGAGGATATTGAGGATGATTTTTATTATGATGCCGACAGCAATATCGTTCATCCCGGTTTTATCCGCCGTCCTACCGACCAGCGTGTCAATTTTGGATTGTTCTTCCAGGATTACCTTCCCAAAAATCCCACCTACCGGATGCAGATGACCTTTTTGTACGGGACCAATCTGCCGTTCGGACCGCCGGATCAGCCAAAATACAAGCATGTTTTCGAGTCCTCTCCCTATCTCCGTGTGGATGTCGGATTCTCCAAGCAGCTGATTGGTCGGGGAACGAACTTCTCCGAAAAGAATCCGCTGCGCCATATTGAGAATGCCTGGATCAGCCTCGAGGTGTTCAATCTCCTCCAGCATAAGAACACCGTTTCCTATCTCTGGGTGAGGACCATTGACAATTACCAGTATCCTGTTCCAAACCGCCTGACGCCGAGGCAGCTTAATGTACGATTGGTTGTGCAGTTCTAGCAGCTATTGATTTAAGAAACATAGGAACAAAGGATTTTTGAATAATACAGTAAGTCAGAATTCTTAAATCCTCTGTTCCTCTGTTCTTTAAGTCCCATTCCTTTGTTTCTTAAATGAAAAAAGCCTTCATTACCAGGGTAACATTTTCTTCTTTTCGGGATTAACAAATAAAAATGAAAAAATATGACCTTGAAGACAGGCTTGTAAATTTTTC
>Ga0116144_10005238_pt1 | contig 11897 bp, 8 predicted proteins | sample AD_UKC035_MetaG_FD_89746 | JGI IMG/M metagenome (GOLD analysis project Ga0116144, IMG submission 89746) | Active sludge microbial communities of municipal wastewater-treating anaerobic digesters from USA - AD_UKC035_MetaG | ecosystem: Engineered > Bioreactor > Anaerobic > Digestate | place: USA... | reverse complement strand
GGTACCGTTGGCGTCTTTCACAACATCATCCGCAATGGTTTCTGTTTCAGTAGCCGGTGTGTTTTCATTGGGGTTCCATTCATGGCCGCACTCAGGACACATCATGGATGAACCGGTTGGATAACCGTAGGGCGATTGACATTTAGGGCAAATACTTGATTCTGACATATAAATATTGTCTTACTAATTGAACAATTTAGGTTTTACGATTTTCTCTCAATCTCTTTCAGATTTTCGAGCTTCTTATTCCGCAAGAAACCATTTATATCTTCAAAGTGCTCGCGCACGCGCTTGTTTCCAAACTCAAAAACTTTTTTGGCGAGGCCGTCAAGAAAATCACGATCGTGCGATACCAGAATCAACGTGCCATCAAAAGCGAGCAGGGCATCCTTTAGAATATCCTTGGTTTTTATATCGAGGTGATTGGTAGGTTCATCCAGAATCAACAAGTTAACCGGCTGCAATAATAATTTCAGCATTGCCAGGCGTGTCTTTTCACCACCCGAAAGTACTTTCACTTTCTTGTCGATGTTATCGCCACTAAACATAAACGCACCCAGCATATCTTTAATTTTAGTGCGAATGTCACCCTGCGCCACCTGGTCGATGGTTTCAAATACGGATAACTCGCCATCCAGCAACGAGGCCTGGTTTTGTGCAAAGTATCCGATCATGCTGTTATGCCCAACCTGCAAGCGACCTTCATACTCAATCTCGCCCATAATGGCTTTGATCATGGTCGATTTACCTTCTCCATTCTTACCTACGAAAGCAACTTTCTCACCGCGGGCAATAGTAAGCGATGCATCCTTAAACACGAGATGATCACCATAAGCTTTAGTAAGACCATCTACAATTACCGGGTAATTTCCGGAGCGAGGAGCTGGGGGAAACTTCAGGTTAAGAGCAGATGTATCCATTTCATCTACCTGCACAATTTCAATCTTCTCCAACATTTTTACGCGCGATTGCACCTGCAGCGTTTTAGAATAGGTGCCTTTGAAGCGTTCGATAAAAGCGGTGATGTCAGCAATTTCTTTTTGCTGATCATCATATTGCTTTTGTTGTTGTTCGCGTCTCTCTTTACGCAACTGCAAATAGTGCGAATAGTTGGTTTTATAATCGTAGATGCGGCCCATGGTTACTTCAATGGTACGATTGGTGAGGTTATCTACAAATGTTTTATCGTGACTGATTACAATCACAGCTTTTGCACCTGTTTTTAAAAATTCTTCCAGCCATTGTACCGACTCAATGTCCAGGTGATTGGTGGGCTCATCCAGCAAAATCAAATCGGGCTTCTGTAACAGGATTTTGGCCAGTTCAATCCGCATGCGCCAGCCACCGCTATACTCTTTGGTGGGACGGGTAAAATCGCTGCGTTCAAAGCCGAGGCCCATCAGGGTTTTTTCAATCTCTGCATCGTAATTGATCTCTTCAATTGAATAAAACTTTTCACTGAGCTCCGATACTTCTTCGATTATTTTAGCATACTCATCCGATTCGTAATCCGTGCGGGTTTCCAGTTGATGGTTCAGTTCATCAATCCGGTTTTTCATTCCATGAATTTTTGAAAACGCCTTACTCGCTTCCTCAAAAACTGTACAATCATCTTCCGTTAACAGGTGTTGTGGCAGGTAGGCAATAATGGCATCTTTCGGAGCCGATATCTTGCCCCGGGTAGGCTTGTTCTTTCCGGCAATGATCTTGAGCAAGGTAGATTTACCCGCCCCGTTTTTGCCCATCAGGGCTATGCGATCGTTTTCGTTGATATTAAAGGTGATGTCACTAAAAAGAGCCGAACCGTTAAATTCTACTGTTACTGCGTCAACCGAAATCATAAAGAGATAAAAATAGCGCGCAAAGATATCAGATTCTGTGGTGTGCCCAATAGTTTGACGAATTAAGATTCTATCCGTATTTCTCCTTTCGGTTTTAAAGTGGTGGTTAAGTTTGAAGTCAATATCAAATTATTTGATTGGTTAACTTACTTTTAGGTTTGAGAAACGATTTTGACTAGTCCAAAAAATAAACTTATGCAACCTATTATTGATTTTCTGAAGCTAAGTATTGAAGACCAGTTCTTTTCTAAGTCGGAGCGCAAATCATTGCGCGAGATAGTTGAAGAAGTGAGGCCCAATGATAACCAGCTTGCATTTTTGCGAAGCCAGATTTTTGAACTAGCTAACAGCAAAGCAACTCCTGAAAATTATCGTTTTATTGTTGAATGGATTCGTGATGCCACCAGTGCCTTGATGAATACCACCCCCAATACAGCTGGTTCTGATGCGTACTTTAGCCCGGGTGATACCTGCCGGAACATTATCATGCAGCAAATCAGGCAGGCCACGCAACACATTCAGATTTGTGTGTTTACTATTAGCGATGACACGATTACCAGTGCCATCATTGAGTCGCATAAGCGTAAGATTCCGGTAAAGATTATTACCGATAACGACAAGATGCTTGATGAAGGCTCGGATATTGATCAATTGGCCCGTGTGGGTATTCCTATTCGGATTGACCGCACCGCAAACCACATGCATCATAAATTTATGATTACAGATAATAAAGCATTGATAACCGGTAGCTACAACTGGACCCGCAGTGCCGCAAAGTTTAATCATGAAAATATTTTACTTACACGGGACGCGGGTGCTGTCAAATCTTTTGCAAAGGAATTTGACCAGTTATGGAGTACATTGGCTGAGTATTAATATTTCAATTGCTAGAGATCCGTGCTTGTTCGGAGTTTGTTTGTTAAAAAAAATATGCATGTCGGATAAAAATTTGCTTGAGGTAAGCCAGATAACTAAAGCAACGGAGTTTGGAAAAGTACTCAGTAAGGTGAGTTTTGATCTTAAGTTTCATGAAAACCTGGTGATAGCTGGTGCAACCGGTTCTGGAAAAAGTACTTTGTTGAAAATAATTGCCGGCCTCGAACAACCGGATAGCGGTACGGTTACGCTGGAGGGTAAACCCGTTGCAGGACCCGCTGATACCTTAGTGCCGGGTCATCCAAAGATTGCGTACTTATCACAACACTTTGAGTTACCAAAATTTCTAAGAGTAGAACAGGTGCTGAGGTATGCCAGTAATGTGACTGATGCGTATCATCGCCAAATACTTTCTATTTGTAAGATCACGCATCTTGCTGCGCGAAAGACAGATCAACTTTCGGGGGGTGAAAAGCAACGGATAGCCATTGCCCGGTTGTTAGTAACTCATCCGCAAGTACTGTTGCTGGATGAACCCTATTCGCACCTGGATACCGGTTTAAAGGCAACTTTAAAAGAAGTAGTATCTAAAATCAGTTCTAAACTGGGTGTTACCTGTGTGTTGGTATCACACCATCCGGAAGATACCTTGCCGTGGGCACATCGTGTGCTTGTCATGAAGAACGGAGTGATTGTACAGCAGGGATTACCACAACAAGTTTATCAACAACCGAAGAATGAATATGTAGCACGTTTGTTTGGTGCATACAACCTGGTTGATAAACCGCTTGCCAGGTTGTTAGGCAAATCCAATGTAAGCAACAAGATTTTAAGGCCAGAGCATTTTGAAATCATTAAAAGAAAATCTGGCCGGTGGGTAGTTTCTGAAACAGAATATTTTGGAAGTTATTACCTGGTTACGGTTGAATATCAGGAAAGACGGATAAAGGTGTTTACGTTGCGCCAATGGGCAGTGGGAGAGTTTGCCGAACTGAGATTAAACCAGTCAATATAATCAGGCTACTTCTCTATTTCCAGGTTAAAAGTCGAGGCTGTCTCAAATTCGAAATAAGTACGTCCGGCCTTTAGCCGGAATCCCTTACGCACCACAAAATCGAGATCGCGGAATAAATTCGCGATGACAGATAAACTCTTGAGACAGCCCAGACAACTCAATCTTTCTTTAACACCAAATGCTGGATAAAAAACTCCATCATCCGGTCGCGGTTCATGGCTACGTGGCCACCATCCGGAGCAATTTGTACTTCAAAACTTTTACCGGCTTTTTGCAAGGCATCGATAAGTTGTAATGAGTTTGAGGGATGCACATTATTATCGGCCGTGCCATAAAAGATCATCAATTCGCCTTTCAGATTCTTAGCCATCGGCATCAGGCTGGATGCATCGTAACCCTTTTTGTTATTTTGTAATGTATTCATATACCGTTCGGTGTAGATGTTATCGTAGTTACGCCAATCCGTTACCGATGAGTTGGCAACCGCGGCATGAAATACATCCGGATACCGCAGCAACAACGTAGCGGCTGTGGTACCTCCATAAGAAGTGCCGTAAACACCTACGCGATTCTTGTCAAAATACGGGCGGTTATAAAGTGCCTTTACACCGGCAGCAAAATCATCCATCTCTACAAACCCCAGGTTGCCATAAAGTTGATCGAGTAATTTTTTGCCTTTACCGGCCGCATTGCGTCCGTCAATGTTCAGCACCAGGAAACCGTATTCCGTTAAGGCATCGGGGTAGGTAAAGTTTTCGCGGAAAGCGTTGGTAGCCGGGCCACCATAATTACTAAGAATAACCGGATACTTTTTGTTGGGATCGAAGTTGGAGGGAAAGTGAATGACACCATGCAGGGGAGTAACACCATCGGCAGAAGTGAAGGTGTACACTTCCACTTTCTTTAAGCCGAGTTCTTCAAACTTGCTCATATCGCTTTTGGCAAGTTCGGCCACTACTTTGCCTTTGGCATCTACCAGGGAGGTGAACGGAGCCTGGTTATAGGTTTCGGCTACATCCACAAAGTATTTATTATCGGGTGAGAGTGTAACGGTGTGGTGGTAGGCTGGGTTTGTTAACCGAACGTCTTTGGTTCCGTCCAAACGTACCCGATGCAGTTGCATCTTCATGTGGTTATCCCCGCTGCGTGCCAGGTAGTACATTGTTCCTTCTTTCTCATCAACTTTTACAATGCGCGAAACTTCAAATGGATGTTTGGTTAGCGTGCTGATCAGCTTGCCGCTAAAGTCGTACAAATAGTAATTGTTAAATCCACTGCGCTCCGAAGCCCAGATAAAACGCTTGCCATCTTTTAATACATAAATCTCGGGAGTGTTTTTGGTAAAACTGGCTAACCATTCTTCGCGCACCACAGTGCGGCTTTTGCCCGTTGCCGGATCAGCCGCACGGTATTCCATAATATCCTGCTTGCGGTTGGTGCTGTGGTACAACAACTCTTTTCCATCGGGGGTCCAGTCTATACCATAGATGTACGTGCCCAGGTCACCATCGTGGTAAGGCTTGCCATTGCGCAAGTCTAATAGTGTTGTTTTTTTTGTTTCGAGGTCGTACACCATTAAGTCAACAGGCAAATTGAGGGCGCCAACTTTGGGGTAGGCCTCAATTTCCAATGAGTCCTGCAGCTTAAGCTGATCGAGCAATACATAATATTTTTTAGCATTCTTTTCATCAAACTTATAAAAGGCAATTTTTTTGCTATCGGGCGACCACCACATGGCCGTATTTTGTCCCAACTCTTCACCATATACCCAGGTAGCAATTCCATACTTGATTTGATTTTGATCGTTACCATCGGTGGTAATGGCAACCTGGTTTGCACCGGTAGCTTCGCTTATGTACATGTTGCGGTCTTTAGTATATGCTTTCCATTTACCATCGGGCGAATTGGCAAAATCATATTGGCGGCCGCGTGCAGGCCGGGAAGGGAAGCGCCTTTCAGAAACCGGGGCATCACCAACCTCCACCGTCTTTTTTGTTTTCACCGAATAGCGATACAGTTTTTTATCCTGTACATACTCGAATGCGCTACCATCTTCACTCCAGGTAACTGAAAGGTTTCCAGGCTTAACAGAATTTCGGATTTGTGGAGCCATTTTACTGTATTGATCATAACCCGGCATGCGTTTAAGTTTATCCTGGGCAAATGAGGCAAGCGGTAAGAGTAGCAATAAGACGAGTTTTGTTACCTTGTTCATAATGTATGGTTTGAAAATAATGCCCCAAATTAAACCATTTATTCATTCCATAAGGATGGATATCCATGAATGGTTGGCAAGTTTTACTTACGGGCTCGAGCCTTAAAATATCAATTGAGTTCCTATAAAGCAATGCCGGATCGTAATACAAGCGCACACCCGCAGTGCGCATCAGAAGCGCGGGAAGATGTGCTTTAGATAAAAGTTATTAATAATTTGATAGATTGAATTCAATTGGTAATTTTAGCTTGACTTAGATTGAGAATGTGTTAGAAGGATTTTTTAATGTTAAAACAAACTATAACCATGAAAAGATCGAACAATTTTAAGCGTTCAACTTCAGTTTTTTTTCCATTGCTTATTGCTGCTCTTAGCTTTTATTCCTGTGGTGGTGATGATAATAAAGGGGGTAATTCCTTTAGTTGTGATAATTATTGGAGCAAGGTTAACTTAAACAGCATTTGCAATCTGGGATTTCCTTCCAGTTTTACATTTGATACACCGCCACAAGCAGGGGCAACAACCATTTGTTTAGCACATGTATTGAAAAATACTGAACCTGACTATATCGGTACAATTTCTATTTTTAAAACACCGAGCAATGCTAATGCTTTGTCTGCTTACAATGCTGATAAAAATCTGGTGCACTCGGACAATGAACTCGAAGATTTTGATGCTGGTGGTGAAGTCGGATTTAGAGTGAAAATTGCGGGTACTGAGCGTTATGATTACTCCGCGGTAAAAGGCGCTTATTGGGTTCAATATACCTGCGTAGTTCAACCCGATATGCATGCTTGTTTAACCTTAGCTAACCATGATGCGTATATGATTGCCTTGGTGGCAAGCCTGTAATTATAAAAGCATGTACTTTGTGCTCACACTATCCCTCAAACGAGGCAGTGACCCATCCATGCCTGGCTTCTTCAACATCTAAAATTGTAAAAATACCTCTAAGTAGTCCGTTCCTACGGCTTCAATTGTAGCCACCTAAAAGTTTAATCGAGTTATGTAAGCGAAGGCAGCATAATTTACTAAACTTCTTATCTTCGCATCTAACCAAAAAAGCAATGCATACTAAAGCTTTAGCGCTGTACTTACTTTTGATCCTGATTGTTTTTAGTTGCGAAAAACCACCTGCTGATCTCAAAATAAAACAGTTTGCACCCTCAGAAACCGCAGCGCTTTCGCAAAGTATTCAGAAAACAGTAGCTCCTCAGGTTGATTCCGGGCTGGTACTTACGCTTTGGGGTAATGATTCGCTTGTGGCCGATCCGGTGTCCATCGATATTGATGATTTAGGAAGAATCTATTACACACGCACCAACCGTCAGAAAAATTCGGAGTTTGATATTCGCGGGCACCAGGAGTGGGAAATTGGTTCTATTGCATTACAAACAATTGAAGACAAGCGGGCATTTTTAAGAAAAGTATTGGCCCCCGAACTCAGCGCAAAAAACAAATGGTTAGCCGATTTGAATAACGATGGGTCGCACGATTGGCGCGACATGACAATACAAAAAGAACACATCTACCGCATAGAAGATACAGATGGCGATGGCTTTGCGGATAAATCGCAATTGGTGATTGAAGATTTTCATGATGAAACAACCGATGCAGCCGGTGGTATTCTAAAACATGGCGATGATTTGTTTATAGCCATTGGTCCCGATTTGTGGCGTGTGAAGGAAAACAAATGGGGGCTTGCTGAAAATAAAACGTCACTCTCGCATGGCTACGGAGTTCATATTGGCTTTGGTGGGCATGGCATGTCGGGAGTAGAAGTAGGCCCCGATGGCCGCATCTATTGGCAGATTGGCGACATTGGTTTTAATGGAGGCGAAAAGTATAACTATTCCAACAGCGGGGTAATTGTACGGTCAGAACCGGATGGCAGCAACTTTGAAGTATTTGCGTACGGCAATCGAAACACACACGAGTTTGTGTTTGATGAATATGGCAACATGATTAGTGAAGACAACGATGGCGATCATGCAGGCGAAAGTGAGCGGCTGGTTTACGTGGTGGATGGCGCGGATATAGGCTGGCGAACCAACTGGCAGTTTGGAAAATACCGCGACCCGGACAACAACACCTACAATGTGTGGATGGATGAGAAAATGCACATTCCGCGCCATGAAGGGCAGGCCGCTTACATTTTACCTACCATAAAAAACTTTGTGGATGGCCCAACCGGTATGTTGTATAACCCAGGAACCGCTCTTGGTGATAAGTTTAAGAATACATTTTTTATTGTTGAGTTTGTAGGCACCCCAACCCAATCGGGTATTCATACATTTAAGTTGAAGCCCCGGGGTGCTACGTTTGAGTTTGCCGAATCGAAAAGGATTTTAAGTGGGATACTGGCCACCGGTATTGACTTCGGGCCCGATGGTGCTTTGTATATGGGCGATTGGATTGAAGGCTGGAACGCAAAAGACTATGGTCGCATCTGGAAATTAGATGTGAGCAACCCCGATAAAGCTGTTCGGGCCGAAACCGAAAAGTTGATTAAATCAGACATTACCCGCTACAACTCTGATGAACTGGGAAAACTTTTAACTCATGCTGATATGCGGGTGCGCCAAAAGGCACAATTTGAATTGGCTTCGCGCAAGCAGGTAGAAATTTTTAAAAATTACCTGAGCCAGAAAGAGAATCAACTGGCGCGTGTTCATGCCGTGTGGGGATTAAGTCAGATCGCCAGAAAGGATATACCTGTTGCCGATAATCTGATTCCATACCTGCATGATGAAGATGCCGAAATTCGCGCGCAGGCCGCGCGTTGGCTGGGCGATGTAAAGTATGCGAAGGCTGCATCCGGATTAATACCACTATTGAAAGATGAAGCACCCCGCGTTAAGTTCTTTGCTGCAGAGGCGCTGGGGCGCATCGCACACGCACCTGCATTTGATGGACTGGTGGAATTGTTACAAACCAACAATGATACAGACGAATACATCCGGCACGCAGCAGCACTGGCGCTGGCGCGGATTGGCCAGGCTGACAAATTGATGAACCTCAATAGTCATCCTTCCAAAGCAGTTCGTTTAGGTGCGGTACTTGCATTAAGGCGGATGCAACATGCGGGCATTGCCATTTACCTTAATGATGTAGATGAGTTTATTGTAACAGAAACAGCGCGGGCTATTAACGATGATCTTTCCATTACAGAAGCCTTACCTGCGTTGGCCAATCTCCTCACAACAACGTCATTCAGCAACGAGCCATTGATTCGAAGAAGCATTAATGCTAACCTGGAAGTTGGAACCGAGGCAACTTTGCAAAACCTGCTTGCTTATGCCCAGCGCGAGCAAGCCCCGGCAGCCCTTCGTGCAGAAGCTATCGCTGCACTAAGTACGTGGGCTAAGCCTTCGGTGTTGGACAGGGTAGATGGACGCTACCGTGGTGAAGTTACCCGGGCATTGGAACCTGTTCAAACGGTGGCCACTCCGGTTCTTACTAAACTCTTAACCAACCAGAATTCGGAAATCAAAAAACAAGTAGTAAAAGCAGCAGGCAAACTTAAGTTAGATGGCCTGGCTTCCAACCTGCTCACCGTGTTAAAGCGCGATGCGGATGCCAAGGTGCGTACGGAAGCTTTGCGTGCATTGGCCAACCTGAACCACGGTTTTATGAAAGATGCTATTACCACCGCGCTGGCTGATAAAGAAAAGAATGTGCGTGTAGCTGGCCTTGACCTGGTTGGGAAACTGGATATCGATCAGCCAACAAAAGTAAAATTACTTAGCAATGTGATTAATACCCGCACGTTGGAAGAACGCCAGGCTGCTATTGCTACGTTGGGCAATTTACCACTTGCGGTTACCGAACCTGTGTTTACCAATCTTGTGCAGCAACTGGAAAACAACAAACTACAACCGGAGTTACAACTGGAATTATCGGAAGCGATTGACAGCAGTAAATCGGAGGTGTTGAAGAAAAGATTTTACGCAGCCGTAAAATCGCAGTCGGCTGATTCGTTGGATGCCTTGTATGCCGGAGCATTGTCAGGTGGCGATCTTGGTCGCGGTGCTCTGTTGTTCTGGACTCACGCAAATGCACAATGTATTCGGTGTCATTCAATCGATGATTATGGAGGTAGTGCCGGGCCTCGCATTAACGGTGTTGCCTCCCGGCTAACACGGAAACAACTTTTGGAAGCATTGATAAAGCCCAGCGCGCGCATTGCACCCGGCTATGGGGTGGTAACACTTGAGTTGAACTCAGGCAAAAAAGTGATTGGCATTTTGCAGCAAGAAAGTGAAACAGGTTTTGTAATAAAGCCTGGCAACAAAGCGGATACCCTGATTGCCAAAACCGATGTAGCCAAACGTATTGACTCGCCCAGCAGCATGCCACCTATGCAGTATTTGCTTACCAAACGAGAAATGCGCGATATAATAAGTTTTCTGGCTTCGTTGAATGAAGACTAAATGACCTCGTATGATGTAATCGTGGTAGGAGTGGGCTCGATGGGCGCTGCTGCTTCTTATTACCTGGCAAAAAGTGGCGCTAAGGTTTTAGGAATTGAGCAATTCGGTATTTCGCATGAAAATGGTTCGCATGCCGGGCAAAGTCGTATTATCCGCAAAGCCTATTTTGAACATCCGGATTATGTACCATTGTTGGAGCGTGCCTATCACAATTGGAAGCAATTGGAAAATGAAGTTGGTACACAACTTTATTTTCCGACCGGATTAGTATATGCAGGCAAACCAGCTGGTGTTTTAATTAAGGGTGTAAAAGAATCTGCAAAACAATACAACATCACCTTAGAGGAAATAGATCAAACCGAATGTACGAACAGGTTTCCATCATTCAGCATCCAGCAGGATTTCGAAATCTTGTTTGAGCCCGATGCCGGATTTTTAACTCCGGAGCGATGTATTCTTGCCTTTACTGAGTTGGCAATTAAATCCGGGGCAACCATTCATACACAAGAACAGTTGGTTTCCTGGAAACAGGAGGGAAGTTCTATAACTGTACAAACAAATGCAGGTACGTACAGTTGTAAAAAACTTGTTGTTACTGCCGGAGCGTGGACTTCGCACGTTTTGCCCGCGTTGCAACAACAATTAACTGTTACGCGGCAAGTATTGGCGTGGGCTATTCCGCAACAGTGGAATAATTTTACGCTGGGCAATTTTCCTTGTTGGTTAATTGATGATGCCCAACAACCCGGCATGTATTACGGTTTTCCGATTTTGCCGGTTTCAAAATTTGGAGGCCCGATTGGTTTAAAAGCGGCCTATCATTTTCCGGGGCAAATAACAAATGCCAATCATGTTAATCGTAACATAACGCCCGAGGAAGAAGCGGGATTGATGAAATCGGTTAATCATTATTTGCCCAATGCTTTCGATACGATTCACGTATCGAAAACCTGTTTGTACACCAACACACCCGATGAAAATTTTATAATTGACTTTGTACCCGGTTGCAAAAACGTGTTAGTTGCGGCCGGTTTTAGTGGTCATGGTTTTAAATTTGCTTCTGTAGTTGGTGAAATCTTGTGTGACCTTTCCTTAAAGGGAAAAACCGAACTATCAATTGATTTTTTAAGCGCAATGCGTTTTAACCAATAAAGTTATGCTTCAAAAAATTTGTCCCAAGTTGCCCATGCGCAACAAAGCCATTACAAAAGAATTTTATCTAACCAGATTGGGGTTTAAATTATTGGGCAATACGGATTACGAGGGATACCTTATGCTGGTAAGAGACGAAATCGAGATTCATTTTTTTGAATTCAGGGAGTTGAATCCCAAAGAAAATTACGGCCAGGTTTACATTCGCGTAAACGAAATTGAGAAAGAGTTTGAAAAGGCAAAAACAAACCGAATTAATTATACGCCACTCGATGCAAAGTCCTGGGGCCAGAAAGAGTTTTCAGTTCTTGACCCGGATAATAACTTGTTAACATTTGGAGAATCTGCCTGAACCGGCCGCTACT
>Ga0116144_10005221_pt1 | contig 11917 bp, 14 predicted proteins | sample AD_UKC035_MetaG_FD_89746 | JGI IMG/M metagenome (GOLD analysis project Ga0116144, IMG submission 89746) | Active sludge microbial communities of municipal wastewater-treating anaerobic digesters from USA - AD_UKC035_MetaG | ecosystem: Engineered > Bioreactor > Anaerobic > Digestate | place: USA... | reverse complement strand
TGCAACGGCGCGTTTCTTGCGATTGGCGGCTCTTCATCGGCCTGCCAAGAACGCGCTGCTTCCCATTGCGCACATTCCTTTTTTCCGCTTCTGCCGCCCAACGATAGGGTTCAGGCGCGCGGCGGGTGCGACGTAGAACCTTCGAGAGCAGACCTGTTTGTGCGCGTTTCCCTTCCGCTGGCCGGCGGCGAAGCCGCGTCGCTTGCAACCGATGTTGGGCAGTCTCATATCACCATTAATACTCGCTCACGTTCAAATCTTCCTGTGCCTGGTCTTGGTGGATTTGTAGAAACTTCTGTATGGCATGGTGAGTTCGATGAAATTCATTCGCTGTTCCGGGATATAGGGCTTCATTTTTGACTGCCGTTTCAATAATAAAATTAGCGTTGCTTACAGCTACAAAGGATGACTCCGCAATAGAGTCTACTGGACCGGGCTTCCTCACTTCCACTTCATTAAGCAACTGGCAGAGCATTAAAGCAATCAATTTCTTAACATTAGACACTTCTTCATTCTCTGTCTGATTTGAACTGCTGTGTTCTTGAGCAATTATGTTCTTAGCCATTCTAAATATGGACTCTCTTAGCACAACATATTTATCAGATCCAGGAGGGCGTCCGCAGTTTTCACATATACCACTATCTAAAGCGATTGGCTCTGAACAAAAAGGGCAACTTATCACTTCCCTGTCAGAAAAACCGGTCAATAACTCTAAAAAAGAAATCGCACTGGCTTTTTCTTTGCTTCGAATTCGTCCTGCTACCTTCATAGCCATCTCTAACAAATGGTAAATTTCATTGCCTGTATCTTCATCGAGAATTATACTGAACAATGGTAGATCGAAGGGGACTTGAAGACAAATAAGTTCTATCAACTTTATTTGTTTTCCTTGATATGTAATGGAGTGCTCATACCGCAAAATGCTTTTAATTGATGCCAGCATACACTCAAAAATCTCTCTTGATCTGAGGGCTTCACTGGTTAGTGGCGCAAGGCGGCGTGGTAACCAAATGTGTTCATCCCGGAAAAGATTGCGGTGATTTCTAGGAAAATATATCCTCTCCTTATCGTATTCCATATACGTTACCAGTAACACACGATATGAGGTGATGATGGTTATGCCTAAATTTTCATCAAGTGAATGTTCAGCAACCGCAAAAACTCTTTCATCAGGGTTGATATGGGATTGGACAATTTCTTCGAGTTCAGTTTGATAGAACTCATTAAACTCTTCAACGGTTGCGTTTCGGTCTACTAATTTTGTCATTTCTACACTTCCTAGAGTGAATACAGTAACACAAGCTGCCCAACGAAAGCGTCAGCCGCTTGCCGGTTTGCGCCTGACCTGCCGATTTGCTCAAAACGATTTGGAACACATAACGATTGTCAAACGCGGCGCGTAAGGCAAGTCGGCTGCACGCAATGTTAGGCTGCGCCCAAAATTGAAACTTTGACTATGCCCCACTCTGGTTTCACATTTTCTAACTGTTTTGTCAGATAGCCTCTGAGTTTTTCTGCATGCATTGCTCTTTGGCTGATTGGCATTAACTCGCGCCGAGTGGTGTAAAACATGTCACCCCGATAGCGCGGTGTTACATGTAAATGATAGTGCCATACATCTTGGTTGCCAGCAGGCTCATTGTGCTGGCGAGTTGACACGCCATCGCAGGAGTAAGCTGTTTTCATGGTCAAAGCAATCACTTTGGCAATGCGATGAATATCTAGTGCATAATGGATGGGGAGGTCATAGATATTCTCGAAATGCTCGTTAGGAACAATGATGACATTCCCGTGATTATTTGGCCATTGATGTGAACCAATAAAGGCTGTGACGGTGTTATCATGGTAGATGATGTCGCTTTGGACTGAACAAACCTGCTTGTTTTCGATACCCTGAATGAGCAAACAGAACGGGCAAACATAGTCAATGGGAGAGTGATTGTACATTTTTACCTTGTACGTCGAATCAAATTTGTTTGATGTTGAATGGAGCGGCCCAACGATAGGGTTCAGGCGTGCGGCGGGTGCGCCGCAGAACCTTCAATAGCAGACCTGTTTGTGCGCGTGGCCCCCTCGCTGTGTGCGGCGAAGCCGCGTCGCCTGCAACTGATGTTGGGCGGAACTGCTAACTGTATTTGTTATCATTGAATTCAGCGGATGTAAGGCTACACCCACCGAAATCATATTCATCAAAAACCGTCTCAGCTACGGAGTAAGGCGGCCCTATGTAATTTCTGGTGTCTGCTTGGTCAGGTCGGATAGCCACAATTACACGAGTACCAATATCGGTACAACGCCATTTCCCCGCAGCCGTATAGAATTCCAACCCGATGTAAAAATCTTCTTTTTTCATTGGCAAAAGCCTCTACCGCTCTTTCTCTGATAGTCCTTTGTCGTGCAAGATGCCGTTAGTTAAGTTCTATCAGTGTATTTGGGTAATCGTCCGAATATCTCTTTATGACGTCTATGTAATTCTTCTTCCACTGCTGCGGGTCTATCGGTCTCTGCCCACCTTATCACAATCTGCGTTGTATCTTCGTGAGCGCGAATATCTTTACCGGATGAGTGGGGCATTTTCCCTTTAACCAAACCTTGCTTGACTCGCCTCCGCAGATTAGCGGCTTTGCCAATCGTCAATCTTTCATCCTGATGATTCAATCTGACTTCGTAGACACCGGATACATTCGGTGGGGTAACACTGTTTGGGTCTATGCGTGCATCCAACGTTAAGCGTTCCCAAACATACCAATCCGTCCAGTGCAGTTCGATAGCTGGGATTGCTATCAAGTTAATATCCATTCTGAGCCTTGCTTTTTTGTGAATACGTTAGCGTTATGCCGTTTTCGCGCCGCCCAACTATCGTGGTTCAGCGGCGCGGCGGCTGCGGCGTAGCCCCGTCGGGGAGCGACCTGCATAATGCGCGTGGTCCCTGCGACTGGCGGCGCCTAAGCCGCGTCCGCTGCAACCGATGTTGGGCGGATATTGACATTAAGTTCGTTTCTCTCGTAGTTTATATTCGATTCTGACAAATGCTTTTGTCATCTCTGACAATGAAATAGCAACTTCTCTTGATATTTGTGGAGTCTGAGTGCTACCATGTCCTGCCAATGGAGTAGCGTTCCTGGACTCATATACAGTAAGGATATAGTCCAAAATCTCGTTAGGTAAAGTTGAATTTTGCCGGTATCTAGCAAAAAAACTCTTTAGAGTTTGATTCTGTACCGTTGAAATACCAACAATATCTTTCGCCATTGTTTCGAAAATACTTGCACTGGCATGTAACACTGCGGCATAATCATCTTGTTCTAGGGCTGTATCCATACGCTTTAATAAGATGACTATGTTTGGGTGTCCACTATGTTGTAATGGTACGCGAGCATCTATTGTTTCTTCCAGCGATTTATCGTTACCCGAGATATGTTGTTTATCTACGAAAGGTGCCTTAGGGTAGTATATGTTTGATGTTATAATAACAGTCAGTATCGCCACAAACCACAAGATTAAACCTGTAAAACCGATCCCAAAAAATGTTACCCCTTTTTTTATTGTATTAATAAGACTATCAAAAAAGCCTTCGTTTAACGTTGGATCAAAGTTCATGAAAGTCTCAAATATTGACCTGAAGAAGCCAATCAACCCCAAAAGTATCAGCAATACAGCAAGACCAAACACAAAATATATGATAACTCGCAATGAACGAGGTAAATAATCAGGAATCAATTTTCTGTTGCGTTGTGAATAATAACCCATGAGTTATCTCAAGACCTTGTTCGTTGACTGATAGCCGCCCAACGTACAGGCTTTAGCTGCGGGGTGGGTGCGGCGCACTACCTTCAAGAGCAGACTTGGTTGTGCGCGTTTCCTCTGCTAGACCCACGTTGATAACCCCGTCAGCTACAAGCGATGTTGGGCGGCGGCCCACACTGCAGGCGCTTTGACCAAGCTGCTAGAGCTATGCCCCACCGACCGCGCCTGGTTTTGGTTAGGCTTGGCTGGATTCCGCACGTGCTTCACCTAGAAAAGTACGCCATAAAAGTAGGAATCAGGATTGGTAGATTGCCAAGCAAGTGTAGCACCATTACAGCCACAAGATTTCGTCGCCACAGATATAAGACGTACAGAAGTATTGCGTTAACGCCATGGTAGATCAGCCATGACGGACCGAAAAACTGCACATGTGGAACCGTAAAAATTACGCAACTAACGATTACGCCTATCCAGAGCCGACCTGTCAACTGGTGGAGGCGCTCGATAAGATAACCGCGGTAAAACAGTTCTTCAACAGTCGCCGCAGTTAAGATTATTCCTATCACAACAAGCGGGTGCAAATTGGCAATCGTGTTGACCCCTTCACTTTGTTCTGGGGGCAAGATAGTGCTGATTAGCCAATACCACGCCATCGACAGTCCCCACAAATAGAATGCCCAGGTGATATCTTTTTCCGATGGTAGCGTGATGTTGACGGATGCCAACGGGCGTTTCTCGAACAACCTCATAAAGCCGATGATGATAACCGCAGCGATTACCTTCCAGAAGATTGACATTGCCGGACCGCCGCTGTCAAACGCAATGCCAAACCAACTAAGAATCGACGCCAGATAATAAGCGATGAATGCAACAGCCAGTCCGATGGCAGACATGAGATTATTTGGTCGAGAAGATTCTGTCAGGCGTGTGAAATTCATTCGTTAATCCCCCTTCGTGCATCGTGTTTCATGATAGCGGATGACTCCAGATACGGCTCTCCTTTCAAAGGACGGCTGACGACTACAGGAACGCGCCCAACGACCTGGTTCAGTGGCGCGGCGGGTGCGTGAAAGTCACCTTCGATAGAAAGCTACCTGAAAGCGCGTAGTGCCTCCGCCAGCAGGCGGCGAAGCCGCGTCCACTGCAACCGATGTTGGGCGGAGATCTTGTATTTGCAGCTTTTTACTTGATCAAGAACTATGTCGCTCAGTCTGAGAATAATCTGATTGAAGAGATAAAGCTTCTTCTCGAAGCTTACTTGCTCTTTGTTTATGATCTTCAAAATCATCTCGCCCCGAAAGTAAGGTGGGAAATTCTCTTTCTATTGGGGCGTACACCTCTTCCAAACTATCCAAATTCTCTAAAGCAATCTCAAAATGTCCTTGCTCTATAGCCGCTTGGGCTCTTATTAGCCGTTTATCAGAAGATGCAAATAGTTTATGTAAAAGCTGCTCTAAGCAATTGATGGCTTGCTGAATCGCAAAGCTTTCTGTGGGGTGACGACGCAGATATATATCCGCTAACCGATATGCACTCAAAGAATCGCCGAGAGCCACAAGAGATGCTATAGCGCCGCGTATGTCGATATCACGTCGAATATCTAGCCATCTCTCGGTTAATAATATTACTGGACGAACTAACCAATGAGTAGGTTGACGATAATACCCGTACAAGTCCGTCATTGCCAATCTAACGTTTTCCCACTCATCATTAGCGTAAAGCCCGCCTACTCCGCCCATCCTAAGCAAATCCAAAATTTTGTTTTTTACTTCGACCGGTAACCCAATTTCAGATATAGCGAGTATTTCTTCCAAGTTTTTGTAAATAACCCTTGCAGCGTCATGTGGGCTATTGGAAGCAAGTCGCATTTCGCAATCCAACTCTGTTTTTCTTAACTCGTTTTGAATATTTTTCCGCAAAACAATCTGATTATATCTTTGTGTAATTTGGGAATCCTCCGGTTTCAATTGCTTTGCCTGATGTAATAAATCCAAAGCAGCCTCACAATTATCCATAGAAAGCTCTCGCTCGGCTAACCTTAATAGTCTTGATACTTTTTCTGGATCAACAGTTATGGCTTGTTGTAACCGCGCAAGTTCCCTAGATAAATCAACAAGTTCTCGGTAGCATATATCTTCAGCCGATGTTTGTTCGCTCAAGACATTCAAAAACAAAACTAGTGCGTTTTCTTGTCTATCATTGTATCTGTCATGCAGTAATTCTATAGCAGCCAGTACTCTTTGGTTGGAACTTGTTGTTTGTGACAACAAATCTCTCCAAATACTAATACGAGCATCAACAAATATGCGACGCAATTCATCATCACTCTTAAATGGACCGCATCTTAGTAATACTTCCTCAAGCTTGTTTTTAATAGTTGGAGAAATACCTTCCATTTTACATCCTTCAGTCTGCTATATGCCGCCCAACGACCTGGGCGTAACCCGCCGCGCGAGTGCGTGAAAATCACCTTCGCCAAAAGTTTAGCCTCAAAGCGCGCTGCACCGCCGCTACCACGCGCGCCAGCGCGGTCGGGTTGACGCCCTTGTTAGGCAGTGCCGCTAAGTACAATGAGCTTGCACAAAAAAACTAATCACTTCTCTGGAAAGAAAAGTCCAATTTAGTTGCTGTGTCTATCGTAACTTTCCCATCAACAAGTATGTACGCCTCAGTACCGCTCACCTGAATGGTATAACTGAGCGGTATGCTTGTATACCCCGCAGCTTTGGCGGTAACTACATATAACTTCCCAGGAGAATTTTTTAGATTACTAGACCATGTCCCATTCCTACGCCAAGTCATAGGCCCAAAATGATTATTCCCATCCAGGTTACGGATCATTGTCTGTACTTCAACACCGTCAGGTAAATCCTTTAACTGACCGCCAACGATTGTAGTGGGCAATCTGTCACAAAGTCCCGGGTATTCCTGCTCAAACCAATCCGGACAAGTCTCGAACCACATTTCCTTGTAACCTGTCTCTGGATCAAATGCAGCCACATAATCCGGTTCTCCCAGATATGAACTACGGTAAAAATACACAATGGTATGTGCTGCTTCAGGATGCCAGCGATGGAAAATACTTACGAAGTAATTCCCACATTTACCCTCTACCAAATCACAGACTCCATAGAGGGAACAAGAGGTATCGTGTGAAGTATAACTACCACATACTAACGCAAATTTACCGTCAGGGGACCAAGAAGGAGATTGACTCGCTGGCATCGTGGCTCCGTTTGGAAATGCAACCCGACATTGCGATTCCATACCCGTATAATAACAATATTTCGGAAAAATTCTTCCGTCAGGTAGTTCTATTGTGGTAGTGTAGTATTTAGCGGAGTAGTCAAACGTTGGGATGGGTGTTGGTAACACACTTACGGGCGAGTCAAATGTCCCAAGAGGATAATCAGGAGTTATAGTTACACGGTTACAAGCTAATAAGCATGCCAAGCATATCAAAGTAACCAGCACACCATACAGAATCCGCATATTATTGCCCCATGTCCACTTCGTTTTTCTACTCACACCACGAGAACTAAACTGCCTAACGCCCAGGGTTCAGCGGCGCGGCGCCTGCGGCGTAGCCCCGTCGAGCAGCACCCCCTGTAAGGCGCGTAGCCCCTGCGCCGGGCGGCGCCTCAGCCGCGTCCGCTGCAACCGATGTTGGGCGGGTTTAATGATTACTTTGTTTTTTATGCTACTCATCTGCATCGCGGTGATAACTGGGCCATAACAACCGTTCACATAGTTCATACGCTTCTTGAATTGAATTGGCGGAATAGCCCAATCTATTCAATGCCGCAATCAACAACCAGTGATTACCCGTCAAAGCACTCCCTAACGGGGTTTCCATTGCTTGTTCATAATGCACATACAAATAAGCCCGCTCTTCTTCAGTTAAGGGGCGCATAGCACTTCCTGCCAGGCTTGCGCGTAGCGTTCCTGCATCACTTTCAGTTCCCATTCAGCGTCAGTGAGCGTGGCGGGTTTGAGCACACTGAAGGGGTGAATCTCAGTGACTCCGGGCGCATGTTTGATCAATTTGATGCGCCCATACTTTTCACCAGTGCTATCACTGGTCAAAATATCTACCACGCGCCCATGCCATGGCCCTAACCGCACGATGCTATTGAGTTTGATCTCTACCGAGGCTTCAGGCATTGGCCTTTGGGGAAGAGGCGGTATTTCACGTACTTCGCTCATGATTCACACTCCTATCTCTCAATGCTTCATTCGATATTTCTATTGCAAACACTCTCTTATGTGCGAATGTTGCGCTACTCTGCTGCGGTATTTTAGAAACGGCTTTCTTTTCCAGGTTTAAGTATTTCCACTTGACTAACACGAACTTACTCTGCCCTCGTTATCTTCTTTTGCTATTCTGAAACTATTGAGCGTGTGCCTGCGCCATTATCTTTCTCCCGCCCAACGAATAAGGATTCATGTGGCGCGGGTAAGCGCCAGACACCCCGGCATACCTAACCAATGGAATGCAAAATCACCGCGACGGGTTACGTACCAGCCGCCACATAATCCCTGTTGAACTAAGCCGGTTCTGCCAACGGACCCAGCCGCAGTCTTCTCTATGGAATTTCAAGAACGCGATTTGCGCGCCAGCCGCGCTCAGGAATAACGGACCCATCTCAAAAGCCCCAGTGCGCTAGGCCAACAGCCGCACTGCTGCTCGTTCTGTAGGCTGAGTAACGGGTGTCCGGTAGGCCACGCCCCGATTTCGCACGCCATAGACGCACACTACCTGGGACACCCCGCATGGGCGTGACCCTAACCATCCTGTCCCCCGCTTAAGCATCACGGGGTGGGTGGCGCACGGTCCTGCGGTGGAATACTGGCACAGCGCTGCAACGGTCGCCCACAGGTAGGACAGCAGAACCCCGGGCGCGCCACGGATACTACTTGGGCCGCGGCCGTCTCCGCAGGTGGAGCTTGCCGGTCGGGGGACTGGGCAGAGTATTGGGCTAACTGGGCGCGAATCCGCGCCAGGCGCGCGCGCAAGCCGGGACTGAAGAAACCGTAGTAGCGCACCTTGACCAACCCTTTGGGCAGGACGTGTTGCAGATAGCGGCGGATGAACTCTTCGACATGCAAGGTGCAGGTCTTGAGGGTGCCGGTGTCGGTGGCGCGATAGCGGAAGGTGACCTTGTCGTGGGCCAGCTTGACCAGCCGCTGATTGCTGAGCGCGACGCGGAAGATGTAGGGCGCCAGATATTTGAGGGCGGGCAAGCCACATCCCACCGGCTGACAATGCACTACCCATTCCTGCTGCCAGACTGTGTCGGGGATTTCTCCCCAGCACGCAATGTCACGCACAGCGGCGCGGAACTTGGCCCGAAAGAGGCGCGATAGCGCGCGCACCGGGAGCAGAAAGTGGGTTCGTTTCGCCCGACATACCTGCCCGTCTGCCGTCCACCCCACCCCCGGAACCACATAATGCACGTGGGGGTGATAACTGAGATTGCGCCCCCACGTGTGGAGTACCCCGACCAGGCCCAGTTGCCCGCCCACGAAGCGGGTATCCGCCGCCAACTGCTGGATGGCTGCCGCAGAAATGCGGAATAACAGGTCGTAAATCAGCCGTTGGTGTTGGCGCGCGACCGCCCGCAGCGCTTCCGGCAAGGTGAACGTGAGCATGAAGTAGGGGACTGGCAGAAGCCGGTCGGCTTGACCGGCCAACCACTGCTGCCCCTGGCGGGTTTGACACTGCGGACAGTGGCGATTGCGACACGAGTGGTAGTGATAATGATAGGTGTCACAGTCCTCACAGTAATAGACGTGTCCCCCGAGCGTGGGCGTGCGACAGTGTTCGATCGCCCACATGGCCCGCCGGTGGCTAGGCAGCAGCCGGTCGCCGTACTTCTCTCGGTAGGCCGGGCCATACTGCCGGAAAATCTCCCCCAGCGTGACCATTACTCCGCCGGAAAGAGCTGATTGAGAGCGGTGCTGGCTACCCGGTCAGTCTGGCGCGTGAGATGGGTGTAGTGGGCCGTCGTTTGGGGTGAGCTATGGCCCAGGTAGGCCTGGATCACGCGCAAGTTCACTCCACCCTCCAATAAATGCGTCGCATACGAGTGCCGTAGGGTATGCACCGTGGCCGCTTTGGCCACCCCACTGGCCCGCAAGGCCGCCTTGAAGGCCCGTTGGACCCCACTCTCCGACATGGGCTGACCCCGCGCGCCCTGGGGACTCGGAAAGAGCCATACCGGATGCCGATGCGTACCCCAGAACTGGCGCAAGCGCGGCAAGAGCGCGCTCGGGAGCGGGACATAACGGTCTTTGGCCCCTTTGCCGTGCCGCACATGCACCAGCATCCGCGCACTATCCATATCCCGCACTTGGAGATGGGTCCCTTCTTGCAGCCGTAAGCCGCAGCCATAGATCGTGCTCAGACACACCTGATACCGGGGGCGCCGCACACACCCCAGGATCCGGTGGACTTCTTCCCGGCTCAAAACCACGGGTAGTTTCTGTTCGCGGGTGGGGCGAGCCAAATCCAAGATGGCCCACGTGCGCCGCAGCGTCTGTTCATAGAAGAACTTGATCCCGCACAGCGCGATGGTGAACCCGCTCGCCGACACCTGTTTCTCGTTTTTAAGGTACAGAAAATACTGCCGTAGTTCGGCTTCACTGATGTCGGCCGGCGACTTACGATAGTATTCCGCTAACTGCCGCACCGCACAGACATACGCTTCTTGGGTCTTGCGCGCCAAGCCCCGCAGTTGCATGTCTTCCAGCATACGTTGACGTAACTCACTCATTGCTATACCTCCTCTCAGGCACTAACCATATCTGAGTGAAAGTATAGCCCACCCACGGTATAAAAAGAAATCTACACCCGCTGTGTTACGGACCCCTGCGCGCAGCGCTTAGTTCAACATGGTATTCGACGGACTATATATCTATCGATATACATATATCTCTCGTATATATCCATAGGTATACATCTATACTGGTGTATATCTACCTATAGAAATATATACAAATTCCAAACTATCTATGCATATATATATGCTTCTATATTTCTATACACTCATATATCTACTTCTATACTTTATACCCCTATATACCTCCATCGGCCAACCGCCCGGTCAAGCCTAACGCGACCACATCGGCGTAACGCAGCTCCCACACACCGCGGGTCGTATTCCAGCGCCCCCCGGCCTCACGGATGCGTTGTTGCAAACTGCTTTCCGTTTTACCGATGACCACGCCAACCAACGCTTCTGCCGCCGGCAAGGCATCTGGCGGCAGCCACGCTGCCTCTTCCTCGATCAGTTCCACCGTTTTGTAGCGCTTCCGCCGGGCCGCGTCATACCGGTAGCGCACACATACCAGCCGGTCGCCATACTTCTCCACCAACTGCCGCGTCCCGGCTTGCCCCGGCTGCAACGTCAAGCGAGTGCGCCACCCCTCAGGCATTGCCGCGCCCCCCGCCTGGCGCTACTGCCACGCGCGATACACTGCGCGCGCCTCATCCAGGCTACAGAACGTAACCACGCCATGGCGCTTGAGCATGACCCGCGCGGTGCCGGATAACAACGTCACACTCAATAACTCTTGCTGCGTGTTATACCGGGTATGCACCGCGCGCATGGGATACGCTTTCCCGTCCAGATAAACGCCATAAAGATTGTACCGCAACCAGAGTACCTCCAATTCATCCGGCGTAATCGTCTCCCACATCTCCGGCCCCCGGTGTTCCGCCTGTTCGATACGCGGCCGACATTCTGCGCCGCCAATGCGCACGCGCCGACTCGCCGCGTCGGTAATCGGATTGTGGCAGATATGACACCGCGTCGGGCCAAGTCGCTGCCAGGCCGGCCCATCCGGCCGCTGTTTCGCTGACTGGCGTTTAGCTGGCTGGCGACTGGTGTGCCTCAATTGGATTAACCTTTCCAGCAACAATGCGCGCGGGGAAGGGACGCCTTCGGTGTCCCTTAACTCATGCAAATCTTCCATCATGACCTGGCTCCGTCAGACTTTGCAGCACACAAATTCATTATATACTGCTAAACCACACAGGTCAATATTGGGAGTCTGCAAATGTCTGAAAAACCCCGCAAATTGCTGGATCAAGTCCGCGACGTGTTGCGCCTCAAACATTACGCCCTCCGCACCGAGGAAGCCTACGTGGATTGGATTCGCCGCTTCA
>Ga0116144_10005212_pt1 | contig 11932 bp, 13 predicted proteins | sample AD_UKC035_MetaG_FD_89746 | JGI IMG/M metagenome (GOLD analysis project Ga0116144, IMG submission 89746) | Active sludge microbial communities of municipal wastewater-treating anaerobic digesters from USA - AD_UKC035_MetaG | ecosystem: Engineered > Bioreactor > Anaerobic > Digestate | place: USA... | reverse complement strand
GCTACGTGTTCACGTCGTGGGAACTCCTGGAGCTGTCGGGTGTGCCCATCCCGGCCAACGCCGACGCGCTGCAGTTGAGCTACGCCAAGTGGCTCGAGCAGCACCCCGTCGACAAGGCCCCCCAGCCCCAGGAGCAGGTGTCCGACGACGACGCCGAGAAAACGGCGTCTGAGGGCGCGGAAGCCGCAGGCGACACGGGAGCCGTCGACGACGCGGAAACGCGGGAAACGAGCCCCCAGGAGCCCACAGCGGGCGAGAACGTAGAGGAGCCCGTCGTCACGTCGGCCAGCGAAGGTGAGGGCTTCGTGTGCCAAGCCGACTTCGACGAGACGATGACCAGCGTCTACGGCCAGATGGCCGAGCTTCGTGCGCTGGTCGAGCAGGCACTGGAGAAGCTGGGTGCGGCCCCGGCCGACCAAGGAGGTGGCGAGGGAGACACGGAGGCGAAGCGACTCGAGGCAGCCCTGGTGGAACTGGGGCTGACCGAGGACAGCGCCCTGGACCTGCTCAACGGGTCCGGCAGTACCGACGCCGAGGCCAAGGGGTCCGGGGTCGCCAACGGAGGCTCGCTCGAAAGCCTCATCAGCAAGGTGGTCAGCGGCCGGTTCGACTACGCCGCAGGCAAGGCGTACACACTCAAGGAAGGGAAGTGAGATGAGCGACAAGCTGCTCGCCCAGCTCAAGGAGCAGGGATTCGAGACGGTCGACGCGGCCATCGAGCACCTCAAGGGGCTCCAGACCGCGCAGGAGGCTGCGGCCGACCAGGACCGCGAGAAGTTCGAGAAGGTCATCGCCGACGTGGTGGAGCGCCAGTTCGCCGCCCTCGTGAACAAGGGCGAGACGGCGCGCAAGGCGACCATCAGCGAAGTCACCGGCCAGGCCGACGACGCGCAGGTTGCCGAGCTTCAGAACGACATGTGGCTGCTGGGCATGATGCTCCAGCGCAGCCCCAAGACGTTCGACCCCGAGCGGGTGCGCAAGGGCTACGCCCTGCACACCGGCAAGGAGTTCAGCACCGCCTCGCTGATGAAGGCGATGGACACGACCGAGCAGAGCGCATGGGTGCCGACCGGGCTCGGCAACGTGCTGCTCGCGGACGTGGAGGCCCAGTCTCCGCTGTTCGACAACGTGACGGTGCTGCCGATGCCCACCAACCCGTGGGAGCCGCCGTACCAGTCCAGCCAGATGAGCGTCTACGGTGTCGACGAGTCGACCGAAGACTCGGCCAGCGCCGTCGGCGCGACCAACTTCGGGGCGAACAAGGTCACCCTGACCGCGAAGAAGATTGGCGCGCGCGCCCTCTGGTCCAGGGAACTGGACGAGGACAGCGCCATCGCCATCCTCCCGCAGGTCCAGGCCGACTTCGTGCGCGCCATCCGGAACGGCTGGGAGCGCAACTTCATGATGGGCGACGAGCGCGCCACCACGTCGAACATCAACTGCTACGGCGCGAATCCGACCACCACGGCCGGTGCCAAGGACCCGTGGCTCCAGACGGACGGCCTCGTCAAGTGGGCGCTCGTCACCAACAGCGGCCAGTCGGCCAGTGCGGGCGGGGCCATCGACAAGGCCAAGTACCTCGCCGTCCGGCTCAAGATGGGCAAGTACGGCGACAACCCGGCCAACATCCTCACGTTCGTCAACCGCGACCTGCTGTATGACATGCTGCAGCTGGAGTACGTGCTGACGCTGGAGAAGTACGGCGCGAAGGCCACCATCCTGACCGGCGAGCTTGGCTCCTTCTTCGGCTCGCCCATCATGGTCAGCGACGGCCTGCCGAAGACCTGTGCCTCCGGGTACATCGACGGGTCGACCCCGGCGAACAACAGCAAGAAGTCCTTCGTGCTGTTGAACAAGGCGGTCGGTATCGTCGTCGGCCGGAAGGGCGACCTTCGCGTGGCGGTCGAGGCAATCAACCGCACCGACCAGTACGAGGGTGTCATCTTCTCCCGTTACGACCTGGGCTTCCCGTTCGTCCAGGGCGTGGCCTACGGCTACAACGTCACCTGAAGTTCCTGACCGTCGGGGGGTTCGGCTTCGGCTGGACCCCCCGGCGACGCTCTCCAAAGGGAGGAGAACATGACCGCTCAAGCAGATTTCCACGCTGCCATCGCCAAGCTCGAACTGCAGAGCCAGGCCACCAAGGACCTGCTCACCAGCAAGCTCGACGCCTACCTCACCGCCATCAAGTTGGGCATCGAGGGTGTCACGGCAGACGCTTCTGAACTCAACCTCACGACCGGCCTCAAGGCCGGGACGCTGACGCCCAAGCTATTCGAGTGCGAGGCCAGCATCCTCGAGGTCAACGCCGGGGATTGCATCGTCGCCCCGAGCAAGTCGGGCCATTGTCTCATTCCCGTCGACGCCTGGATGGTCGCCGTGGGTGCTGACCCAGCCGGGTCCACGCTCATCAGGCTGGTCGAGGAGACGTCGGACGCCGTGGTCATGTCCCACGTCGTCGCCGACTTCGCGAACAACGCCTGGGTCGGTAAGGCCGGTGGGACCGTCGTTACGACCAAGCTCGGGACGCCATTGGCGTCGGGCAAGAGCATCCTCGTGCAGAAGACCGGCGACGCGCTGACAGGGGCCACGGCCATCCGGTGTCTCGTGCTCGGCTTCTACATCGAAGCCCCAGCGGCCTGAGCCAACGGGGTGAGGGTCACAACCACAAAGGAGTGATGCGGCATGGCAGCAGCCAAGAAGATGAGGATGCGCAAGACGTTCTCCGGGTTCGACGCCGACGGCGTTCTGCACACCTTCCCAAAGGGCTCGGTGGTCGAGGGCAAGGACCTCGAGCTTGTCAAGGGCGTCCAGCCGAAGTGGCTGGGTCCGGTCAACGCTCCCGTGAGTGCAGGCCCGCCCGCCACGACCGAGGCCGACGAGTCGGCTGCGGTCGAGAAGTAGGAGCGCGAGATGGTGCGACTCGACGAGCACGTCTTCGTCCTGCCGGAGGAGCTGTACCAGTACATCCTGGCGCGGCCCGAAGAGGACGACCGCGACGTCAACGACCAGGACACGATTCGGCGCATCTGCAACGGCGTCTGCCGTGCCGTCGAGTCGCACCTCCACCGCCCCGTCATCATCCAGGAACTCACTCACGTCGACGACGGCGGGGACGACACCATCGTGCTGCCGTACCGCCCGCTCGTCGTCGACGATGACCACGACCTCGTGGTGGTGGAGGGCGGCGTGACGCTCACCCAGGGGAGCGACTACCTGACCTACGCCAGCAAGGGCTTCATCGTGCGAGCCAGCGGTGAGTGGTATCAGTATCCCCAGGGGACGTCCGTGACGTACCACGCGGGCTACGCGCTCCAGGAGCGCGACGACGACGACGAGTTGGCGAACGTGACCGGCTGCCCAGAGGACATCCGGCTGGCGGCTCTCGAGTGGGGCCGCGTGACCTGGCGCGGTGGCCCGGCCATCTACACCTCCCAGGACGACAACGAAGTCAGCACGTCGCCCGCCGAGATGCCCGGCAACGTGCGCGGCTGGCTCAAGCCGTACCGCATCCTCAGGCCGGGTGTGGCGTGACGCCGAACGCTGGCACGGGGCTGCTCATCGAGTACCGGCCCAAGGGCTTCATCCGGGGATTGGCTCGGGCGGACCACATCCGTCGGGACGAGTCCCTGCGGCTCATGAAGAAACTCCAGTACATCGGTGCCAGCGCGGCCAGCAAAGCCGCTCCCGCCGACAGGCGCAGGCTGCGAGACTCGCTGTTCGTGGGGCGAGCCAACAGCGCCAGCCTGGTGCGGGAGTCGGAGGCCATCGTCGGCAGCAAGCTCGTCTACGCCGGGGCGCAGGAGGACGCGGCGAAGTGGACCAAGCGCAAGCGTTGGTTCCCGCCCATCGCGGCCCTCGAGACGTGGGTGGTACGGAAGCGCATCGCCAGCAAGGAGGAGGCGCGCTCCGTCGCGTTCCTCGTGGCGCGCTCCATCGCCAAGAGGGGCATCAAGCCGAAGCACTACATGGTCGCCGCCAAGGGCAAGGTGACGGCCGAGGCCCCCAAGCAGTTCCGCGTGATGGTCGAGAACATCGCCAAGCGCATCGCCAAGGGAGGCTGACGTGGACCCCGAGGCCATCGGCAAGCTGGTCGTCGCGACCTTCACCGACGTGGTGCAGGTGAAGAAGACCTACGACTTCCCGGTGTTCGAGATTGGCCGTCCGCTGCCCGCGCTGGTCGTCGTCTACGATGGCTTCGAGCAGGAGCCCATGAGCCAGGACAGCTACCTGCTCAAGCTCCGCTACGAGTGCGCGCTGTACCTCCCCCTGGAGACGCAGGACGTGCGCAAGCCGTGGGTGGAGATGCAAGGTCTGGCCGGGCAACTCGTCGACGTGTTCCGCGACGACCCGACGCTGGACGACCGGGTGTTCGCGGCCAGCTTGGACGCGGGCGAAGCCGTGGTCCATGCCCCGGCTGACCCGCACCGAAAACCCATCTGGATAGGCCACACGTTCGCGGTGACGGTCGGGGTCGAAGAGGAGGAGGACGACTGATGGCTCGTCGCAAGAGAGAGCAGGAGTACACGGTCGGCTCCTGGCATGGCAGGGACAACTTCTGCTGCTGCAGTTGTTCATTCGCCACCCTCGACCGTGAGACAATCGAGAGGCACGTAGCTCAGCAGCATTCATCGAAGCCGCGCACGCCGCGACGACACGGAGGTAAGCACTGATGGCCACCAAGGCGAAGAAGGCCCACGGGACTCAGCTCCAGATGGGCGACGGCTCCGAGAATGCGGGCGTAGCCCTCACCATCGAGTCGAACACCGTCGACCCGTACTGCACCAAGGTGGTGACCGCGACGGCGCACGGGCTGCGCGTCGGCAACAAGGTCACCATCGCCGGGATGACGGGCGGCACCCCGGACCTGGACGGCGACTACCTGGTCACGCGCATCGTCGCGGACGATGCCTTCGAGATTGCCGACGCCGAGACGTTCGCGGCCATCCCCGCGACCGTGGCCGGGACGGGCGGCACCGCGACCCCCAAGACGGAGAGCTTCACCAAGGTGGTCGAGGTGGGCGACCTCAAGGGGCCGGGCCTGTCGCGCGACACCATCGACGCCACGACCCACGACTCCCCGGACGACTGGGAGGAGTTCATCGTCGGAATCAAGAAGGGCGGCGAGGTGACGTACCCGGTCAACTGGGTGCCGAGCGACCCGACCCACGACAACGTGACCGGCCTCTGGGCCGCGTGGGAGGACGGCGTGCTGCGCAACTGGCGCATCGTCCCGCCCATCAGCGGGGTCTACCTGCAGTTCGCCGCGCTGGTCACGGACATCGGCCCGAGCTTCCCGGTGAACGACAAGCTCCAGGCCGACCTGAGCATGAAGGTCAGCGTCGACTCGGCTGGCAACGGCCCGACGCTGGTCCTGCCGTAAGCACGACGACCACAGGAGGGCGAGATGACTGACGAGATGGCACAGGTGGAGGCGGCGGCCGACACCCCCGAGGAGAAGGCTCCCATGTTCCTCAGCCGGGACCAGATTCTCCACGCACGAGACGAACAGGTCGAGGTGGTGCACGTCCCGGAGTGGGGCGGCTACGTGCGCGTCCGTGGCATGAGCGGCAGCCAGCGGGATGCGTTCGAGGAGTCCATCTTCACCCGTGACGGCAACGGCGACCGGGAGTTCGACGGCCACGACTTCAAAGCGAAGTTCGTCGCGCGGGTCATCGTCGACGACCACGGCACGCGGATGTTCACCAGCGAGGACGTGGGCAAGCTGACGCAGCGCAGCGCCCGCGCCCTCCAGCGTGTCTTCGACGTCGGCGCGCGACTCAGCGGCATGAGCAAGGAAGACATCCGGAGCCTCGAGGGAAACTCCGGAGGCCAGGGCGACGCTTCTACCACCGCCTAGCCCTGGCGTTCAAGGAGCCGTCCGTAGACAGGCTGCTCGCGCAACTGAGCAGCAGGGAGCTGACTGAGTGGCAACTGTACGAGAGGCTGGAGCCGTTCGGTGTGTGGGCCATGTGGCTGCACCACGCGCAGCTCGTCTCGCTCCTCTCGAACATCACTCAGGACGAGTTCATCCCGGTGGACGACGTGCTCCCGGAGTTGCTGGCCGACGAGTTCCACGGCCGCGACGTGGAGAGCCCGACCGACGCGCTGGCCGGGGTCATGGCCCTGGCGCAGATGATGGGCGCGACAATCAAGAGGGGAGCCCCAGGTGACGAGCGTTGACATGATGCTGCGCATCCTCAGCGACGGCAAGCAGGTCAGCACCACCATGGGCAAGGTGCGCAACGAGTTTGAGAAGACCGAGAAGGAAACCGCCGCCCGAACGGGCCGGATGCAGCGGTCGTTCTCCAAGCTCAGCGCAGCGCTCGCAGCCGGTGGCCTCGCCATCGCTGGCGGGGTCGCTGCGTTCGCCAAGTCGGGCTTCGAGAAGTACCAACAGTACGGCAAGGAAGTCCTGGCGATGCAGCGAATGACCGGGGCCGGGGCCGAGTCGGCCTCGGCGCTGGTGGCCGAGATGAAAGCCATCCTCGGGACGAGCTTCGACGCGGGCTCGTCGCTCGTGTTCTTCTCCAAGAACGTCGGCCTCGCCAAGCAGGGCACCGGCCCGGCCGCCGACGTGCTGAAGAAGTACGGCATAAACCTCAAGGACGTCAACGGTCAGTGGCGCGACGGTGCCGAAATCCTGCGCGAGTTCCGTGACAAGGTGAGCGAGGTCACGGACGCGAACGTGCGCAACTCCGACGTCGCTCAGGTGATGGGCCGCAGCTACAGGAACATGCTGGGCTACCTCACCAAGGACACCGACGACATGGAGGAGTACCGGAAGAAGCTCAAGGACATGGGCCTCGTCTGGAGCGACAAGGACATGGAGAAGTTCAAGACGCTGATGGGCGACCAGAAGCTCCTCGCCATTTACCAGCTCGCCACCCAAATCCAGATGGGCGAACTCGTCGGGACCATCGAGGAGGAGCTCATGCCAGCGATGCTCAAGGTGGCCGACATCGTGAACAAGATTCCCAGCGAGTTCATCCTGGCGGGCGGGGCCATCGCCGGTGTCGTCGGCGTGCTCAACGCCATGAAGACGGCCACGTGGCTCCTGGGGAGCTTCTCTGGGCTCCCCGGTGTGGGCCGGGGGGTCATGGGTGTGTATCGCATTCTCCGCAACGGCATGCCCTTCACGGCTGCGCGGCTGGCGATGGGCAAGTGGCTCAGTGGCATGGCCGGGTCGGGCGGCACCATCTCAGCGTTCGGCGGCAACCTCAAGGCGCTGGCGAACGGCGGGCTGGCGATGGCTCGTGGTGGCTTCTCGAAACTCACCGGCCTGGTCAAGAACCTGCCCGCGCTCCTCACGTCGACGGGCGGCCTCTACGGGCTCATCGCCGCAGGAATCGCCGCCGACAGCTACCTCATCTACGAAGCCGTGAAAGCCTGGCAGGACATGCGCGACGCCATTCGCCAGGCCGAGGAAGCCTACCTGAACTACAAGCAGAACACGGCCGGACCGGAGTACCAGCCGGGCGGCAAGTACTACGAAGCGTTCAAGGCCAACCCCGGCAAGTACCAGAGCATGGAGCAAATCAACGCAGCGGCGGCAGCCGACCAGTTCAAGTACGACTGGTGGGCCGGGCCGGGCGGCTGGCTGTACAACGCCGGGCTCAAGCTCCCCGGCTACGCCGCTGGCGGCGACTTCACCACCAAGGGCACCACGCTGTTCGCGGCCGGAGAGAAGCGCAAGGAACGCGTGACCATCACTCCCGCGACGCGCGCCCAGGGCGGCGGGCTCGGGCCGCGCGGCGGGCTCGTCGTCGAGCAGAACTTCTACGGGCCGGTGGTCGGCGGGGAGGCTGGCCTGCGCGAGTTCAGCAAGCGAAGCACCGACCTGACCATGCAAGGCATCATCGCAGCGACAGGAGCGACAGGTGGCTGAAGTCGGCATCATCCAGCTCGGCAACGAGACGCTGCACATCCTCTGGGACCCGGAGCCCGACTTCGGCGCGCCGAGCCGTGAACTCGGGGAGAGCAGCAACCCCCTGGCCTTCGAGCCGGTCCAGACGACCGACACCGTGAGCAGCCTGCGCGCCCAGAAGTTCAGTGTGCTCATCTCCGGCGTCGAGTCGGCCGGTGAGTCGGCTGCGGACAACAAGGTCCGGCAAATTCGCAACCTGGCTGTGGAGGTGGCGAAGGACGAAAACACGCTGGTGGTGCAGGGCGCGCGACGTGACATCCCCGTGACCTTCCAGGTGAAGAAGAACCCGCCCTTCCCGCAGCCCTACACCTGGCGCTTCGACCGAGGCCACCAGGCGGTCATCCCCATCGAACTGCGGACGCGCCCCTGGGGTGAGGGTCCGGCCGTCACCGCGCAGCAGGTCGCCACCGCTCTCGAGACACCGAACGTCGTGGACGTGACCATCGACGGCGAGGTGCCCACGACGGTCGACCTCGAGGCGACGCGCGGCTTCACCGGCTCAGGGCTCCAGACGCTCGTGGTCGGGCGCGTCGACCCGGCCGTGGAACTGGCCGACGTGCTGCATCTGGCGATGGACGCGACCGCTCCGAACTGGGACCCCTACACCGCCACCAGCGGCTACGTCAACGCGAGCGACAACACCCGTATCTGCACCGACACGAGATACCGGGCGATGTACTGGCCCGCGCTCCCCGTCGGCCGCTACAAGCTGTTCACCAAGTGCCGCGTCCAGAGGGGTGGCAAGGGCTGGCTGGCTCAGTCTCGAGCCAGCAACAACCCGTCGGCAGCGCCCATCACGCTGACCGACAACGACTGGCGCTTCGTGTCGCTGGGCGACTACGCCAGCGACGGCTACACCGCCCTGCGCATCGTCGGCAAGTGCCGCGAGGCTGCGAACGGAATCCTGGTCGACTGGCTGCTGCCCTTCCCGCTCGACTACGGGAGCCCGTTCTACTTCCACTGCACGGCGAACAGCCTGCAGCGCGTGACGTCGCGCTGGCTGGACGCGCAGATGCAACTGACGACCGGGGCTTGGCGCTCTGCGCGTCGCTACGTCTACGGGCCTGGGCTCCTGGGGGTCGACAGCGTGCGGCTCCTGGTCGCAGCCTGTGACGCGAACGGTGCCATCCGTCGCCCGTCGGTGTCGCTCGCCGCTGACTACAGCCCCCTCTACACCCACTGGATTCCGAAGCCGGAGGTCTGAGCCATGCCCGCATCCGAGTACGAAGCCGACCGCATCGAGAAGGCTGCCTGCGGTGGCGACCCGTACCAGGGACCGGAGACCATCTACCTCGAGCTGGTGACGACCCAGCCCACGAAGTCGACCCCCGGCACGGCGTCGGGAGCCGGGCGGCTCGCGGTCGTCCAGGACGACTTCTGGGAGCACGACGACGCGGGCAAGGGGACCAGCATCCTGGACGCCGAGTGGGACACGGCCGAGGCTGACCTTGGTGAGGTCGGCTGGTACGAGCGATGGGACGCCGCCGTGGATGGCGAGTACCTGGGCTGGGATGCGCTCAACGAGCGCAAGACCATCTCCACCGGCCAGACCCCGCGCTTCGTCGCTGGCACCCTGACCTTCACCGTCACCTGAGGAGACAGCCAGCGTGGCCTACGTCGACCTCGCTTCTGACGGCTTCCTGCTCATCGGGCGGCCCAATGCCGTGCCCAACCCCTGCGCGCTTCTCGGGGTCACGGAGTGGGTCGAGAACAGCTACCCATCGGAGACGGTCGACCGGGTGACTGACCCCGGCGTTGCCCTGCCAGCAGGAGCGACGACGTGCATCCACAACGCTCCGGCCGAGGGTGGCTCGATGCTTGTCAGCCGCACGTTCCCGTTGCCCGACGGGGTGGCGTCTGGTGACTGGTTGTGGGTCCAGTTCGCGGTGTACTGCACGGGCGGTGACCCTGCCGACTACACCCTGCTCGGCCAAATCGAGTTCCTGGACTCCGAGCATGGCTGGCTCGAGGCCATCACGCTGTGCGACTACGTCGAAGCCCCGTCTGCGGGGTTCCATCGCTACGCCTTCTCGGTCCAAGTCCCGGAGACGGACGCAGCGTTCGCGACTCTCGTTCTCGACACGGAGGGCGTGAGTCTCGAGGAGCCCTACCAGCTTGCCGACCTGGCGCACATCTACGTCACCCAAGTGCTGGTCGAACCGGGGCGTGAGGATGTGCTGCCGCCCGACTACAGCGAGAACCTGGCGGGTCTGCTCAGCGACTCCTACCGCGACCTGTCCAGCGATGGTGGCATCCGTCTACACGGCGAGGCCGACCTGTTCGTGAGCGGCGGCTACGTCGACCTCGAGAGCGACGGCGGGGTCACCCTGGGCGGCTCGGCTCGGCTCAACGTCGGCCGAGTGCTTCCCCAGACCGTGTGGTCCTGGACCACACCGCTCAGCCGAGGCGAGTTGCTGCGCACGTTGCGCGTCCGGCTGGCGACACGGGACGGCGAGTACACCATCGTCGACCCGACCGAGTTCGAGGACATCAGCATCGAGCTGACGCGGAAGGGCGGGGTCGACGTGATGACCTTCGTGCTCGCACGAGACGCGCGCCTCGAGCTTGGCGACCTCGACTACAAGACGGACTGCGACGTCGACTACCTCGGGCGGCAACTCCAAGCCTGGGTCCGGGAGAGCAGCCTCGACCACGGGGCGCAGGGGATGCGGCGCACGGTCACGCTCCTGGGGTGGATTGCCCGGCTCAAGGAGGAGCACGAGGCGTTCCGGAAGGTGTACGTCGACAGCCGTCTGAGCGTCTGGAAGACTGACCAGGGCTCGTTGACCGACAGCCAGTACTACGAAGTGAGCCAGGATGAGGACGGCAACGTCGGTATCAACGTGATGGGCAACGGCTTCGGTGGAGGTGACTGATGGCTGCCCCGTCCGCTCGCTGCTACGTCGAACTGTTCGACGGCCTTGCCTCTGATGACCGCATCACCGACGCGCTTCTCAAGGTCGAGGTCGGGGGCTACGCCGCCTACTCGATGGGTGGCTCCTACGACCTGGTGGTGCTCGGCCGCAGCCGTCTCAACGGTGCCGACCTCGTGACGCTTCACACCGAGCCCATAAGCCTGTCGGTCGAGCCCACAGAGGGCGTCAGGTCGAGCTACTGGCGCACCGTGACCATCGACCTTGAAGACATCGACGCCGACGCCGTGCGCTGCATCGTGATGAAGTTGCGCGGCGAAGGCACCTACTACGGCCCGGAGCCAACCCGTGAGCGCGAGGACCAGACCGAACTCAGCGACATCCCCGCTTGGGGGTTCAAACTCAAGGAGTCGACCATCTGGGCCAGCTCGCTGCGTCGCAACGTGACGCCGGAGCGTGTGGTGGAGGACATCGTGAGTCCGTACTGGAAGGGCGACCGCTTCTGGTGCCCCGACGTGTCGGGCATCGAGTGCGACCAACTCGTCTTCGAGTCCATCCCGTTCACCAGGCTGGACGCGCTGCAGCAGGTCGACAGCCTGCTCGACTGGGACTATGAGGCCACGAAGACGCGCTTCACCTACCGCAAGCCGACCACGCTCGGGGCGGCGCGCGACGACGAACTGTACCCGGTCAGCCTGGCCGACCCGCGCTTCGGCACGACCATCACCATGGCGATGGACGAGTGCTTCAACGGCGTCCGCATCGCCTACTCGAACAAGAACGAGCGGCCCAAGGAACTCATCCGCTGGACCGAGAGTGAGACGCTGGGCGACACTCAGCGGGCCAAGGTGCAGGAGATGCCCGACGCCATCCGGTCGAAGAAGCAGGCCGGTCACGCGGCCGACCTGTTCCTGGCTTCACACAAGGAGCCGCCCATCGCCGGGGCTCCCACCTTCGTCCAGAGCGCGACCGTCGCCAGCGGTGAGGACCGCGACTGCCTGCTCATGCGGCCGACCGAGCTGGTCATCGTCAACGATGCGCCGAGGACGTACCGGCGTCAGGAGCGCGAAATCTCGCGCGTCACTCTGCGGCCCCTGGAGCACAAGGCCGACGTGGAACTGGGAGCCAAGAG
>Ga0116144_10005211_pt1 | contig 11933 bp, 9 predicted proteins | sample AD_UKC035_MetaG_FD_89746 | JGI IMG/M metagenome (GOLD analysis project Ga0116144, IMG submission 89746) | Active sludge microbial communities of municipal wastewater-treating anaerobic digesters from USA - AD_UKC035_MetaG | ecosystem: Engineered > Bioreactor > Anaerobic > Digestate | place: USA... | reverse complement strand
AGAAGATTCTCCTTCTGATCCACATCAAGGCCGGTCTCCTCTTTAAGCCTGGCCGCAACCTCCTCGGCGGTGATCTTCCTCTGCTCCATGGCCCCTGAATTCAGCTCGATGATCACATTCATCTCTGCCAGGTCGGTGGCGATGGATCCCAGATGGAGTATGGAGGTGGACTCTATGGCCCAGGCCACCTCTCGTGCCAGGTCCCGGTCGTGAGCATAATCCGGAGCCAGCTTTATGGTCATGGTGGGAGTGGAGGGGATCTTTCTGGCGTCCACGATCTCTATGAGCCGGGGCAGGCCCAGAGTAACGTTGATCTCGGCCACACCGGCATAGTGGAAGGTACGCATGGTCATCTGGGTGCCGGGCTCTCCGATGGACTGGGCGGCGACCACGCCCACCGCCTCGCAGGGCTCCACACGGGAGTGTTTGTAATCGGCGCTGACCATGGCCACGATCTCATCCATCTGCTCTTTGCTGAGGGAGGCCCCCTCCAGGCCGGACTTCATGGCCTCTTTAATGCTGTCGGGAAGGTCCAGTCCTTCCAGCCTCTCTGTGATCTCCTTATCCGTGAGACTCATGCCGACTCCTCCGGCCCCTTCTGGAGCACGCTCTTGATGATTCGCTTCACATTGTCGCCGCTGGCATAGTCCCGTCGAGAGGCATCCACACCGTCCTCGCCGTACTGGAACTGCACTATCATTCCCCGGGTCTCCTTGACTGTGCCATCGTACTTGACCTCGAGGTCTTGTAGGGCATTGACCAGGCGACGCTGCAGGTATCCGCTCTGAGATGTCCTGATGGCCGTATCCACCAGACCCTCCCTGCCACCTATGGCGTGGAAAAAGAACTCTGTGGGGTTGAGGCCGTCCTTATAACTGGACTCCACAAAGCCGTGCGCCTCCGGGCCCAGATCGCCCCTTCTGAAGTGGGGCAGGGTCCGCCCGGCGTAGCCGCGCATAATCCTTTCCCCTCGCACGGATTGCTGGCCGACGCAGGCCGCCATCTGGGTGAGGTTGAGCATGCTGCCGCGCGCTCCGCTTACTGCCATGACCACTCCGGAGTTGTCCAGTCCCAGATGCCGGCCGGCGATCTTTCCCGCCGTATCCCTGGCCTTTCCTAGAGTCTGCATGATCCTCATCTCCAGTGTCTCATCCAGGGTGCGACCGGGCAGGGGCTCCAGCTCCCCCGCCTTGTAGGCCTCAATAAGCTGCTGAGACTTCTCCCGCGCCGCTCTGGTGGTCTCCTCGATCTGCTCCACCGCCGCCTTGGGGATGTCCTCATCGTCTATGCCGAAGGAGAATCCGGCATGCATGATGCCTCGCAAAGCCAGCCTGGTCATGCGATCCAAAAACTCGCTGGCCACGGTGGGACTGTACTCCTTTATTATCCGGTCGGTTATCTTGCCCTTGAAGGCCCCCACCGCCTCGGCATCTATGGTGCCCTGGAGGAGCTTTCCGTCCTCTATAACCACAAAAGCATCGTTCTCGCATTCCACGCCCCGGCATACGTCGCAGTTGTAGCAGAAGTCGGCCTTGAAGGAGAGGTTCAGGCCCCGGGGCAGGATCAGGCTGAATACCTGCTTTCCCGTCCAGTAGGGCTGGCCTTCGGCGATGCCGGCCGGTTCGGGCAGCTCTGGTATGTCGAACTTCTTTAGTAGCTCCATCACTCCTCGCCGGTCGATGGGCTTTCTGCCATGGGTCAGCAAAAAGGAGCCGGTGACATAATCGTGGATGCCGCCGATGATGGGGCCGCCGAATCGGGGGGAGAGGATGTTCTCCTGTACCCTCATCAGTATCTCCGCCTCGGCCCGGGCCTCCTCGGTCTGGGGCACATGCATGTTCATCTCGTCACCGTCGAAGTCGGCGTTATAGGGCGGGCAGACGGCGGGATTGAGCCGGAAGGTCTTGTAAGGCATGACCTTGACCCGGTGGGACATGATGGACATGCGGTGCAGGGAGGGCTGGCGGTTGAATAGGACTATATCGCCATCGGAGAGCTGCCGGTCGATCTTCCAGCCGATATCGATCTGCTCCGCCACCTCCTCGCAGTTTTTGTCTGTGACCTTGACCCTTCTCTGGTCCGGGCGGGTGACATAATTGACGCCGGGATGGCGATCGGGGCCCCGCCGGACATAGGTCTTGACCATCTCCATGTTGCGGGAGTTGGCGATCATGGGAACGGACAGCTCCATGGCGATGTCCATGGGCACTCCCACCTCCCCTATGGAGAGGTTGGGATCGGGTGAGATGACCGTCCTGGCGCTGAAGTTGACCCTTTTTCCGGATAGCGAGCCGCGGAAGCGGCCCTCCTTGCCCTTCAGCCTCTGGGACAGTGTTTTGAGCGGCCTGCCGCTGCGATGGCGGGCGGGGGGAACTCCGGATACGGTATTGTCCAGGAAGGTGGTGACATGATATTGCAGCAGCTCCCAGAGGTCCTCGATGATCAGCTGGGGGGCTCCTGCCTCGCGGTTCTCCTGGAAACGCTGGTTGATCCTGATGATGTCCACCAGCTTATGGGTGAGGTCGTCCTCGCTCCTCTGGCCGGACTCCAGGGTGATGGAGGGTCGCATGGTCACTGGCGGCACAGGCAGCACCGTCAGTATCATCCACTCCGGCCTTGCCGTGGCCGGATTCATGCCCATCACCGCTATGTCCTCATCCGGGATCTTCTCGAAGCGGTCCCGGATATCCGAGGCGGTGAGCTTATGGCCCTCCTCGACGTAGGAGAGGGGCCTCTCGAATTTGATCTCCTGCTGGGGAGCGCCGCAGTAGGGGCAGGTCTTGTTCTTGCGGGCCTCGGCAAAGACCTTGTTCACAGTGTCATCGGTCATCTGCCCCAGACGCTCCAGCTCCTGGATCTGCTCCAGGTACATCTTCTTCTCCCCGTCTTTAAGCATAAGCCGGGAGCAATCCCGGCATATTGCCCGCAGTACCTTGCGGATCAGCTTGGCAAAGCCCACGTGGATCACGGGGGCGATGAGATCGATATGTCCGAAGTGGCCAGGGCACTCGCCGGGCCGGCCACCGCAGGAGCGGCAACGCAGGCCGGGATCGATGACACCGAGCCGGGGGTCCATGAGGCCCATCTCTATGGGAAAACCGTCGTCGTCGTATGTATCAGCGGTGATGATCTTGACCACGCTCATCTTCCGAAACTCCTGAGGCGAGATGAGGCCGAAGCGGATCTTGCCGATTCTCTTGGGAACTGTCATACTTTCCACCTAAACCGCGTCTTCCAGGATCAACCGCGGGGCTACACCTAGTGATTTGATCTCGTCGAGCAGCAGCTTGAAGGCATAGCTCATCTCCACCGGATAGATCTCCGTATCCGCGCCGCAGGTGGGACAGAAGTCCGCATTTCTGCGCCGGTCGTGGATGGCAATCATGCCGCAATGGCTGCAAACCAGCTCGACTACTTTATCCGATTCGTCCACCAGCCGCTCTTTGAGGGCTAAAGCGGCTCCATGAGCAATGAGCACATCCCTCTCCATCTCACCAAATCGGAGACCACCCTCGCGAGCTCTGCCTTCCGTGGGCTGGCGGGTCAAGACCTGCACCGGCCCCCGGGAACGGGCGTGCATCTTGCCTGTGACCATGTGATAGAGCTTCTGGTAGAGGATAACTCCCACGAAGACATCGGCCATGACCTGCTCTCCCGTGGCTCCGTTGTAGAGTATCTCCCTTCCCGTATGGGAGAGACCGAACTTGGTCAGAGCGCCCCGCAGGTCCGGCTCGTTCTCGCCTAAAAACGCCGTGGCATCTATAAACCGCCCCTCTAGTGAGCCCACCTTGCCACCGATCATCTCTAGGACGTGGCCCACAGTCATACGGGAGGGAATGGCATGAGGGTTGAGCAGGAGATCCGGAACCACACCGGACTCGGTGAAGGGCATATCCTCCTGGGGCACAATCAGGCCCACCACCCCCTTCTGACCGTGCCGGGAAGCGAACTTGTCGCCCAACTCCGGAACCCGCTGGTCCCGGCTCTTGACCTTGGCCAGGCGGTTGCCATTGGAGGACTCGGTTAATATGACCATGTCCACCACTCCTTTCTCATTGGAGCGCATAGTCACCGATGTCTCTCGCCTCTGCTGAGGAGTGAGCCCGAATTCAGAGGGCTCCTCCAGGAAGCGGGGCGGGCTGGTCTTGCCTATGAGCACATCATTGGGGGCGACATAGGCATTGGGGTTGACCAGTCCGTCCGAGTCCAGCTGATCATAGGCTTCGCTGCCTCTGGCTCCCCGCACCTCTACATCGGGAATCTCGAACTTGTCCTCCTGGCCGCCGGGATACTTTCGCTCCTCCGCCTCTGATACACGGAAGAAGTGGCTTCGCCCCAGGCCTCGCTGGATGGAGCCCCGGTTCATGACCAGGGCATCCTCAATGTTATAGCCCTCGTAGGCCAGGACGGCCACCACGAAGTTCTGGCCCGCCGGTCGCTCCTCGAAGCCTATGGCCCCCGAGGTCTTGGTCCGCACTATTCCCTTCTGGGGGCTGTTCAGGTAATGGCCCCTGGTGTCCGGCCGCAGACGCATATTGGCCGTGGACATGCCCAGGCACTGCTTGACCATTCCCGCTCCCATGGTGTTCCTGGGGCTGGCATTGTGCTCCGGGTAAGGAACCAGGCCCGCGGCTATGCCCAAAATAAGAGAGGGGTCCAGCTCCAGATGGGTGTGGTCGGACGTGAGGTCCTCCTCCCAGATGGCGATGAGGCTGTTTTCTTCCTCCTCGGCATCCAGGTACTCTACCAGGCCGGAGGAGACCAGATCGGAGAAAGCCATCTCTCCATTCTTTATCTTTTCCACATGCTCCTCGGTGACCATCGCCAGGCCGTTCTCCACAACAACCAGCGGCCTTCTGGCCCGACCGGAGTCGGTGTTCATGAAGATCTCATTGGTGTCCTCGAAGTAGGCTACATTCATCTGGCTGCTGATGCTGCCGGAGCGGCGCAGGCGGCGCAGATTAGCAATCAGTGTTTTGGGATCATCATGATGCCCTACGATCTCTCCATCAACATAAATCCGCGCTCCGGAACCTAAGCCCTCATCCAATATTACCACCTACCGATACAACGCCCAAATCAAACAGGATCTTCTTGATGCTTGCCGCATCATCTGTGCCCTTGGACAGCTCCACTCCCTGGGCAAAGTTCTTCACCAGGCCGCAGTTGGGCCCCTCCGGGGTCTCGCTGGGGCAGATGCGGCCCCATTGGGTGGCATGCAGATCCCTGGCCTCGAAGTGGGGCTGAGAACGGGATAAGGGCGATATCACCCGTCGCAGATGGGAGAGGGTAGCCATGTAGTCGGTTCTATCCAGCAGTTGGGAGACGCCGGTCCTCCCGCCCACCCAGTTGCCCGTGGCCAGGGGATGGATCATCCTCTCGGTAAGGACATCGGCCCGGACCGTGGTCACCACATTCAGGTCCCGGTTTCTCATGCTCGCCCTCTCCAGCTGATATTTTATGTCCCGGGTGAGGCGGTTGAAGGCCACCCGGAAGAGGTCCTCCATCAGGTCACCGGAGAGCTTGAGCCTCTTGTTGGAGTAGTGATCCTTATCGTCCTCACCGCGCTTGGAGAGCGCCAGCTCGAAGCAGGCTTCGGCCATTCGAGAGAGGAATAGGGCCTTAGCATAGCGGTCCTTCTCCTCCACGCCTATGTGGGGCAGAAGGTAGCGGTCCAGCACATATGTCGCCCTCTTCTTCTGATACTCCTTGGCCTGGCCGGCTGCCACCCGGGAGCCGATCTTTTCCAGGGCCTCATCCATGGTGGATACCTCCGCCTCCTCCAGGTTTTCCAGCATGAACTTGATGATCTCGGGATTGTCAGATACGCTTTTCACTATATCCATATCCGTTTCCAGTCCCAGGGATCTCAGCAGGGTCACGAAGTTGATTCTTCCCGAGACGGAGGGGAAGGAGACCTCCAGAATGGACCGCCTGCCCCGCTCCACAATGACTAAAGAGCGATAGCCTTGCCTCTGGGAGAAGACCTTGGTCACCTCTATGTTCTCATCGTAACGCTGGTTGTACTCCACCAGGATCTTGTTGGGAGCCAGATCCTCCAGAGTCATGATCACCCTCTCCGAGCCGTTGACCACGAAGTAGCCTCCGGGATCTGATGGATCCTCGCCGTAAGTTATCATCTCGTCAGCTGAGAGGCCACTGAGATTGCATATCTTGGAGTTGAGCATGATGGGCAGGTATCCTATGTCTGCCTCCACCAGATCCTTTTCCGTCTCACCCTCCACTATGGTCATCTGCAGCTTGATGGGAGAGGAGTAGGTCAGATTGCGCAGCCGGGCATCATTGGGATAGAGCCTCTCTATGGAGCCGTCCGCCTCGCGAACCATTGGCTTTTCCACTCTGATCTTGCCCAGCTTGACATAGGTGTTCTCGATGTTGGTCTCAATTAAGCCCACCTCATCTATGACCTTCTGCAGTCCCTTATCAATAAAATCATTAAATGAGTTTATATGATGATGCACCAGTTTATCCCTGGTAAAATAAGAACTATAAAGAATATTTCTATCCAGCAAAAGGACCACCCTTAATCTATTACCAGCCGGTAGAATACTGATTGCCTGGCTGTAGTGCTCTTTCGAACTACCTTAATTATATCGCCTACCTTCGCCCCGATCTCCTTGGCCGCGGGGTCGCTTATATGAATTTTTGGCAGCTGGGGGGCGGTTATGCCGAAATCTTTCAGCACCCCGGCGCCCTCCTCCGGGGTGAGCAGAATATGCTCCGGAACCATCTCATGATCTCTTATGGCAAATTTGGTCACTGGAACCACCTTTAAAGGGAATGGTGCAACACGCAGGCTCAAAGGAACTCCAAACGGGCTCGGGGGGATTTGAACCCTCGACCACCTGGTATCTTCATACAAAAATTTAAAAGCCAGACGCTCTGCCTAACTGAGCTACGAGCCCCCGCTGCCTGGCATGCCCTAGGCCATTTCTGCTGCACGCAATTGGCAATAAAGTCATCCCCCATAAAAGCTTTTTCCCTGTGGGACTTACACCAGTCCCACCAGGCGTGCTATCTCCGATCCGACCTCGGATGTGGTCGAGCTGCCTCCCAGATCATAGGTCTTTATCCTGCCCTCCCGCAGGTTTCTCTCGATAGCAGCCACGATATCCGAGGCGGCCTGGGGCTGGCCCAGATGCTCCAAAAGCAATGCACCGGACCAGATGGTTGCCACCGGATTGACCTTGTTCTGGCCCTTGTACTTGGGAGCGGAGCCGTGGATGGGCTCGAACATGCTCGTACCCTCCGGATTGAGGTTGGCGCCCGGCGCCAGACCGAGGCCTCCCTGGATCATGGCTCCCAGGTCGGTGATTATGTCTCCGAACATATTGGGAGCTACCACCACATCAAACCACTCCGGATTCTTGACAAACCACATGGTTATGGCATCAACGAAGTTGAAGTCATGCTTTACCTGGGGATAGCCGGCAGCCACATCCAGAAAGACCTCTCTCCAGAAGCCGTAGATGTCGCTGAGCACATTGGCCTTGTCCACGGAGGAGAGCTGACGGCGGCGCTTCATGGCCAGATCGAAGGCGTACTTAATCACCCTCTGGCATCCTTCCCGGCTGACCTCTCCGATCTGGTAGCCGATCTCCTCGCTGTCGGATTCGATATCCAGGCCGAATTTGATGTTGTAGAGGCTGCGGCGGATCTCAAAGTCGGCGTGGCTGCTTCCCCGACGGGCCCGGCTTCCAATTCCGATGTAGAAGTCCTCTGTGTTCTCGCGCACGACCACAAAGTCGATGTCCTTGGGGCTCTTGTCCTTGAGCGGTGTCCAGACCCCCTCCAGCAACTTCACCGGCCTCAGGTTGACATACTGGTCGAAGTAAAAGCGCATGGTCAAAAGGACTCCTTTCTCCAGAATTCCAGGGCGGACCCGGGGATCGCCGATAGCTCCCAGGAAGAGCGCCCGGTACTTCGACAGCTCCTTCAGCGTCTCCTCAGCGACCAGCTCTCCTGTCTTCAGGTAGTGCTCCGCTCCCAAAGAGTACTCCTTCCAGTCCAGGGAGAAGTTGTATTTTTCTGCCGCCGCCTCCAGGACCTTGCAGCCCTCAGCTACAATCTCCGGGCCTATGCCGTCTCCGGGGATGACCGGTACTGTGTATTTCATACCTTTACCTCACTAACCTGCCGTCTGGTATATTCCACCAGGCCGCCCGCCTCCACTATCTCCTGAAGAAAATCCGGCAGCGGCGTGGTTTGGTAGAACTTATGGCGGGACCTGTCTTCTATGATCCCTCCGGCCATGTCTATCTCTATCTCTGAGCCGTCGGCAATTTTATCCACGTCCGGGCAGATGAACAGGGGCAGACCGATGTTGATTGCGTTGCGGAAGAATATCCGGGCAAAGGACTTGGCCACCACTGCTTTGATCCCTGCGCCCTTGAGGGCCAGAGGGGCGTGCTCCCGGGAGGAGCCGCATCCGAAGTTCTCCCCTGCAACAACAATGTCGCCGTCCTTGACTTCTCCCGCCATCTCCGGGCGGACGCCCTCAAAGAGATGCCCGGCCAGTTCCCCAGGCTCATTTATAACCAGATAGCGACCGGGGATGATGGCATCCGTGTCGATGTCGTTTGCAAACTTCCAAGCTCTGCCCGCCAAAAACCTCAACTCCAATGTGACTGGTGTCTCTCTATCGGACCGAAGGGCATCGAACTCAGGAAGCTCTGGCCCTGCCCTATGGCTTCATAGCGTTCCCTCCCTTCGGTTGAATCTCGATCATCTGGTGCAAAGGGATGGAGAAATATATAGTTTATCAATGCCTGCCCCTGGAGATGGTTGCACGGAGCCTGGAGATGGTTGCAGGGAGCATATGGCCTCCCTCTTCCGCCCCCGACAGGTCCCTCCCGGGTCCGGGCTTGAATTTCCCTCATTAATCCTTGCTCCGCGAAATCTTTTTCTTGGTGGAGGCCGAGCCCTTTGAGAGGATTTGCCGAGGACAATCCCCTCACATAAAAATAAGAACCATCTATCGAGCCGTTTATGGCTGACAGATGAATAGCCCCCTGTCCTCTGAGGCCATTTCCTTGGGGGATTGGGGAGAGAAGAGACAACGAGAATCTAGCCGGATCAATGCATATGACCGATAAGATTGATATCAAAAATCGTGAGGCGGCAGCCATCATCCAGACCTACAGCCGTCAGGATGTTCTTCTCGTGCGCGGCAGCGGGGCCCATGTCTGGGACTCGGAGGGAAGGGAGTATCTGGACTTTGTGGCCGGAATAGCGGTGAACAGCGTGGGACACTGCCACCCCAAGGTGGTCGGTGCGATAAAGACACAGGCGGAGAAGCTGATTCATACCTCCAACCTCTACTATACGGAAAACCAGGTGATGCTTGCCGAAGAGCTGAAAGGTTTGACGGGCATGGACAGGGCCTACTTCTGCAACTCGGGGGCAGAGAGCGTGGAGGCAGCTCTCAAGCTCACCCGACGTCAAAAAAGCCGATCGAAGATCGTGGCTGCGGAGCGTGCCTTTCATGGCCGCACCCTGGGGGCCTTGGGCACCACATACAAGTCCGCCTACCGCGAGCCCTTCCGGCCCCTGAGCGAGGCGGCCTTTGTGCCTTACAACGACGCGGAGGCCCTCAAGTCCGCGGCAACTTCAGATACGGGTGCGGTCATCCTCGAGCCTGTGCAGGGAGAGGCGGGGGTCTATGTGGCAGAATCCGATTACCTGCGCGCTGCTCGTGAGATATGCGACGACAGGAATGCTCTGCTAATCTTCGATGAGGTACAGACCGGATTCGGGCGCACGGGAGAGTGGTTCGGCAAGGACCATTTTTCTGTCAAGCCCGATATCATGACCCTGGCCAAGGCCATGGCCAGCGGCCTGCCCATGGGAGCCATGCTTGCCTCGGGCGATGCTGCTGATGCGCTGACCAAAGGGGACCACGGCTCCACCTTCGCTGGCGGGCCGGTTGTCTGCGCCGCCGCCCTGGCGGTTATAGATGTGATACGGGAGGAGAAGCTGGTGGCCCGGTCCAGGGAAAATGGCGTCTACCTTAAGAGCGAGCTTGCCAAGCTGGGGCCGCGAGAGGTGCGGGGCATGGGCTTGATGGTGGGCATAGACCTCGACGCCGACTGCAAGAGCCTGGTGGAAAAGGCTCTGGCCCAGGGGGTGCTGATCAACAGCACCGGCGAGCACACCCTCCGGCTCATACCGCCCCTGGTGGTGGATAAGAAGGATATCGACCAAGTGGTGAGCGTGATTGGCCAGTCACTCTGAGGCCTGGAAGAAGGCTCGGCTGCGTCCCGCCCTGAATTTTCTCCACCCCTATGTGGCCGGCAAGGGCTTTGGGGAGATCTCCCGAAGGTACGGCTTCGATGCTGCGGATATAGTCAAGCTGGGCAGCAACGAGAATCCCTACGGCCCCAGCCCAAGGGCCAGAGAAGCTCTGGCCTCTGCGGCCATGGAGAGGTACCCCGAGCCGGAGGAGCTCTTAGCGGGGCTCTCCGCCTATACCGGCTTTCCCCAGGATATGATCCTGCTGGGGGCGGGAATGGATGGGGTCATGGATACCCTCTCCCGCATCTTTCTGGAGCCGGGGGATACCACCTTCATTCCCACCCCTACCTTCAGCTACTATGAGATCCTGACCATCATGGCCGGAGCCAGGCCCATATTCTCAGCCCGCGGGCCGCGGCATGAGCTGGCCGAGGCCGTTCCTGAAAAGGCCAAGATGGCCTTTCTCTGCTCTCCCAATAATCCCACCGGCAATGTCCTGAGCGAAAAAGAGCTTCGAGCCATATTGGAGAGCACCGATGCCATAGTCTTCCTGGACGAGGCCTATGTCGAGTTCGCCAGAGAAAGCCTGATCCTTCTGGTGAGTGAGTACGACAATCTGATTGTGGGCCGCACCCTATCCAAGGCCTTCGGCCTGGCCGGCATGCGCCTGGGATATGCTCTCGCTCCCGAGTGGATTGCCGAGCAGTACCGCCGGGCTGCCCCGCCCTTTTACGGCATCAGCTCTGCCTCCGCCGCGACGGGGGCGGCAGCTCTATCTGACCTGCCCTTCATGCGCCGCTCCGTGGAAAGGATAGTATCCGAGAGGGAAAGGCTGGTGAGGGAGATCGGATGCGATGCATCCCAGGCCAACTTCCTCTACCTCCGGACCGAACTACCATCCGATCAGTTCGCGGAGCGATTTCTTTGCCAGGGCATAATCATTCGCGACTGCCGCTCCTTCCGGGGAGCGGGCGAGCACCAGGTCCGTGTGACCGTAGGCAGGCCGGAGGAAAACCAGCGCTTCCTCTCCGCCTACCAAGAGATATGCAGATAGCCTTGACCGGCACGCCGGGCACGGGAAAGACCACCGTGGCCGCTCTGCTGCATTATCGGGTTTTGGACATCAACTCCCTGGTTAGAGGGGGCATGAACCTGGGCCTGGATCCGGAGAGGGGCTGCCTGGAGGCGGATATGGATGCCCTGGCCGGGCATCTGGGCGGTATTGACTCCAAAGAGACGGTAATACTGGAGGGGCATTTCTCCCATCATTTTGCCGACTGGTCCATAGTGCTGCGTCTTTCTCCCGCTGCTCTCCGGCCCCGTCTGGAGATGCGGGGCTACTCCCAGGCCAAGATCAGAGAGAACCTGGAGGCAGAAGCCCTGGATGTGATACTGGTGGAGGCGGTGGATATGTGCCGGCGGGTGGATGAGATAGACACCACGGGCAGGAGCGCCGCTGAGGTGGCAGCAATGATCGAGGATATAATAGAAGGGAGGCTCTATCTCCCACCCGGTCAGGCGGACTGGCTGGAGGAGTTCTTCGGCCGCTAATCCTGAATAAATCCGGCTCTGATGCGGGAGGGCGTCTCCTGGGTGGGGGGTGAGGCCATCTCTGGAGAGCCCGCATCCAGGAGACGGCCTATGCGGCCTGCGGCCTTCTCCAGAAACTTCTGGCTGGT
>Ga0116144_10005209_pt1 | contig 11939 bp, 18 predicted proteins | sample AD_UKC035_MetaG_FD_89746 | JGI IMG/M metagenome (GOLD analysis project Ga0116144, IMG submission 89746) | Active sludge microbial communities of municipal wastewater-treating anaerobic digesters from USA - AD_UKC035_MetaG | ecosystem: Engineered > Bioreactor > Anaerobic > Digestate | place: USA... | reverse complement strand
TGTATGATACGCTAGAGGAAGCAGTGGCAGCAGGCAACGAAGCCGTAGCCATGCTTGCTGAAAGGTTTGAAGTCCGAGACAGCAACAAGTTTGAAGTCAAAGGGCTTTTTGGCCTGCCGCAAAGGCTTGTTAGCAATGCCTGCTACACAACTAAGAGCATTCAGTATTTCGCCAATATAGAAGCAGTATACGTGGATGATTTAAAAGGGGTTTTAAAAATCATATTTGAAGAAAATTTAAACCGTGAAAAAATATTACCACGTTTCCACAATGTTAGCCTCATTTTATCCGGACAGAGGCTTTCCAAAAGATCGAAAGTTTTTTTTCCTAACCCTTTCTTTATATGCTTAGGATGAACATTAATGTAAGATAAAGCCCAATGCTTTTGATTATATCCATATAAACCAACAAAACCTATGGACATAATTTCATCTCTCTGATGGAATCCTGCTAAATAGAAATCGGTTAGGTTGAAAAAATTGGAATTGAAATGAGGAAAATTTTCTTTTGAAATAGACGGGTTGATATATGTTTTGAACTTATGATGTTGAAACAATTGAAAATAAACCGCCTGATTTCTTTCTGTGATGATATATTGTTCCATATTTTTCATAACATAATGGTTTTTTATGAATAGTGAAGCAATTTACAGGACTTTCAAATAAAAATCAATACCTCAAGGCAATTATTATTTAATAACCTTATTATAGTTTTTAACTAAGGCATATAGGCAAGAAAAAAATTTTTACCCTTCTTTATTAATTGATAAACAAAGAGTTGTAGAAAGCAGATTGAAAACTTTAACATATGTTAAAATATCACATCATAATGTTTTTAACATAAAAAAGCCCCGCTTGAATAAAGCGGGGCTTACCCCTTTATTTGCCTTCTAGCCGTAAGAACTTCCGTCGGGACTTACTAAGCCAAACCCCAAAGACAGTCGTTGCCACATGTGCTATTACTGGCTCTAAGGCCTATAGCCGTTTAAAGGGGGCGCAGCGGATTATTCCGCTACAAATAATTGTTTTTATTTCTGCATGGAAAAATACTTTATTCTCTTCCCATCCCAATGATAGGTGTTTATCCCAAATGCCCAAGCAGATTCAAGATATTCCTTCTCATTGTCCACAAAAAAAACGATATCATGTTTTTTTAAAATTTCTATTAATTGTATCAATTTCTTCTTCTTTCCCTTCATGGAAAAAATGCCCGCAGGCAATGGCAAGCCTTTTTTTTCAAACCACGCTTCTGTAATACCGGGGTTCGCACTACAGATGTATGTTTTGTTGCGCTGGACACACAGCCTATATAGTTCTCTAAAAGAGTTTTTTGTCACAACCCCGTCAAAATCCAAGACTATAACGGTTTTTAGCCCACTGTAGAATTCCACAGTAGGAAAAAAACTTATCCTTTTGTTTTTTACAATTTCGTCGCAATTTTTTATAAAATGGCGGCTGAAATTGTATATTCGCCTCATCCTGTTTGTCATTATCTCCATATATTCTTCTAATGACAAATCGAGGGCGTTTAATATCTTGTATATGTCAACTTTTCTTCTTACGAATATCTCTGTGAAGATATGTTTCAGGTGGATAGACTCGTGCCTGACCAACAATACCTTGCAAAGGCCATGTTCTTCTGCAACTGGGGGTATGCCGGTCAAATATTTTTTTTCGTCCATAAACACATATTTTTGTTTTTTATTGTTCTGCAAACTTAAGCTTTTTTCGCAAGGCATCCAAATTTTTTTCTCCTATCGCCTCAACTATTTTTTGCTCCCCTGCTATGGTAAAAATATGCTTCTCCCCAAACCTGTATGTAGACAATTGGACAGAAGCATCACAGATTAAAAGAGATGTATTGCTGCCGTTCGGCGTATTCTCTCCCTTGAAAATGAAATTCAGGCAACCGTCGTACCTCGCAACGCGCTCGATTTGATGGCGGCTTTTCCCGTCCAAAACGACGGATACTTCCCCTCCCCGCATGGAAATAGATATTTCTTTGTTTTCTATCCACGCAGCTATCCCTTGATTATCGTCAAAGACCTCGTGCTTTGCATTTCCGGAAATTGTCAATGCAAAAAAGAAAACAAGTATTTTTTGTGCTATCATTCCGCTACATTAGCGGGGGGTATATTAAAAAATGTTATTTTATATAAAAGCCTTGCGTTTTTTTAAACTCCCTCCAAGCTTATCGTCTCAGGTTAGCCAGATCAATGCGGGCTTCGTCACCGTAATTTTATCTTTGTCTTTCATTTCTTATAAGATTTTTAAAAACACAAATATCTCCCCCTAAATTTAGGGGGCCGAGCATTTTGTCTTCGGAGAATAAGCAAAACGGTGCTTCATATCTTTATAAAACCCTGCATAAGGGGCATACCTGTTCTTAGCTTGCCGTTGGATTTCCTTTTCTATCACCGCGCTAGGCGGGTGTATGAAATCAGTCACGTTGCACGGCAGCGTCCTCTCCCCCTCTACAAAAACTTGGTGCACAGCCTTGTAGTTGTCTGTACTGTGCTTGTCGCGCCGTCTATAAAAAAAAAGCTCTTTTAATTTATCGGGCTTGCCTACGCCTGAAAACTGGACGCGCCACTTCCCATGTTTTTTGTCGTATCGCCTGGCAAATATTTGCTTGAATATTGAATTTCCAAACCCGTCATAATTTTGCTCTGCCCTGTTTCGCAGGGCTTCCAACACCAGCTTTTTTTCCCTGAAAGAACAACTCCTGCATTCTGTGTTCAGGAAGGCGGCTAAAAGTACAGGCTCAGGCCAGCCCTCCGGCTCTTTTAAGCCGTTTCCTGCACCGTAGCTGCCGGATGGGTATATCATGCCCATTTCCATTAAAGGTGCCGCCACGTAGCTTAAAACAGGCTTTTTCGAGGCTGATTCCAGCCTGCTTTGCAGAACAGCGTTTTTCACCTTCCTTGCTTGTTCTGCTTGAGCCACAAGCACAATAGTTGTGAGGAATGCCAGCCCCCCTATTAAAAAGCTTTTCATTCCTCGTTTATAATTTTGGACCACCTGCTCCAATCCATCCCAACGGAATGAAGCCTGTATACCTCTTCTTCTCCTTTAGCGCCCGCCACCTTGAGCCAACTGCCCCGTATTTCAGTTACGGTTACAGTGTCGGGGGCTTGCTTATAAGCGAAAGGGTTTTCAGTAATATCTTCTTTGAGATATCTCCCCCCCACTTCAAAACCGTAACTATCCCAAAACCGCATCGGCTTAGGATAGTGCTTCGTACTGTGCCACAACCCCCAACAGGCTATGGCAAGAAAGGTTATAAATACTATTACCCAATAATTCTTCATTTTTTTTTTATAAATAATTAAAAAAAAGAGTTTATTTTTTTAGTACCTCTCCTTAAATGTAAAGATAAGGTTTTTTTTATAGCAAGCAAATTTTTCTAACAAGAAATTAAAAAACTTTGTCGCTGCTCATTGAAACCTTTAAGCCTGTATTGGTTTGCTCTGCCCATATATAAAAGCTTTCGCTAACCTCTATTGTATCTCCTAGCGGAAACGGGGATATAGTTTCAAGCTTTTTGGCTAAAAAACAATAGGCTATATATTTTTCATGCAAAGAGCACAGCGCTGAAAAATTTTCAGCTACGCCCCCGCCTCCTTCGAAAACAAAATGCTGTTCTATGCCAGAACATCCCTCCTGCCGCACAGACAACGACACAAAAGGGAGGTTCATGCTTTTTTTAAAAGTTATTTTTTCTAAAGAGCTTTGCCCCTGTGCTTTGAAAGAATGGTGTGAAACTAAGCTAGGCATATCGAATATCGCTTCAGGGGGGGCATACAAACAGGGGGGGGCGCCAGCCTCTTTTGCTTGGGGCTTTTCCGTATCGCACGAAAAGCCCAATAGGGCAAAGGCAAGCGGCAATAAAAAACACTTTAAGATACACATGCCGACATTTTAGTATTTTTAAGGCTAGAAAAAGGGGGAGATAAAAATTTTTTTCTCCTTTCCTTTTCTATTACTCAGGAAGCCTTCATTCTATAAAAGGGATGCCATACCTTACCCCAGCTTCAAGCGCTGGCGCGAACGTAGTAAGAGATGCCCTGATATAGGGAGACAGGCGCGAGTTAAAATAAAAAGTTGTTGTACCTCCGAAATGCTTCGGCAGTACGTCCCCGTAAAAGCCTGCGTTAGCATAAAAAACAAACGCAAAATCGGCGCGCACCACATTGCTTACTTTCCCTCCGCACCCAGCTTTAAGAAAAGAATATTTTTCTGATCCATATGACGCAAAAAAATAATTTTTTCCAATCTCGCCATAAATCCCAAGCTCATAAGAAAAGCTTGCAGCGTTGTCGAATTTCCAAACTCCCCCTGTACTGCACAGAAACCCCACTTGGGAAAATAGAGGCATTGAAAATAAATAAAAAAATAAGACTAAAAAATTTTTCATAAGATAAGCCTTCAGTTTTTTTTTCAAAAGAGGGGGTTTTTTAAATATATACGGGTTTAAAAATTTTGTACCGAAATGGCGAAATCTGGTATATCGCCCCCATAGTTGGCATCTACCCATATTTCAAGCCCCGCTGGAAGCGCATAAAACTCGCTGATATGGAGGGGGATTTGATATGCCATATCAGGCAAATAGTCGTTATCCTCTGGAAAATACCAATCGCCTTCTATATACACAGAATACAGCCTGCCATGATCGCAATATTCAGCTATATTAGGCTTTTTGCCATCGTAAGTTGGACAGATATTCAAATACCTATACAAGCGGCCTTCCTTGTCAAGAAAAACCTCTTCTAGTTTGTTTTGCTCAATCATGTCTGCTGCGCGCCCTACATCTACCTGCCCAATATAACAGCCGATGTTAGAGGTTTTAAAAGCCTCGCCATTGCGGCAAACCAATAGGCCTGCGCTTGTCAAATAGGTGGCCGCGCCCATAGGCCTTGTATTATGCCGTATGGGCATTGTGACAACCGCTTTAGCCTTAACAGCCCAAGCATTCAGCTTGCTTTCCAGATAATATATCGTTTCTTCTGAAAAAAGAAACGACACTACAAATATTGGAAGAGGTAGATGGCATATATTCGTACTCTTTAAGGTTTGACAACCTTATTAAAGAGATGGAGGCAAAAAAGATAGCCGAACAATTTAATAAAAGTTAATTTATCGTTATGGGAAATATACCCTATCGCAAGTTTAGGTTTGAAAACGCTCACAAAGATTTAGAAGAATGTTTGGGCGTATTAAATGAGGCGGGCGGCATAAAAGAGGCTGAAGATGCCGCAAATTTTACAGAAGGGCGTTATATTAGAAAACTAGTAGAATTATGCAGGGATGTGGTTGATGCGCATGGAGAAGAATTAAACTCGGAATTAAACTCGGAATAACATGGAATATAGAACAAGGCACGGGATTGCATTGACAAATGCATCCCCAAATGAGGGCTATCCGTTCCAGATATTGCACAACCCTTTCAACGGGAAGGAAAGCGATATTCCCGGATGGTTGAAAAAATGGGGGTTTGCGAATGAATACCATGCGGGGTTTTGTTTGCATTATTTCTTATATTACAAACGAATAATGAGGAAGTCGAACAAAAAAGATTTCAAGATAGCCTATATAGGGGCGCTCCGCCTCATAGGAAACAATTCTGTGGGAGAGGCGTGGATCGAATAAGCGAATAAATGAGTATCTGGCATTGCTTTTTTTTATAAAAAACAACAAATTCTTATGGTAGGCTTTGAAAAAAGGGCTATCCCAGAAAAATGGGATAGAGAAATACAAGGATATTATTTTCAAGTGGATTCCCGCCGCCGCTATGGCAGGGATATTTTCACTTGGATGTCGGTGTGGGATGGGGTGGAGTGGGTTTCTTTAGGCGACCCTTTCCAGAGCGTGGCGCCGAAGAAGCAAGCCCTATTGCGGTCTGCAAAGGAGGTGTTGGGAGAGCTTATCTCTGTGTGGCCTGGCGATATATATAGCAACACTAGCACAATTGATCCGATGGTAGGCAACGTATTTAAATACGGCGACGTTGTTTATGACCGCAACCGCAATTACATCCAAGTTGTGCTTGGCGGCGTAGACGACAAGGCAGGTACAGTTGTGACGTGCAGCGGCCTTGTACTGCAAAAGGACATAAGGTATGCCGTGGCAGGGGATTTTGAAACACCTGATGTGTTTTTTACTGATGCGCTATCCGCATTGGTAAAAAAAGAAAACAGTAAATAAAAAGGCGAAATATTGCCTGATAAAAGAACTGGTTGGCCTTGCTTCATAACGGTCTTTTTGTTTTCTGCGGAAAACAACGGACGGTGAGGCGCTAAATTACAAGCAATGAAAAAAATAATAGAAATTGTCGGAGAAGCCCGATATAATGTTTTTAAAGAATACGATGCCACATTCGGCAGCGTACTTCAGGCCCCATCTAGTTTCGTGGACTTGAAGCAAATGGGATACAGCGGCGTTTCGATAAAGCTCGATGAAAGCATAGGCCTGCTGTTGCCTCTTTGCGCCGAGCTTTATCTGATCTACGATGGACTGTGGGGCAGGCTTAAAGATAATATCGCAAGCTCAAAAAGCGATGTGGCAGCTCTCATAAAGCAAGCGCTAAGCCCGGATGAGGTGGAAGAAACAGAAAGAGGGTATTTACGCCTATGGTGGGACGAGCCCGAACAATACAGTGGAGAGGGGCTAATAGGTACTTATTATAAGGGGGTGGATATTGCTCATGAGGCTATAACAGCAATGAAAGTTTGGCTTCATAAAAATTGGGAGGAGGTAGATTGGAGAAGCCTTGATATCCTAATGATAAACGGGGATGTAAAAAACTCCCAGAATAAACTTCGACAGAAATTTTATGGGCCTGGCGACGATTTTGACGACCTCTTCGTCGAAAAGCCTGAACAGGTAGAAACATTTAAGCTTCGGCTGGATGGCACTGAGCTCCTAGTAAACGTGAACGGCTTGGAGTTTGGGGATTTGCCGGATTACAATGTAGAATCGCTGTACAGGTATGGCTGGATTTTTAAAACGACAAAAAAATAAACATGAAAAATAAAAAAACACTCTTGTTAGAAATTCAAGAGAAATTAGATAGCATTGCGAAAATCCCTAAGCTTGAAGGGATGGGGGAGGATTTCAAAGGAATAGAAATAACTTCGTCCGGAATAGTGTATAATAGCGAAAGCTTTTACACAGGGTGCGGCACCGATCATTATTCCTTCGAAATAAGCTGGGAAGAATTAGAGAAGCCTCTTGAATATTTCGAACAAAAGTATAAAGGCGAACTTGCTGCTTATCATAAAAAGATAGAAATACAAAAGCAAGCGAAAGAAGAAGAAGAACTAAAAAAGGAATTAGCGGAATACCAAGCGCTTAAACGAAAATTTGAAGAATGATAATTACCTGCTGGCATCTGTCCAGAAGGAAAGCATAAGGATGGCCTTTCATGTTGTTCTGAAGGGCGATATTTAATATTGGGCAAATGGCAACTGGATGCCTTTTGAAAAATTTTTAAACCAGAATAATAAAAACGATGAAAAAAATTGTGGTGACAGCCTTTTTTGAAGGCAAAAAAAAAGATGGGGGGAGTTGTTCGGACAGCATACGCTTTATCTACGACGAAAGCATAGAAGCATTGCCTGCATTATTGGAAAGCCCTTCTCTTCTTCCAGATAAGAAGCAATGGCGGCCACGCTCATCCCCTCTATCAATTGATACCCGCCTTAGGTCTTGGTGAGGTATGCCCCAAACCCTTCGTGTTCATAAGCCCACGCCTTCCCGCCGTTGTTTTCTTTTGTGGTTTTTTCTCCCTCCAAATTAGAGGATTGAGCCTTATATTTTTCCACCAAGTTCTCCCACTCCTTCTGGGCAGCTTCTTCGTTTAGGAAGGCTTCAGAGGAAACTTTCTTTCCCTCGTAATTTATGATTGTTACTGTATACATATTTCCTTTTTAGTTTGACCTGATTAAATAAAAGGTATTTTTCTTGGTTAACAATTATAGCACAAGTTATGATAATCATATGAATAAAGCAACCCTTTTCTTTTCTTTAAAAGAAAGCTTTTTTTTCAGTTTACTTTTTTTCATTGTTTATTTTTTTCCATTTTAGCATAGGGCCGGCACCCCAAAAACCTGCACCATTTTTTCCAATTTTTGTTGTGAGGCCAGTAAACCTCTTTCCCCCTTCTTTTTATCCACACATCTCCTATTTCGAAAAAGGAGCATATATGTGCCACCTCATGCCTCAAGGTGTCTATCCCTTCTATTTCGCCATGAGAAAAAAGATAAGAAAGGTTTATTCTTATTACCATCTCTTCTAAATCGGCCTCCCCTATTATATCGGGATCGTTCAATTCATAAGAAAATTTTAAAGGCTTAGGGATTAATGGGAAAAAACGGGCTAAGATAATTTTCAACACTCTTTCCTCATGCCTCAAAGCAGAGAAAAGCTCTTGTTCTTTTATAAAAGAATCACATAGCCATATCATTTTTGAAATTTTTGTTCAACAATGGGGCTTGGGGCATTCCTGTCTATCCTGCCAAGTTCATCTATTAGCTTTGTATATACTTCCATCAACCGATGCCATCTCTGTTTGCCTTCCGCCTCAAAATCTTCTTTGCTGTCAAAAGAAATATAGTTGTTATATTTCCCTGACCAAGAAACATCGAACCCCCTGTCTTTAAGTTCTTTGATCATGCTATTCCATTCCACTCTTGCCCTGCCGCCTTTAGTGGCTCGTGCCTCTTGTATGATAGCATGGACACCAAAAGATAGGCGCGCTGGCATCAGATGAAAACTTATGTCTATTTTGAAATGGGGGGTGGCTTCTAGCCGGTAGTGATAAACCGCGAAAGGCTTGTCTATAGAAAACCTTTTTTCAAAGGTTTTTAAAAACTCCTTTAACATGCTTACATAGGCTTGCCGGGTTTCCCCGCAATATGAATTCCTCAAGTCGTAGAAAAGCAAATTTTCTACCCCTTGAGGGACGGGGATGTTATATTCACCCCAATTGCCCTCGACTTCTTTTCTACATTGTTTGTAATCCATAATTTTATTTTTTTTGTTTATGCAAATATACTGTATCTTATCATTAAAGTCAATACCTCTAAAAAAAAAGAATGCGCTTTAAAGCGCATTCTAACCTTAAAATATAGCACCACATTTTATTTTAATCACTTGTCGTAAAGGGGCTTCCCCCCCCCTTGGCTTCTCATCGCTGTTTCTATAATACCAACGATGTTTGCCGGGAGGGCGTCATCTTTTTCATAAAGCTCTAGGATTAACATAGATTTCTCAGCTTTAGACAACGGCACGTGCGCAGCCAGCTTAGTGCCATATGTATACGCTGCCGCCCGGCATGCCTTATCCGCCATGTCCGTACCGTAATCAACGGAACAGAACTCAATCATTTCGTCTCTTAAGGATATCAGCACTTTGAGATCAACGTCAGGAATCCTTGCCTCCCCGCTTACAGTTGGTTTAATGGCAGGCGCAGCGGCTTTCTCTTCGCCACCAGTACCGCGCCCGCATGCCCACATCGTCAAAATAAAAATTGCATAAATTAAATTTTTCATAAATTTAATATTTATTTAAACGGTTAAAAAATTCTTCGCCGGACGGCTTTATCCTAACTTGCTGTCTTTTGCAACAAGCCGTCTTAAAAATGCCTGTTTGTTCTCCTGAACAAGTTCTCCCCTGTCCTGAGCCTCTAAACAAAAGCCTAAAATATCTTTAAATCGCGGCCCGGGCTTTAAGCCTGCGCTTATCAGATCGGCCCCTGAGATGATAGGCTTCAGCCCCGCCTGCTCTCGTAAAGCAGCTTCGGACAGAAAGCCCCCTTCCCCACCGTTCAAGGCAACAAAGCTTTCAAACGATAGCCCTGCTTTTTCCAGCCTCCTTAAAAATTTTATCAGCGGCAGCTTATCCCCATTGCAGTAAGATTCAGAAAAAGATAAAAGCTTATTTTTTTCTTTTAAAACGCATGCTATAGCTTTTATCTTTTTTTCTGAAAAAACTTTGTTCCGCCTTAAAAATTTTTTGCTATCTTTAGGCCCTAATACGCTAAGCAACGATATGAGCCTGAATTCGAAGCTGCCTTCTGCCTTTGCGCTGCCAACCTTGCCCAGCCGTTTTTTAAACTCCTTAAAATGCGGGGATATCCACCCCACGTCGTTAAGGAAATCGAAAAACAGCTTGAAATCGGCGGCCTGCCTTACCATCTTCTTAAACTCCTCCCCTGCCATCTCCGCTGGGACAGATGCGCTATCCATGAAAAGGCAAGTTGCCTTTAGCCTTGTTGTAGCAGCCAGGCGAAACCTGCTTATGAACCTCGCAGCCCTGATTGTCCGGACAGGGTCTTCATCGAACTCGAAGGACACATTGTCTGCAACCCTTTTCAATAGGTCGCTTCTGCCGCCGAAAGGGTCAAACAGCTCCCCTGTAAGCACGTCTATAGCCATTGCGTTGATCCGCAAGTCCCGCCGCTTTAAGTCTTCTTGTATAGATACATCAAAGGACAGGTCAAACTCGCTGTGAGCCTCCCCCATCTTGCGCTCTGCACGGCAAAGGGCAAAATCCACTTTTAGCCCTGCGATCTCTGCAATGACGCATGCAAATTTCCCTCCGACTGGCTGTGGCGTAAATTTTTCAGCCCGCTTGGACAATACTCCAAGCACGCTTTCGAAAGGCAAGCCCTCTACAGCAATGTCTATGTCGCCGCTGTCGATGCCTAATAATTTGTCCCTGACATGCCCTCCGGCAAAATATGCCCTCCCCCCAAGTTCGGACAGATCGGTTGCTATTTCGCGGATTATCTCCATAGCAGCTTGCTTATCCATGTTTTGTTTTTTTTCAGGTTGAAAATTTTTTAAACTGTTATTCTCGGCTTAGAAGATCGTACACAATCTTCATCATCCCCCACCACCCCTCATCCCCCAGTTCCCATGCGCACCACTCGCTCACAAGCTGGTGGGGCCCCAGTTTTTCTAGCCGTGCGCCCACTAAATTGCCGCCTTCGCTTTCCCCTCCCAATATCCCTAGCATTTCAAGTTTTTCTACTTTTGTCGCTCCTTTCTGTTTTTTTGTTAAGTATCAGGCATCGGCTGCCTTGCTATATACCACTTGGCACAAATATAGCCATATCCCTCGACATTTACAAGCCTTTTTTGAAAATTTTTTAACTGGCAGAATATTGTTCTGGTTTTCCCCTATGAACAAATGAGAACTGTTTTGAAAATTTTCAGAATAATATTCTGTTTGAAAGAAATATCAATAAAATTCTAAAGAATGATTTATTATTAGGCTAGTTGGTTAGCATGTAATAGATGATAGGATGCAGGATTTTTTTTAAAAAGCTTTTGCCCTGTTTCTGATAAGGCGAGGATGATGTTTATAGTGTTCTTGGGCATTTTTATTTAATCTTTATAATAAAAAACAGATATTATTTATTTGAATGTAAGAAAAATAAGGCTTTTAGAAAAATTCGTTATGTTTCGAAAGAGGGGGGAGGGTTGGCTGAAAATTTTTTTGTGAGTAGTGGCCCTACGTGCATAAAATTTTTAAAAAAAGATCATATACAAGCGAGATCATACCAATAATAATGTAAAATTTTTAAAAAAGATTATAAACAAAGTTATTATTTTATCATTTCTGTTTTAACATTGAATATTTCGTCTGAATCAATAATCTTTATTTCGTTTTCGTCGTAACTATCATAATTGCTGGAAAAGAGATAATACAATCTGACTGTGTTTTTCCAATCGACATTATCAAAATTAGTTTTCGCACTCAATAGTACATTCCCATTAGCTTGATTTTTAGCAAAATTAATGGCGGACTGTTTATCAAAGCTCCAAGAATCGCCTAACCAATTGTAGTCTATATTATTTATTGATTCGACTTTAATTGAGCGATATATTGGGATTGGGTTTGGTAATGTACTAAAGAATGTTAATATTTCATTTG
>Ga0116144_10005204_pt1 | contig 11948 bp, 6 predicted proteins | sample AD_UKC035_MetaG_FD_89746 | JGI IMG/M metagenome (GOLD analysis project Ga0116144, IMG submission 89746) | Active sludge microbial communities of municipal wastewater-treating anaerobic digesters from USA - AD_UKC035_MetaG | ecosystem: Engineered > Bioreactor > Anaerobic > Digestate | place: USA... | reverse complement strand
TCCGTGAACCAGACCTCTCCCTCCATCGTCTCGCGTACCCTGCTGTAAAAGAGGGCGAGGCAACAGCCGAGGAAGACCTCCTCCTCGGTCGCGGTCCCTCCCTTGCCTTTTCGCAGGATGACATGGCTCCCGGCGTGGTCCTTCGCATGGAACCAGAGATCGTGCGGAGAGGCGATCTTGAAGGTCAGTTCGTCGTTGTCGGCGGCCGAACGTCCGACGAGCAACGCCCGTCCCGATGGCGCGAGGTAGCGGTGATAGGGGACATGGGCCCCCGGCTTCGCCTTCGGTTCACGCTTTTTCCTTTCCGGTACCGTTGCGGTTGTGGGCGCATCGCCATTGAGGGTCGCAAGGGCGCGTTCCGCCTCGGCGATCCGCCCGTCGAGCGTGATGGTGCCGCGCAGGAGCCGTTTCGCTTCGCTGAACAGGTCGTTCATGTTCTCGAGGACGCTTTTTTGGGGGTCGAGCGGTATGTCGCGGTCGCCCAGCGTTATTTTCGCGGTCCGTGCGTGCGGTGACAGGGTGTAGAGCTCGCCCTTGATCCCCGTCGCCGTCGCGCGGAATGATGCCGACCGTTCGAGAGCCCGTTCCCGTTCTGCCCGCATCTTCGCTATCTTCTCGCCTATCTCACTCTTTTTCTTCTCGATGGCGCGGCGGCGAGCATCCTCTTCGGCCTCCCGCTTCCCGGCAAGGAACCGGTCCTGCCATTCACCGGGCGATGCGACACGCGGTAACAGGTCGCGGAGCGGTTCGGCGAGCGGGGGGATATCGTGGTCGCGGTGCTCGCTCCAGAGCATCGCGCCGTCGGGGCCGGTCAGATGTACCGCCTTGCCGGCGAAAAGCGGTATCGTGAGCACGACATCGCTGAAGGAGATGATCAACACCCGACCGCGGACGGGGTCGACCGATGCACGCAGAAGCCGGCGACCATCGAGATATTTACGTAGTGACTCCTCAAGATTGGTCAGGGGATCGCGACGGAACGGCCGCAGGTCAAATACCGGGAACGCAACCCGTTCCCTCGACGAGAAAAAGAGCCCCTCAATCCCCGCGTCGGCGCCGTATAGTTTGATGAGTGTGCCACCGAAGGAATGGTACACGGTGTTGACGATGGAGCCGGCGGCCCGGTCGGTCAGAAGTTCGGCCACGGGGGCGAGTTCGGAGATATACATTTACGGCGCGGTGTTGAAAAGCGCCTCGATGCGCTGGTTCCCGGAGGCGTTACGGGCCCTGCCGCGCGACCACATGCGGAGTTTCTTTATCTGTTCTTCGTAGGTCACTGCGAGCGGTACGGTGCGGCGCAGGACCTCTTCGAGGGTCTTTTGGGCCAGTTCGCGACCTTTCGCGTAGTCGGCTATCAGCGCGTCGACCACCACCTGCTCGAGTTCAGCGCCCGAGAACTGCTCGGCGGCCTCCGCCAACTTGGCGATGTCGTACCGGGAAGCGTCCCGTCCGCGGCGGGTCAGATGTATCCGGAGTATATCGGTCCGTTCGTCGGCGCCGGGCAGATCGATGAAGAATATCTCGTCGAATCGCCCCTTGCGTAGGAGTTCGGGTGGCAGGATCTCGACATTGTTGGCGGTCGCGACGAGGAACACCGGGCGGCTCTTTTCCTGCATCCAGGTCATGAGCCAGCCGAGCACGCGGCGTATCTCGGCCGACTGTTCCTCCTGAAAGAGCGCCTTCTCTATCTCGTCTATCCACAGGACGATGGGGGCGAACGCCTCGGCGATGGCGACGGCGTCGCGGATGAGTTCCTCGACACTCTTGCCCTGTTGGAACAGATTCACGAAATCGAGTCGCGCGAGGGGGAAATTCCAGATATTCGCGATGGTCTTGGCGGTGAGACTCTTGCCGCATCCCTGTACGCCGAGCATCAAGAGACCTTTGGGCATCGGTATGCCGAATTCACGCGCCTTCGTCGAAAAATTGCCGCGCCGTTCCACGATCCACTGCTTGAGCTCGGCCAGACCGCCGATCTGTTCGATGCCGCCACCGGTCTTGACCACCTCGATGACCGGGTTGCGCCGCAGAAGATTGCGTTTGGTATCGAGCAGGTACTCGATCGCCTCCGGTTCCGGCAGGCCTCTCATGGCGGAAAGTATCTCCTCGATCCGGGAGTAGGGGAAGCCGCTGATATTCTCGGTGACGGTCTCCCGCGCCGCCGGGGAAAAAGGCAGAGCAGCGATATGGGGGGCGAAGGGTTGGTAATTCTCGGGCTCTTCCTCGATGAGAGCGTACCGTACGAGCACCGAAGGGAGGGTCATTTCGCGGCAGAAGAAAGTGACCGGGGCTTCCGCCGTGAAGGCCGCCTCAAGGAAACGGAGTGCCCGTGCTTCCGTGGTAAAAAGGTGTTCGGCGTAGGGAAGTGCGACCGGATCGCCTGCCCGCACGGTGTCGATGAGGCCCGCGATCAGGCGATCGGCCTCGTCGGCGCTCCACGCGATACGGCCCGGTGCATGACGGGCGCTGAAGAACGGGTCGTTACAGCGGACGATACGAAGCATGGCGTCTCTCCCCTCGTCTGATGGTAAAACGGATTATATGCCAAAAATCGACGGGGTCAAAATAATGTGGCGGACCTATTGACATCTTTTTTTCAATTCACTAGAATAGGGACAGTAGAGGTCAAGGTATGAGGAGATTGTGCCCATGAGGTTGCTTATCGTGGTCATGGTAATGGTCGCCTGTGTGGCGGGCGTTCCCTTTGAGTCTCGGTCCGGTGCCGCCGGTGCGGTCGTGATCGCGGCCAGTCCCGATCCGCCGCCGACCCCGCCCGACCGCCCGAACCCGCCGCCGCCGCCGCCGACCAGCCGTACGGTCGTCTGACCGAGATATTCTCTTACAATTTTTTGAGGGTCCGTTCGGTTCAGTGAAGTATCTCGAAACGGGTCGTGGTGTTACCCGCCTGTATGAGGTCATCATTGGCGAGACGCTTTTTTTCGGTCGTTTTCGCGCCGTTCACCTTTATCTTGTTGCCGCTCCCGAGGTCCTCGGCCCAGTAGGCGCCGTTGTCAAACCATATCCTGAAGTGACGGCGTGAGACCGACGGGTCGGTCAGCACGAGGTCGAGATCGAGGTTACGGCCCACGACGAATTCTTTTTTGTGTATCGGTATCGTCTTGCCCTGATCGGGTCCCGATATGACCGTTATCTGTCCCTCCGGTCCCATCAGGTTGGCGTCGCCCCCTTTTTTCGCGGGACCGTTCCCACCCTTGCCCGGAGCCGAAAGTGGACGGACGATCTCCAACTCCTCAAGTTCCTGCACCGGTTGAGGAGTGGGTGCCGGGGCGGTCGTTGCGGTTTTAGGGGGTATCACCGCGAAGGCGTTCAGTATCCACACGGTGAGTTTTTCCCGGGCCTTCGGCGAAACCTCTCCCTCGTGGACCTTCTTCATGATGAACTCGATGAGTTCCCTGTCGGCCGTCGAGGCGACCCGCTGGGCCGCGAAGTATTCCGCGATCTTCTTTTCGTACACGCCGAGCCGTAACGGCGCGAGTATCGCCGCGAGGTCGAAGGTCGCCTTCTGGTACGGGTCGATGACCGCGAGATCCTCGGCACGGGTCTTCTCGCCGAGATTCAGCGTCAGGTAGGGCTCGGCGTCGAGAACGCCCTGTTCCATCCCGTCGGCGTAAAAACGCCAGTCGATGCCGTTGGTGAGTACTGCTATCTTATCGCCCGGTATGCGACGGAACAGTTCGGAGAGCATCGCAAAGCCCTCCGCCGTGTCCTCGTCGCCGAAGAGGGTCTGAACTATCATCGCCGGGCGGTCATCGCGCAACACCGCGAAGTCGGCCGCGGCCACCGCTCCCTCCCCCGGGGTCTCGAACACATATCCCGCCATGAATTCCCCGGGATTGTAGACATCCCAGCCGAGGATCTTGAAGAACGGGACGACGAGCGACTGGCGCACCGTGTCGCGACTCTTCAGGTACTTCTGGAGCGTTCGGATGTTCTTCGCGAACGAGGTAAGTTCCTCTCTGTACGACATGATCGCCTCCGGTAGGTTATTGACCATTCGATTCTAATCGCTCGGAAAAACTAAATCAACTTTTTGAGGAGGCCGCGTCTCCGGAGGCACCGTCCCGGGTCAGCACCTTGGCGATCTCTCCCACATACATACGGTGATAATCCTTTTTGGGGTAGTTCTCCGCTATCGTTCCGTCGAGGAAATTGTGAGGGTCTATGTCCAGGAACGAGATCTTACGGCAGATGAGCGTGAGTCGCGACTCGGCGAAATAGGGACAGCCGTCGGCATCGAGGAGCGTCAGTTTCGAGGCGGCTATCTTGTCCTCCTTGGCGCCGGAGATCGAGCCGCACAACTGCAGGACATCGCGGTACTGCTCGGGGAAAAAACCCACAGAAAAGCAAGGCTCGGCCTCGGTAAGCTGATAGGTGTGGCGCGGCGGCCGGACGAATACGAAACAGACCTCGCGGTGCCAGAGAACGCCTAACGCGCCCCATGCGATGGTCATCATGTTGCTTTTTTTCCCTTTCCCGGCGGCGAGGAGCGCCCATCCCTTACCGAAAGCGGTGAAAGGATTGTCGGTCATCTCGGCCGGTGTGATCTCGCGAAAATTCTCCTGTCCCATGTCGGTCTCCGCTTGTTGGTCGTCGTGCAGAACGCATGGTACCGGGAATGGAACGGTTTGTCAAAAAAGAGAGCGGCCGGAATGTGCGCGTGACCCTTGCGTTTTGCTTTCGACCGTTTATAATCGTCGTTGTGTTAAATAAATAAGGTATGAAGTTCTCTCCGGGAGGATACCGATGAGGCGCTTTCTTCTTGACCTGTTGCGTTGCGGGTTTTCCCTGTTGCTCCTGACCGTGCTCGCCTGTTCCTCGAGCAAGCCGCAAAGTTCGAAGGACGAAGATACGACGGGAGACGGCGATAGCCTGCTTGCCGATCGGGATGCACTGACCGATGAGATCCTGCCGACTGACGAGGAGACCGATGTGACGCCCGACACGGAGGGGTCGGCCCCTGATGGTGATACGACGGTCGGGGACGACGCGGTACCCGTTGACGACGGTGCAGATATCTTTGACGATGATGAATTGTTCGTTGACGAGGCGACCGATATCGACGAGCCGATCGTTGACGAGGAGCAGGAGGAGGATGACCCCGACGAGGAATACCCGGACGAGGCGGTCGTCGAGGACGAGTTCGTGGCCGATGACGCGTGGGTGCTCCCCGACATCGATTCGCCGGTCGGATGCAACGACCAGATAACCTGCACCGAGGATCTCATTATCGGCGGTCAGTGCAAGCACCTGCCGCGCCACGAATGGTGCGAGCCCGGTCTGCTCTGCAACAAGACCGACGGATGCGTTGAGCCCGACGAGTGGGTCTGTCGTTCCTGTGAGAGCGCTCCCTGCCCGTATGACGGCGACATCTGCGCCCCGCTTTTGGGCGAGAAACTCTGTCTCCTTCCCTGCGATACCGATGCCGAGTGCCCCGGTGATTTCCGATGCAACGACCTCTTTGACCTGCAGGGGCTTTTGTTGGGTCGTGGATGCGCGCCGACGAATTTCGTCTGCTGTCTAGATATCGACGGTGATAATGCCGGTGTCGGTGCCAAATGCGCTCTGTACGACTGCGACGAATCGAGCGCTCAGCGCTATCCCGGCGCGATCGAACAATGCAACGGGGCGGATGACGATTGCGACCTTATCGTCGACAATAACCTTGGCACCGCGCCGTTATGCGCGAAACAGGGAGGTATCTGTCAGGGACTTCGCAAGACCTGCGGTGGCACGGCGGGATGGCTTGCCTGCACGACGGCGCAGTACCTCGCGTGGAACGATCTCTATCAGGAGACCGAGGCTCTCTGCGACGGGGTCGACAATGATTGCAACGGCGTGACGGACGATCCGTTCGCCACGGAGCTTTTTGAGATCTGCACCGACGGTATCGGTGAGTGCAAACGGGCCGGGTTCATGGTGTGTAACGATACGCACGACGGAGTGGTATGCAACGCGGTCAAGGCGGATCCGGCGTCCGAGGAACTGTGCAACAACAAGGATGACGATTGCGACACCTTCATCGATAACGACAGCAGATTCGAGCAGAAGGGGGAGGTATGCTTTGTCGGGACGGGAGCCTGCCTGCGGGCAGGCATCAAGATCTGCAACGGGGACGGCGACGGGCTCGACTGCAGTGTGACGCAGGGTACCCCGACCGATGAAGAGTGCAACGGCATCGACGATGACTGTGTGCTCGGGATAGACAACGGGGTCGAGGCCAGCGCGCCGCAGTGCGCGCTGACCGCCGGCGTCTGTTCGACCGCCCGGAAGAAATGCGGCGGCACCGCTAGTTGGCTCGATTGCGGATACGGCGACTATCTGGCGGCCTCCGGCGGCACCTACGAGGTCAGCGAGACGCTGTGCGACGGGCTGGACAACGACTGCATCGGCGGGGTCGACAACAACCTGACGAACTATGCTCCTGCCTGTGACAACCCGGTCGGCCCGGCGCAACCGTTGCGCGGTGTTTGTGTCGGCGCCCGGAAGGCGTGCGGTGGCGCTTCGAGTTGGCTTGCCTGTGGTGCGGCTCAGTTCGGCGCTGACTATCAGGCGACCGAGAACCGGTGCGATTACCTAGACAACGACTGCGACGGCGAGCTGGACGAAGGCTTCCTGAACGCGGGGACCGGCAAATACGACCAGAATACCGCGTGCGGCAATTGCGCGACCAATTGCACGACCATTTACGCGAAACCTAACGCCGAGGGGTGGTGCGACGCGACCGGAACACCGGAATGTAAGATGCGCTGTACCAACACCTCGCTCTATTTCGACCTTAACGGGGTGCCCGACGACGGGTGCGAGTTCACGCTCGATGTCGACGCGATCTATGTCTCCGAGTCGAATGGTGACGATCTTGACCCGAACTGTGGTCTCGGACCCGTGGCGATTGGTCAGAAGCCGTGCGCGACCATCGCAAAGGGGCTTCAACGGGCCGGAGCGCCACTGAATCGGAGCAAAATATTTGTGGCCGACGGTACCTACGAGGAGACAGTGATACTGACCCCCGGCAAGAGTCTTTACGGCGGTTACCGTCCCGATACCTGGGGAAGGCATGCGCCGACCACGATGACCATCATCCGAGGCAATACATTTGATTACGAACCGCACAAAGCGACCATCATCGCCAGTGCCATCACCGCAACGACTGTTCTCGACGGCTTTGTCTTGTACGGTCAGAGCGCGACCGGGACTGGCGGCAACTCGTATGTCATCTATGTGACCGGTTCGAATGCTAGTTTGACGATAAGCAACAATGTCATCTACGGTGCGATGGGTGGTCCCGGCGCAAGCATGGGGCAGGCGAATGCCGGCGCGCCGGGTGAGGACGGTGGTGGCAGACCCGCTGACGGTGCGGGATACGATCCGGTTTCCGCGAACGGGCGTGATTCTGGGTGTACCATCACGCGTCAGAGCAATAATGGTGGATCTAGTTCCTGTGGTGTTGCCGGTGGCAGAGGCGGCGGCAACTATTGTGCCCCTAGTTACAATAACTATGGAAGTTCCCGTGTCGGGGACAACGGAAGTGGTTCCGGCGCCGGAGTCGGCGGCGGCCGTGGCTATGATGGTCGTGTCCATACAGTGACTTACAATCCTCCCTATAACATGGACTGCACGATCCCATCAGGAAGCATGAACGGGACGAACGGAACGAATGGTGGGAGCGGGACGGACGGCTCCGGTGGCACCGGGTGCTCGTCAACGAACGGATCTGTTGTTTCCGGTCACTGGGGCGGTGCTGGCGGGAATGCTGGTGGTGTTGGTACAGCCGGTGGCGGTGGTGGCGGTGGCGGATCGGGCGGCGGAGGCGACAGCGACATATCGGGCGAGAATGATGTGTTCGGCTCTCATGGCGGTGGCGGTGGCGCAGGTGGCTGTGGTGGCACCGGCGCCAGCGGCGGGGCCGCGGGCGGTGGTAGTTTCGCGATATTCGTGACCGGAAGCACCGGTGCGGTAGTATTGCGTGACAATGCGATAACACTTGGCAGTGGTGGCCGTGGTGGTAATGGGGGTACCGGCGGTTCCGGTGGAGAGGGAGGCATTGGTGGAGCGGGAGGCAACACGCTTAATACTCCGCCACTCAACTGTGGTGGGGTTGGTGGCGCCGGTGGTAACGGGGGCAACGGTGGTGCAGGCGGCGGTGGCGGAGGGGGATGCGGCGGGACGGCCGTCGGTATCGGCTACAGCGGTACGGCTCCGAACTTCGCTACCGGGAACACCTATTACGGCAACACACCTGACAAGGGTGGTGCCGGTGGCGCGGGGGGTTCTTCGATGGGGCTACCCGGATCCGCGGGATCCATCGGGGCCGTGTACACAACTCGCGGTTATTAGGGAGGCGGCTATGAAAAAGAACGCGACGATGCTTATCGCCCTGTTCCTTCTCTTCCTCACCGCCTGCGACGGCTCCTCCAAGCCGTCGGTCGACGATAATGGAGGGAACGACGAACTGACGCCGGAGAGCGATAAGACGCTTCCCGAGACCGACACCACGGCGACCGACGATGCTCCGCTGGACGGAGACAGTGCCCAGCCGGATGACAGCGACACGATGCCTGAAGGCGATACGCAACCGGATGAGGACGAAGCGTACCCCGATGAGGTCATTCCCGACGAGATGGTCGATGAGGCCTGGGACGGTGGTGACGAGGCAATGTTTGACGATATGACCGACGAGGACATCATAACGGTCCCGGATGTCGTAGAGTCGGAAGACGACACTTTGCCCTTTGATGACGGGACGCCTGACACCAACGATATCTTCCCCGATCAGTTCGACGCCTTCACGGGTGATGATGATATCCTCCTGACCGATACGGACGAACTGGTGACCTGTGAGGATGACGGGCAGGACTGCACCGAAGAGGTCGTCCTGAACGACCAGTGCCTCCACCTGCCGCGTCACGAACTGTGCGATGCGGCGGAGATGTGCAACCCGACCGACGGGTGCGTGATCGCCGACGGGTGGTTATGTCGTTCGTGCGCCGGCGGCCTGCCGTGCGCCTATTCGACCGATATTTGCGCGTCGCTACTTGGTACATCGGTGTGTCTGACCGCCTGCGTGAGCGACGAAGAGTGCCTGCCGTCGTTCTCCTGTCTCGATATCTACGACGAGGAGGACAACTTCCTCGGTCGCGGATGCAAGCCCGACAGCCAGATCTGCTGTGTCGATTTCGACGGCGACATGGCCGGCGTCGGTGCGATGTGTCAGTTGCAGGACTGCGACGAGACCGATCCGGATGTGCGCCCCGGCATGACCGAAGTTTGCAATGGCATCGACGACGATTGTAGCGGCACCGCGGATGATAATCTGCAATCATCCGCGCCGTTCTGTCTGAAACAGCAGGGTGTCTGTTTCGGTTCCCGTCAGTCGTGCGGTGGCATGGCGGGTTGGCTCCCCTGCGGCACGGGCGACTACCTTGCATGGGACAGCCGGTACGAGACGGTCGAGGCGACCTGCGATCTGGCCGACAATGACTGCAATGATCAGATAGATGAACCGTTCGAGGAGGTGCTCTATAAGTCCTGCACTGAAGGGGACGGCATCTGCGAGCGGTCGGGTTTCACGGTCTGCGACGAACCGGGCACCGGGGTTATTTGTAACGCGGAGAAAGGCCTGCCCGATCCGGAAGGGGAAAAATGCAACAACCTCGACGACGACTGCGACGGCGAGATAGACAACGGGTTCGATGAAAAGAACACGGTCTGCACTGACGGGTACGGTGTGTGTCGGGTGACGGGCATCTATGTCTGCAAAACGGACGGAAGCGATACCGAGTGCAATGTGAAAGCGTTGCCGTCGACCGACGACGAGGACTGCGACGGTCTGGACAACGACTGCAACGATGCCGTGGACGATGGCCTCACCGGCGGTCTGTGCCCGAACCAGAAAGGGGTGTGCGCCGGTACCCGGCAGTCGTGCGGTGGCTTCTCAGGCTGGCTCCCCTGCGGCCCGACCGACTATGCGAACCAGACGAATGGCACCTATGAGCAGAGCGAGACGATCTGCGATGGCAAGAATAACGACTGCGATGACGAGACGGACGAGAATGTGGCGAGTTACGCGCCGGCCTGTCCACTTCAGAGCGGCGTATGCAAGGGATCGCGGCAGACCTGTGGAGGGATTTCGGGCTGGCTCGCCTGCACGGCGGTAAACTACGGTCCCGAATATGAGACGACCGAGACGCAGTGCGATTATCTTGATAATGATTGCGATACACAGATCGACGAAGGGTTCAAGAACCAGGTGACCGGCAAGTACGACCAGAACACCGCCTGCGGCAACTGTTCGACCGACTGCACCGCCATCTATAACAAGCCCAACGGTTACGGCACCTGCAATGCGACCGGCAGTCCGGTCTGTTGGTTGACCTGCAATGTTAACTATTACAACCTCAACAATGTGCCTGATGACGGCTGTGAGTTCCTTCTTGAAACGAGCGTTATCTATGTCTCGACATCGAACGGCACCAACGACACCACCTGCGGACTCGGCCCGAGCGGCACCGTTGTCGGCTATTATCCCTGCAAAACGATAGCGTACGGGATCAGTCGGGCTCAGGCAACGACCCGCACCAAGGTCTATGTGGCCGACGGACTCTACGAAGAGACGGTGACGCTCGTGAATGGCATATCGCTCTACGGTGGCTACAAGGCCGACACATGGGAGCGGCACACCGCATCATCGCTTACGGTCTGGCGGGGCAACGATACGGCGACCCATAAACGGACCGTCATCGCGTCGGGCATAACCTCCTCGACGGTGGTGGAGGGTTTCGTGCTATATGGTCAGGCGGCGACCGCGGCGGGAGGGAATTCCTATGTGTTCCACATCACCGGGAGCGATGCCGACCTCGATATCAGAGACAACACGATATACGGTGCATCAGGTGGTCCCGGTACCGACGGAACTGCCGGAACGGTGGTTTCGAACGCAACCTCCGGCACCTCCGGGCCGAACTCATACGAGACTTCGTCCGATAGCTGTACTGCTTCGCGTCAGAACACTAACCGGGGCACGAATGCTTCCTGCTCGAATGCGAACGGTGGCAATGGCGGAGGGAATGCCTGTCCTCCCTCCGACAACACCCAAAACAGCGGAGTAACCGGCTTCGCAGGTGAAGGATCTGGTGGAGGCGATGGCGGAGAGGAAGGATATGACGGCAGATTTTTCAAATCGGGCACATCTACGGTCTGTGATGACTATGCGTTAGATGGGCCGATGGAAGGGTTGAACGGAGAGAATGGGGCAAGCGGCACTGAAGGTGTGCCAGGTAGCGGTGCGCTCAATGCGACCGGTGGGATATCAGGAAGCAACTGGATCGGCGCAAGCGGTCTTGGTGGCGGTAGTGGTGGTGCAGGTGGTGGTGGTGGCGGTGGTGGTGGCGGCGGCGGCGGTGACGATTCAGGCGGCACCGCTTACTATGACACCCTCGGTGGTCATGGCGGCGGCGGGGGTGCCGGTGGGTGTGGTGCGACCGGCGCCAACTACGGCACGGCCGGTGGTGGTTCTTTTGCGCTCTTTCTTATCAGTACTACGGCCCCGACGCTACAGAACAACACCATCTTCCTCGGAGCCGGCGGGGCCGGAGGAAAAGGAGGCAACGGTGGTGTTGGTGGTGCGGGAGGTAACGGAGGCGATGGTGGTACCGGTCGTTTCTGTGGGGGCGCAGGTGGCAAAGGTGGCAAAGGAGGCCGTGGCGGTCACGGCGGCGGCGGCGGCGGCGGTGCCGGCGGCGTCGCTTTCGGCATCGCGATGAGTGGTGTGACCGGTGCGCCCGACTACACCATGAACAATACCTTCAGCGGCGGTGCGGGTGGTACCGGGGGTGGCGGCGGCGCCTCGCTGGGCAATCCGGGGGGAACAGGGGTGGACGGTGCGACTGCCAATGTCATAACATTTTGAGAACTGACGGGACCTAAATTGG